>JACCDH011322622.1_pt1 | contig 10928 bp, 12 predicted proteins | sample 7442481 | NCBI WGS metagenome assembly JACCDH01 (sample SAMN15323433, study PRJNA562643) | freshwater metagenome | isolation source: river surface water | place: USA:Blue River Watershed | collected 2017-08-15 | reverse complement strand
TCATCAAGCGTGTGTCATCGGATATTTTGGAAGCGATCAAGGCGGACAAGTCGATTCGCAGCGGTGATGTCAACAAAATCATGGTCTTGGTGGACCAGCGCGTCATGCCGCATGTCAACTTCTTGCGTATGACGGCTTCTGCCGTTGGCCCAGGCTGGCGTCAGGCAACACCTGCACAGCAAAAACGCCTGCAAGAAGAGTTTGAAGTGCTGTTGGTCCGTACATATGCAGGTGCTTTGGGACAAGTGAGCGACCAAATCATCTCTGTCAAACCACTGCGTGCGGCTGCAGATGACAAAGAAGTTTTGGTGCGCACCGAAGTCCGTGGCAAAGGTGACCCCATTCAACTGGACTACCGTGTTGAAAAAGCCGCCGATGGCTCATGGAAGGTCTACAACATGAACGTCATGGGCATTTGGCTGGTCGAAAACTACAAAACCCAGTTTGCACAAGAGATCAACGCCAAAGGCGTCGATGGCTTGATCGCCAGTTTGGCTGAGCGCAACAAGAGCAATGCGCGCGCATCGAAGTAAGCCATGACCGCTGCCACCCATACCTCTGTTGCCTTGCCTGCTGTCTTGATGCAGGCACAAGCCCAGGCTGTCGCCACCGAGCTGGCCACAGTTTTAGGGGCCTGTGTTTCAGATGGTGGCGAAGCTGTGCTTGACGCCTCGTCTTTGACTCAGTTTGATTCTTCTGCGTTGGCAGTGATCTTGGCCTGCCGGCGTGCGGTATTGGCCAAAGGTGCGCAACTGCGCGTCACCGGCTTGCCAGAACGCGCCCAAGCTTTGGCCAAGGTCTATGGTTTGAGTGCTTTGCTGCACTAAAAGGGCACCTCAAAGCCTTAAAATCAAAGGCTACTCTATGCCCGCTATTTCCTTCCAATCCGTCTCTAAAACCTTTCAAACTGCCCGAGGCCCATTTCAGGCGTTGGACGGTGTGCGTTTTGACATCCAACAAGGCGAGTTCTTTGGCTTGCTAGGCCCCAACGGCGCGGGCAAAACAACGCTCATCAGCATCTTGGCCGGTTTGGCCAAAGCCACCTCGGGGTCGGTGCAGGTGTGTGGCCACGATGTGGGTGTGAATGCCGTCGAGGCTCGCCGCCAATTGGGCGTGGTGCCACAAGAGCTGGTGTTCGATCCGTTTTTCAATGTGCGCGAAGCCTTGCGTTTTCAGTCGGGCTACTTTGGCATTCGCCACAACGACGACTGGATTGATGAGCTGCTGCACAGCCTCGGTCTGACCGACAAAGCCAATCACAACATGCGCCAACTCTCGGGTGGTATGAAGCGTCGCATGCTGGTGGCGCAAGCCTTGGTGCACAAGCCCCCCGTCATCGTGCTCGACGAACCCACCGCCGGTGTGGACGTGGAGTTGCGCCAAACCCTGTGGCAGTTCATCGCCAAGCTCAACCGAGAAGGCAGCACCGTCTTGCTGACCACGCACTACCTCGAAGAAGCCGAAGCGCTGTGTAGCCGCATCGCCATGCTCAAACAGGGCAAAGTGGTTGCGCTCGACAGCACCTCGGCCTTGCTCAAGGCCGCCTCAAGCAGCGTGCTGCGTTTCAAACTCGAGGGTGAACTGCCCGCTGCACTCGCAGCTCAAGCGCGAGTGATTGGCCGCATCGTGCAACTGCCAGCTAACGACGCTACCGACATTGAGCGTCACTTGGCTGCGGTGCGCGAAGCGGGCTTGCAAGCGCAAGACGTGGAAATTCGCAAAGCCGATTTAGAAGATGTGTTCTTGGATGTGATGCAACACGCGAGTGGAGGCCAAGCATGATGAATGGCTGGACTGCTCTGTTTTACAAAGAGGTGTTGCGCTTTTGGAAGGTGAGCTTTCAAACTGTGGCCGCTCCTGTCCTCACGGCGGTCATGTACCTGATGATTTTTGGTCACGTGCTTGAAGAGCATGTGCAGGTGTTCGATGGCGTGAGCTACACCGCTTTCTTGATTCCTGGTTTGGTGATGATGAGCGTGCTGCAAAACGCGTTTGCCAACAGTTCGTCGTCCATGGTGCAAAGCAAGATCATGGGCAACTTGGTGTTCTTGTTGCTCACGCCGCTGTCGCACTGGCACTGGTTTTTTGCCTATGCACTTTCTGCCATGGTGCGTGGCCTCATCGTCGGTGCAGGTGTCTTCTTGGCAGGCGTGCTGTTTGTGTGGCAGTCCTCGGTGCTGAACTTCTCGCTCATGCCGGTGCAGCCGCTGTGGGTGATCACCTTTGCCATGTTGGGCGCGTTCATGTTGGGCTCGCTCGGTTTGATTGCTGGCTTGTGGGCTGACAAATTTGACCAAATGGCCGCGTTCCAAAACTTCATCATCATGCCCATGACGTTTTTGAGCGGCGTGTTTTATTCCATTCATTCTTTGCCTGCGTTTTGGCAAAGCGTGAGCCACCTCAACCCCTTCTTCTACATGATCGACGGTTTCCGCTTTGGCTTCTTTGGTCAAAGCGATGTGTCGCCATGGTTGAGCTTCAGTGTGGTGGGTGTGTGTGCGTTGCTGGTGTCCGCGATTGCCGTGAACTTGCTGCGCACGGGTTACAAGATTCGAGGATGAAGATGACAGCACAAGAACTCCAAGCCATCATCGCCGCAGGTTTGCCCTGTGAGCATTTGCACGTCGAAGGCGATGGGCGTCACTGGTACGCTACCTTGGTGTCGGCTGAGTTTGAAGGCAAGCGCCTCATTCAGCGCCACCAACGTGTGTATGCCACCTTGGGCGACAAAATCAAAACCGATGAAGTGCACGCTTTGTCCATGAAAACCTACACGCCTGCCGAGTGGCAAGCTGCAGCCACGAAAGCCTAAACAATGGACAAATTACTCGTTCGCGGTGGTCGCGCCCTCAACGGTGAGGTGCTGATTTCTGGCGCCAAAAATGCGGCCTTGCCCGAGTTGTGCGCCGCTTTGCTGACCGATCAACCCGTCACCTTGCAAAACGTGCCGCAGTTGCAAGACGTGTCGACCATGCTCAAGCTCATCCGCAACATGGGCGTCACGGCCGAGCGTGCCGATGACGGCACGGTGAGCTTGGATGCGGGCGGTTTGAACAATCCCGAAGCCCCTTACGAACTGGTCAAAACCATGCGTGCGTCGGTGTTGGCGTTGGGCCCCTTGCTGGCGCGCTTTGGCAAAGCCAAGGTGTCGTTGCCGGGTGGCTGCGCCATTGGCTCACGCCCGGTGGACCAGCACATCAAAGGCTTGCAAGCCATGGGCGCGGTGATTGATGTGGAACATGGCTATATGCTGGCGCACTTGCCAGTTGGCCGCACCCGCTTGCAAGGCGCACGCATTGCCACCGACATGGTGACGGTCACTGGCACCGAAAACTTCTTGATGGCCGCCGCCTTGGCTGAGGGTGAAACGGTGTTGGAAAACGCCGCACAAGAGCCTGAAATTCCAGACTTGGCAGAAATGCTTATTGCCATGGGCGCCAAGATCGAAGGCCACGGCACCAGCCGCATCCACATCCAAGGTGTGGAGCGTTTGCACGGCTGCACCCACAAAGTGGTGGCCGATCGCATTGAAGCGGGCACGTTTTTGTGCGCAGTGGCGGCCACCGGCGGCGATGTGTTTTTGCGCCATGCGCGCGGCGACCACTTGGACGCTGTGATCGACAAGCTGCGTGATGCAGGTGTCACCATCACCGCCAACGACCAAGGTTTGCGCGTGCAAAGCAGCGCACCTGCTTACGACCACCTCAAGGCACAAAACTTCCGCACCACGGAGTACCCCGGTTTTCCTACCGACATGCAAGCGCAGTTCATGGCCTTGAACGCCATTTCGAAAGGCGCGTCCAAGGTGACCGAAACGATTTTTGAAAACCGCTACATGCACGTCAACGAGATGGTGCGTTTGGGTGCACACATTCAAATCGATGGCAAAGTGGCCGTCATTGAAGGCGTCAAACAGTTGTCGGGTGCCACCGTCATGGCGACCGATTTGCGTGCCTCTGCGTCACTCGTGATTGCAGGTTTGGTGGCCGAGGGCGAAACCTTGGTGGACCGCATCTACCACTTGGACCGTGGCTACGACAAGATGGAAGCCAAGCTGCGCGCCATTGGTGCAGACATTGAAAGAGTTAAATAAATGATCACACTCGCGCTCTCCAAAGGTCGCATCTTTGACGAAACCATGCCGCTGCTCAAAGCTGCTGGCATCGAGGTGCTCGAAGACCCTGAAAAATCACGCAAGCTCATCTTGCCCACCAACCAGCCTGATGTGCGCGTGGTGTTGGTGCGTGCGTCCGATGTGCCCACCTATGTGCAATACGGTGGTGCCGATTTGGGCGTGACGGGGCTCGACACATTGATTGAGCACGGTGGTGGCGTCGCGGGTGGCGTGGCCACCGCGGGTTTGTATCAGCCCCTCGATTTGCAAATCGCCAAATGCCGCATGAGTGTGGCGGTGCGCTCTGACTTCGACTACGAAGCAAAAGTCAAACAAGGCGCACGCCTGAAAGTAGCGACCAAGTACACCACCATCGCGCGTGATTTTTTTGCCACCAAAGGCGTGCACGTCGATTTGGTCAAGCTTTATGGCTCCATGGAATTGGCCCCGCTCACCGGTTTGGCCGATGCCATCGTGGATTTGGTGTCGACGGGCAACACGCTCAAAGCCAACCACTTGGTAGAAGTCGAGCGCATCATGGACATCAGCTCGCGCTTGGTGGTCAACCAAGCTGCGCTAAAGATGAAGCAGGCCGACATTCGCCGCATCATCGATGCGTTTTCTGCCGCGCTTGCCAAATAAATCATTCACCACACACGTACACAAGATGGCCAAACCGCTTCGTCTCTCGACCACCAGCCCCACCTTTGAAGCCGATTTCAAAGCGCGTCTGCATTGGTCGGCCGACACCGACGCAGCCATCGAGCAACGCGTGGCCGACATCTTGGCCGACGTGCAAAAGCGTGGCGATGCCGCCGTGCTCGAGTACACCGAGCGCTTTGATGGCCTGAAGGTCGGCAGCATGGCTGCGTTGGAGTTAACGCAAAAAGAACTCAAAGCCGCGTTTGATGGCCTGCCCGCCGAACAGCGCGACGCCTTGCAAGCCGCCGCTGCGCGCGTGCGCAGCTACCACGAGGCGCAAAAGAAAGCCAGTGGCGAGAGCTGGAGCTACCGCGATGCCGATGGCACGCTGCTCGGCCAAAAAGTCACCCCGCTGGACCGCGTGGGTATTTATGTGCCTGGTGGCAAAGCCGCTTACCCCTCCAGTGTGTTGATGAATGCCATTCCTGCGCACGTCGCAGGTGTGCAAGACATCATCATGGTGGTGCCCACACCGAAGGGTGAGAAAAACCCGTTGGTTCTTGCTGCTGCGTATGTGGCAGGCGTGAGCCGCGCTTTCACCGTTGGTGGCGCACAAGCTGTGGCGGCCTTGGCCTACGGCACCGCCACCGTGCCAGCAGTAGACAAAATCACTGGCCCCGGCAACGCCTATGTGGCCTCGGCCAAGCGTCGCGTGTTTGGCAAAGTGGGCATCGACATGATTGCGGGCCCCAGCGAAATTTTGGTGTTGGCCGATGGCTCCACGCCTGCCGACTGGGTAGCCATGGATTTGTTCAGTCAAGCCGAACACGACGAGTTGGCGCAAAGTGTGTTGCTCTGCCCCGATGCTGCGTACATCGACCGCGTGCAAGCCGAGATCGAGCGCTTGCTGCCGCAAATGCCGCGCAAAGACATCATCGAAAAATCGCTCAACGGCCGTGGCGTGCTCATCCACACCCGCAGCATGGAAGAGGCGTGCGCCATCAGCAACCGCATCGCGCCCGAACACTTGGAAGTTTCTAGCACCGACCCACATAAGTGGGAGCCTTTGCTCAAGCACGCAGGCGCCATCTTCTTGGGCGCGTATACCAGCGAAAGCTTGGGCGACTACTGCGCTGGCCCCAACCACGTGTTACCCACCAGCGGCACCGCACGCTTCAGCTCGCCGTTGGGCGTGTACGACTTCCAAAAGCGCAGCAGCTTGATTGAGGTGAGCGAAGAGGGCGCCCAAACGCTCGGTAAAGTGGCGGCGGTGTTGGCTTACGGTGAAGGCTTGCAAGGCCACGCGATGGCCGCTGAATTTCGTTTGAAGAAAGACTGAGATGACGAATCAAACGAACAAGGCTCTGCGTTTCATTCGCCCCGACGTTCAAGCCATGCACGCCTACGCCGTGCAGCACTCGGTGGGCATGGTCAAGCTCGATGCGATGGAAAACCCGTTCACCCTTTCGCCTGAATTGCAGGCAGAGCTGGGTAAGCGTTTGGGGGCGGTGGAAGTCAACCGTTACCCTGGTGCACGCATCGACGACTTGAAGAATGCGTTGGCGAAATACGTCGATTTGCCCGCGGGCTTAGGCCTGATGTTGGGCAACGGCTCGGACGAACTTATTTCTTTGTTGTCGCAAGCTTGCGCCGTCCCCGGCGCTCAAGATCGCGCCAAAGTCGTCGCCCCAGAGCCCGGCTTTGTCATGTACGGCATGAGTGCGCAACTGCAAGGTTTGCAATACATTGGCGTGCCGCTCAAGGCCGACTTTGAGTTGGACGAAGTCGCGATGTCTGCCGCCATCGCGCAGCACGAGCCCGCCATTGTTTACATCGCGTACCCCAACAACCCCACCGCCAATTTGTGGGATGCCGACACGATTCGTCGTCTCATCACGCAGGTCAGCGCCTACGGTGGTTTGGTGGTGATGGACGAGGCGTACCAGCCGTTCTCCAGCAAAAGCTGGCTCGACGAAATTCGCCAACACCCCGCGGCCAACGCCAACGTGTTGTTGATGCGCACGCTGTCTAAGTTTGGTTTGGCGGGCATTCGCTTGGGCTACATGATTGCCCCACAGGCCCTGATCAACGAGGTCGACAAATTGCGCCCACCGTACAACGTGAGCGTGCTCAACGCCGAATGCGCTTTGTTTGCGCTAGAACACACCGATGTGTTTGCCCAGCAAGCTGCTGTCATTTGTGCCGAGCGTGAAACTTTGTTCAAAGCTTTGCAACACATGTCAGGCGTGACGCCTTATGCCAGTGAAGCCAACATGATGGTGTTGCGTTTCAATGGTGAAGCTGATGCCGCCAACCGCGTTTTTGAGGTCTTGAAGACCCACAAAGTGCTGGTGAAGAACGTTTCTAAAATGCACCCATTGCTGGCCAACTGCTTGCGTTTGACCATCGGTACCCCCGACGAGAACAAGCAACTCTTGGCTGCCCTGCAAGCCGCTCTCTCATAATCGAAAGCCAACCATGACAGCCCACATTGCTGCACGTACCGCTGAAGTCACGCGCAATACCAACGAAACCCAAATCACCGTCAAGGTCAATCTCGACGGCACGGGCAAAGCCAACCTGTCGACAGGCATTGGTTTTTTCGATCACATGCTTGACCAAATTGCGCGTCACGGTTTGATTGACCTCGACATCCAAGCCAAGGGCGATTTGCACATTGATGGTCACCACACCGTGGAAGATGTGGGCATCACTTTGGGCCAAGCATTTGCCAAAGCCGTGGGTGACAAAAAAGGCATTCGCCGCTACGGCCACGCCTATGTGCCGCTCGACGAAGCCCTCAGCCGTGTGGTGGTGGACTTCTCGGGTCGTCCAGGCTTGGTCATGCACGTGCCGTTTAAGAGCGGCATGATTGGCGAATTCGACAGCCAGTTGGCGTTTGAGTTTTTCCAAGGCTTTGTAAACCACGCTTTGGTGACCTTGCACATCGACAACCTGCGCGGTGAAAACGCGCACCATCAAGCTGAAACCGTGTTCAAAGCCTTTGCCCGTGCCTTGCGTGCGGCGCTTGAACTCGACCCACGCTCTGCCGGCATGATTCCCTCGACAAAGGGTTCGCTTTGAACAACAAAGTCGCAGTCGTCGATTACGGCATGGGAAATTTGCGCTCAGTAGCGCAAGCGGTGATGCACGCCGCTTCGGTGGTGGACCATGCTGAGGTGATCGTGACCTCTGACCCGCAAGTGGTGCGCGACGCGCACCGCGTGGTCTTGCCAGGCCAAGGCGCGATGCCCGACTGCATGCGCGAGCTGCGCGACTCTGGCATGTTGGACGCAGTCATGGACGCCGCCCACAAAAAGCCTTTGTTTGGCGTGTGCGTGGGCATGCAAATGTTGCTCGACCACAGTGCCGAGGGCGACACGCCTAGCTTGGGTCTTATTCCTGGCGAAGTGGTGCAGTTTGATCTGGCTGGCCGCACGCAAGCCGACGGCAGTCGCTTCAAAGTGCCGCAAATGGGCTGGAACCAAGTGCAGCCCACGCGCCCACACTTCATGTGGACGGACGTGCCTGGCGGTAGCTACTTTTATTTCGTTCACAGTTTTTACGCCCGCCCAGCAAACGCAGAGCACAGCGCGGCTCAAACTGACTACGGCGGCCTTTTTACATGTGCCGTAGCGCGTGACAACATTTTTGCGACACAATTTCACCCGGAAAAAAGTGCGGCGCATGGCTTGGCCTTGTACCGCAACTTTCTGCACTGGAACCCTTGACCCTCTGACTCATCATGTATCTCATTCCCGCCATTGATCTCAAAGACGGACACTGCGTGCGCCTCAAACAAGGTGACATGGAGCAATCCACCACCTTCGGCGAAGACCCCGCGCAAATGGCGCTCAATTGGGTGGCCAAAGGTGCGCGTCGCTTGCACTTGGTGGACTTGAATGGCGCGTTTGCGGGTACACCTCAAAACAAGTCGGCCATCAAAGCGATTTTGAAAGCTGTCGGCAACGACATTCCCGTGCAGTTGGGCGGTGGCATTCGCGACCTCGACACGATTGAAAAATACATTGATGCAGGCTTGCGCTACGTCATCATCGGCACCGCTGCTGTGAAGAACCCGGGCTTCTTGCGCGATGCATGCAGCGCCTTTGGTGGCCACATCATCGTCGGCCTCGATGCCAAAGATGGCAAAGTCGCCACCGACGGTTGGAGCAAGCTCACCGGTCACGACGTGGCTGACCTCGGCAAGAAGTTTGAAGACTACGGTGTCGAATCCATCATCTACACCGACATTGGCCGCGACGGCATGCTCACAGGCATCAACATCGACGCCACAGTCAAGCTGGCACAAGCCGTGTCTATCCCCATCATCGCCTCGGGCGGCTTGTCCAATATGGCTGACATCGAACAACTCTGCGCTGTGGAAGACGAAGGCGTCGAAGGCGTGATTTGTGGTCGCGCCATTTACAGCGGCGATTTGGACTTTGAAAAAGCCCAAGCCCGCGCTGACGAGCTCAATGGCTGATGCCAAAGCCGCCAACAGTGCGGCGTGCAGCGAGTCTTATGAAGGGCTCAACTGCCAGCGCTTGACCTTGCCGTGTGGCGACACCGTGCTGGTGGCCCTGCAAGGCGCGCATGTGTTGTCGTGGGTCAGCCAAGGCCGTGAGCGTTTGTTTTTAAGCCCCAACAACCTGTGGGATGGCAAGTCTGCCATTCGTGGCGGTGTGCCGGTGTGCTTCCCTCAGTTCAACCAACGCGGCACCTTGCCTAAGCATGGTTTTGCACGCAATATGGTTTGGAAAATTGACGATGCTGCGCAGGTGGGCGAGGCTGTGGCCACAGGTGACAGCGCACACATCGACCTCACCCTCAGCACCAACGCCGACACACTGGCCATTTGGCAACAAGCTTTTGTGGCCACCTTGCGCGTGGGGCTTGCGCCTGGGCAACTGACCCTCACGCTTACTGTCGCCAACACCGAAACGCAAAATGACTTGCAGTTCACAGGTGCATTGCACACCTACTTTGCGGTCGACGACATTGACCTCACCGAACTGCGTGGCCTAGGCGGCCGCCCCGAGTGGGATGCGGTGGCCGATGTGCACGGCCTGGCCGACGAGGCGCTGTACTTTGATGGCGAGTTTGACCGCGTGTATGACGCTGCTGCAAAACCACTGCACCTGCAAGACGGCACAAGCACGCTGCAAATTGAACAAAGCCCCTCATGGGCCAACGCCGTGGTGTGGAACCCGGGCGAGGGCAAGTGCGCCGCACTGGCCGACATGCCTGCCCACGGCTTTGCACGCATGCTGTGCGTGGAAGCCGCGCAGGTGTTTGAACCGATCTCAATCTCCGCTGGTGGCCAATGGGTTGGCTGGCAGCGTTTGACTGTTTCTTGAAGAACTCTTTGGATCTCTATGCTGGCTAAGCGCATCATTCCTTGCCTCGACGTGACCGGTGGCCGCGTGGTCAAAGGCGTCAACTTTGTTGAGCTGCGCGATGCGGGCGACCCCGTGGAAATTGCCGCCCGCTACAACGACCAAGGCGCAGACGAGCTCACCTTTTTGGACATCACTGCCACGAGCGATGCGCGTGATGTCATCTTGCACATCATCGAAGCCGTGGCCAGCCAAGTGTTCATTCCCCTCACTGTGGGCGGTGGCGTGCGCACCGTGGACGACGTGCGCCGCATGCTCAACGCAGGTGCCGACAAAGTGAGCTTTAACTCGGCCGCCATTGCCAATCCGCAAGTCATTCGCGATGCGTCGGCCAAATACGGCGCACAGTGCATCGTCGTGGCCATCGACGCCAAACGCCGCACCGCCGAAGACGAACAACGTGTGGGCGCCAACGGCTTGCCTGTTGGCCCTGGCTGGGATGTGTTCAGCCACGGTGGCCGCAAGAACGTGGGGCTCGATGCCGTGGCGTGGGCCAAACAAATGGCCGACTACGGCGCAGGCGAAATCTTGCTCACCAGCATGGACCGCGACGGTACCAAGAGCGGCTTTGACTTGGCATTGACACGCGCCGTGTCAGACCTTGTGCCCGTGCCCGTCATTGCATCAGGCGGCGTGGGCAACCTCGACCACTTGGCCGACGGCGTGCAACAAGGCGGCGCTGATGCCGTGCTGGCCGCCAGCATCTTCCACTACGGCGAATACACCGTGCAGCAAGCCAAAGAGCGCATGCGGGAGCGTGGGATTCCTGTGCG
>JACCDH010132975.1_pt1 | contig 10928 bp, 9 predicted proteins | sample 7442481 | NCBI WGS metagenome assembly JACCDH01 (sample SAMN15323433, study PRJNA562643) | freshwater metagenome | isolation source: river surface water | place: USA:Blue River Watershed | collected 2017-08-15 | reverse complement strand
GTGCAGGCCCTGGGCGGCGCCAAGAACCACATGGTCGTGATGCCCGACGCCGACATCGACCAGGCCGTGGATGCGCTGATCGGTGCCGCCTACGGCTCGGCCGGTGAACGCTGCATGGCCATCAGTGTGGCCGTGCTGGTCGGCGATGTGGCCGACAAGATCATCCCCAAGCTGATCGAGCGCACGAAAGCGCTCAAGGTGCTCGACGGTGAAAACCTCGCCGCCGAAATGGGCCCCATCGTGACGGAAGCTGCGCGCAACCGCATCAAGGGCTACATCGACGCGGGCGTGGCCGAAGGCGCAAAGCTGCTGGCCGATGGCCGTTCTTTCGACGGCAAAGCCGCAGGCGCGGGCTGTGACAACGGTTTCTGGCTCGGCGGCACGCTGTTCGATCAGGTGAGCACCGACATGAAGATCTACAAGGAAGAGATCTTCGGTCCGGTGCTCTCGTGCGTGCGCGTGCCCGACTTCGCCCAGGCGGTGCAGATCATCAACGACCACGAGTTCGGCAACGGCGTGAGCTGCTTCACCCGCGACGGCAATGTGGCGCGCGAGTTTGCACGGCGCATCCAGGTGGGCATGGTGGGCATCAATGTGCCCATTCCGGTGCCCATGGCCTGGCACGGCTTTGGTGGCTGGAAGCGTTCGCTGTTTGGCGACATGCAAGCCTATGGCGAGGAGGGCGTGCGTTTCTACACCAAGCAGAAGTCGGTGATGCAGCGCTGGCCCGAGAGCATTGGCAAAGGGGCCGAGTTCGTGATGCCGACCAGCAAGTAAGCCCGGCCATGTCACCCCGGGCTTGACCCGGGGTCCATCTTGCTGTGCCGTGGTGCCGCATCTGTGACCGGGCAGCACCCGCCGGACCTCATCAGTCGCTGCGCGCCAGCAAATCGGCCCAACGGGCGCCGCCCAGTCACAGACGCTACGTCCTAGGCAACGGCAGACATGCACAATCCTCCCAAGAGGAGAATAGCGGGATGAGCGACAACACCTTCGACTACATCATCGTCGGCGGCGGCACGGCGGGCAGCCTGCTGGCCAACCGGCTGAGCGCCGATGCCCGCAAACGCGTGCTGCTGATCGAGGCCGGCAAGAAGGACGACTACCACTGGGTGCACATTCCGGTGGGTTACCTGTACTGCATCGGCAACCCTCGCACCGACTGGCTCTACCAGACCGAACCGGCCGCGGGCCTGAACGGCCGCACGCTGCGCTACCCGCGCGGCAAGGTGCTGGGCGGTTGCAGCAGCATCAACGGCATGATCTACATGCGCGGGCAGTCGCGCGACTACGACCACTGGGCCCAGGTCACGGGCGATGACAGCTGGCGCTGGGACCACAGCCTGCCGTATTTCCAGCTGCATGAGGACCATTACAAGGGTGCGAACGCCCTGCATGGCGCCAAGGGCAGCAAGTCGCCCCTGCTCGACAGCGAATTGCCCGAGGGCAGTTACCTGCACACCCTGCGCGGTCGCAATGCGGGTGGTGAATGGCGTGTGGACAAACAGCGCCTGCGCTGGGAGGTGCTCGACGCCTTTGCCCAGGCCGCGCAGCAGGCGGGCATTCCGGCCACCGAGGATTTCAACCGCGGCAACAACGAGGGCGTGAGCTATTTCGAGGTCAACCAGAAAGACGGCTGGCGCTGGAACACGGCCAAGGCCTTTCTGCGGCCGACCTGTTACGGCCGCCCGAACTTCGAGCTCTGGACCAAGGCCCAGGTCAGCAAGCTGCTGATCGAAAAACAGGCCGACGGCAGCCAGCGCTGCACCGGCGTGCAGGTCTGGTCGGGCATGGAGATGGTGGAGGTCAAAGCCACGCGCGAGGTGATCCTGAGCGCAGGCAGCATCGGTTCGGTGCAGATCCTCGAACTCTCGGGCATTGGCGATGCCGAGCTGCTGCGCCAGCGCGGCGTCACGCCGGTCCACCACCTGCCTGGCGTGGGCGCCAACCTGCAGGACCACCTGCAGATCCGCACCGTCTACAAGGTGAAAAACGCGCGTACGCTCAACACCCTGGCCAACAGCCTCTGGGGCAAGGCCATGATCGGCGCGGAATACCTGCTGCAACGCACCGGCCCGATGAGCATGGCGCCCAGCCAGCTCGGCGCCTTCACCAAAAGCGATCCCACAAAGCCCTGGCCCAACATCCAGTACCACGTGCAGCCGCTCAGCCTGGACGCCTTTGGCGAGCCGCTGCACCGCTTCCCGGCCATCACCGCCAGCGTGTGCAACCTCAACCCTACGAGCCGCGGCACGGTGCACATCAAGACGCCGCGCTTCGAAGACGCACCCGCGATTGCGCCCAACTACCTCTCCACCGACGAAGACCGCAAGGTGGCCGCCGACAGCCTGCGCGTGACGCGCCGCATCGTGCAGCAGCCCGCCATGGCCAAGTACCAACCGGAGGAATTCAAGCCCGGCCCGCAGTACCAGACCGACGAAGAACTGGCCCGGCTGGCGGGTGATATTGCGAGCACCATCTTCCACCCGGTGGGCACCACCCGCATGGGCCGCGAGGACGACGAGATGGCTGTGCTCAATGCGCGCCTGCAGGTGCGCGGGGTGGCAGGCCTGCGGGTGGTCGATGCCGGGGCCATGCCCACCATCACCAGCGGCAACACCAACAGCCCCACGCTGATGATGGCCGAGCGGGCGGCGCAGTGGATTGCCGAAGCCGCAGCCGACTGAGTACTTTCCATTGATTCGCTCCGCACCATGGCTCAGGGATTACCCCCGGATCGGGTAATCCCCGAGGGCTGCATCTGGGCTGCACCGGTAGAGTCCGGTCCATCGATGACGGGCACAGCCCGCTTCACGAGGGCCGAGGAGACAACCCGACCTCCATAACTCGAACAGAACACGAGCATCCGAACGAGATGTGAAGTTTTCAGACGCCGCGCAAGCGGCGTTTTTTTTGGCCATGGGACAATCGACGCCATGGAACTGTTGTTTGTCTCGCTGGCCTCGCTGCTGGCCGGACTGGTTGATTCGATTGTGGGTGGCGGTGGCTTGATCCTCCTGCCCGCCCTGTTTGCCACCTTCCCGCAGGCCGCACCGGCCACGCTGTTTGGCACCAACAAAAGCGCCTCGATCTGGGGCACGGCTTTTGCCACCGTTCAGTACAGCCGCCGGGTCAGTCTGCCCTGGCCCGCGCTGCTGCCGGCAGGCGCGGCAGGGCTGCTCGGTTCGGTGGCCGGCGCCTGGGCCGTCACACAAGTGGACCCGACGCTGTTTCGCAAGGCCCTGCCACTGATCCTCACGGCCCTGCTGCTCTACACCTTGGCGCGCAAGGAACTGGGCCAGCAACACGCCCCGCGCTTCGCTGGCCGGCGCGAAGCCCTGGCGGCCTCGGGCATCGGCCTGGTGATCGGTTTTTACGACGGCTTCTTCGGGCCAGGCACCGGCAGCTTTCTGGTGTTTGCCTGGGTCAGGCTGCTGGGCTACGACTTCCTCAACGCCTCGGCTTCGGCCAAGTTCATCAACACGGCCACCAACTTTTCGGCGCTGGTGCTGTTTGCCTGGCAAGGTCACGTGTGGTGGCATCTGGCGCTGGCCATGGCCCTGGCCAATGTGGCCGGCAGCCTGATCGGCACCCGGCTGGCGCTGCGGCATGGCGCCGGCTTTGTGCGACAGGTGTTCATCCTGGTGGTGCTGGCCCTGATCTGCAAGACGGCCTGGGACACCTGGTTCAGGACCTGAGCCGCGGCAGCTTGAGCTGCCCGGCGTACTGCGCCAGCGCAACGCCCAGCAAGGTCACGCCGGCCCCGGCGATCTTGATCCAGGTGTAGTGCTCACCGGTGAGCGCCCAGGCGAACACGCCAGCCACAGGCGGCATCAGGTACATCAGGGGGGCCGTGCTGGCCACGCCGCGCACCGAATTGATCCACCCCCAGGCCAGCCAGCCAGCAAAGGCCGACACCACCACCGACCACAGCAAACCCAGCCAGGCCCAGGCCGAGAGCGCAGACCAAGGCACGTCGCCTGCCACCGGCAGCGACCACAGCAACACCGGTACGCTGCCCAGCAAAGTGGCATAGCCCATGGTGATGACCGAACCAAGCCGCTCGATCATGGGCTTGGCCGCCACCGTGTAATAGGAAAAGAAGCTGGCTGCAATCAGCAAGAACAGATCGCCACCGCCCGCGCGCCACTGTCCCCCCAGCAGCTTGTCGGACAGAAACATCAGCACACCGGCACAGGCCACACCCACGCCCACGACCTGCGCAGGCAGCAGCCGCTCCAGCCCCCGCCAGCGCAGGATCATGAGCGTGAAAATGGGCCCGCAGGCCAGGATGACCGAACTCGAAAACGCCGTGGACCAGTGGATGCCGTAAGTCACCATGCCCACATGCAGCGAATGGCCCACAAAGCCCAGCCAGGCCAGCTGCCGCAGGTCAGTGCGGCTGACGTGCGGCCACCATACGCCCAGGCGCCAGCGAAACATCAGCAAGGCGCAGGCCGGCATGATGAGGTAGCGTGCCAGCAAAAAGCCCCCCGGCGCGATCAGGCCAAAAAGGTATTTCTGGAGCGTGAAATTCACACCCCAGATGACAATCAGCAGCAAGGCAATGAACAAGGCCAGCTGATGATGAGGGTGAACACGCCGTTGCGAATGACTGGGCATGGCCCATTGTCCGAATGCAGCGGCCTGGCACCTGTCCTGCACCAGACACGTTGACACCATGGCTCCCGCATTGATCCACCACACGCTGATTCCCCCTCTGGCCCTGGCCGTACTGGCGAGCGCCAGTGCACTGGACAGCCTGGTGCCCACGGCTGGCCTGCTGGTGCGCGCCTTGATGCTGATGCTGGCGGTGCTTTCAGCCGTGCACCATGCCGAGGTGGTGGCTCACCGCACCGGCGAGCCCATGGGCACGCTGGTGCTGGCGTTGGCGGTGACCGTGATCGAAGTCGCACTGATCCTGTCTTTCATGCTGGTGGGCGGCGCAGACAAGGCCAGCCTCGCACGCGACACGCTGTTTGCGGCGATCATGATCATCTGCAACGGCGTGGTGGGGCTGTGCCTGCTGGTCGGCGGCTGGCGCCACAAGGAGCAGGTGTTCCGCGTACAAGGCGTCGGCCCTGCACTGGCTGCGCTGCTGGCCTTGAGCACGCTCTCGCTGGTGCTGCCCACCTTCACCACCAGCTCGGCAGAGGGCACCTACACCCCTTCCCAGCTGCTGTTCGTGGCGCTGACATCGCTGGCACTGTGGGGCGTCTTCACCTTCTTCCAGACCATTCGCCACCGGGACTACTTCCTGCCCGACGACGCCACCGAAAACACCCAGGCCCACGCCGAGCCGCCAAGCTGGCTGCGCGCAGGCCTGAGCCTGTTGGCGCTGCTGATCTGTCTGGTGGCGGTGGTGGGCCTGGCCAAGCAGCTCTCTCCCACCATCGAATCCACCGTGCGCCAGTGGGGTGCGCCGCAGACCCTGGTGGGCATTGCGATCGCGCTGCTGGTGCTGATGCCCGAAACGCTGGCGGCCCTGCGCGCGGCACAAGCCAACCGCTTGCAGACCAGCCTGAACCTGGCACTGGGGTCGGCACTGGCCAGCATTGGCCTGACGATCCCTGCCGTGGCCGTGGCTGCGGTCTGGCTGGGCTTTCCGCTCACACTGGGTCTGGACAGCAAGGACCTGGTGCTGCTGGTGCTCACCTTCATGGTCGGCAGCATCACCCTCGCACACGGTCGCACCAGCATGATGCAGGGCGCGGTGCATCTGGTGATCTTTGCGGCCTTCCTGTTCCTGGCGCTGGTGCCCTGAGGTGCAGCCTCAGTCCTCGACCACCACCGGCACCCGTGGCGCCAGCGCGCACATCAGCTCGTAGCCCACCGTGCCCGCCTGCGCCGCCACTTCGTCGATCGACAGCAAGGCGCCATTGGCGGCGCGGCCCCACAGCGTGACGGTGCAGCCAAAGCCGGCCGCCGGCAAATCGCTCAAATCCACCGCCAGCATGTCCATGCTCACGCGACCCAGGGTGCGGCTGCGCTCACCGTCCACCAACACCGGCGTGCCGGTCGGACAAATCCGCGGGTAGCCGTCGGCATAGCCGCAGGCCGCGATGCCGATGCGCATGGGCCGCTGGGCAGTGAAAGACCCGCCGTAGCCGATGCTGTCACCGGGCTGCAGCTGCTGCACCGCAATCACCCGGGCCTGCAAAGTCATGGCCGGCTGCAGCTGCCAGTCGCTGGCGCTGTGCTCGGGAAAGTCCGGTGCACTGCCGTACACCGCAATGCCCGGGCGCACCCAGTCGGCCCGCACCCCCGCGTCCTGCGCATGGCGCAGGCTCGCGGCGCTGTTGGAGAGCGTGCGTTCTCCGGGCAGGTCGCGCGTGGCCTCGGCAAAACGGGCCATCTGGTATGCGATGCCGCGCGGGCCATCGGCATCGCTGAAGTGCGTCATCAATGAAATCTCGTCGACCTGCGGCAGCGCATTCAGACGGGTCCAGGCCGCGCGATAACGCTCGGGGGTAAAGCCCAGCCGGTTCATGCCGGAGTTCATCTTGAGGAAGACGCGGTGCGGCTCGTGCGTCTTGTGCAGCGCCAGCATGTCGATTTGCTCGTCACAGTGCACCGTGTGCCACAGGCCCAGGCGTGAACACAGCTCCAGATCACGTGGCTCGAACACGCCTTCGAGCAGCAGGATCGGGCCACGCCAGCCCAGCGCACGCACCCGCTGCGCTTCGTCCAGGTCCAGCAAGGCAAAACCGTCGGCGCCACGCAGGCCCTCGAACACACGCTCGATGCCATGACCATAGGCATTGGCCTTGACCACCGCCCAGACATTGGCGTCGGGGGCGGCTCGACGCACGCGCTGCAGGTTGTGGCGCAAGGCTTCGGTATGGATGGTGGCCTGGATCGGACGGGGCATGGCTGTGGCAGTCTTGTTGACCCGAGTTTGCCAGCAAATGAGAAGGGTTCCAGGGCCTGGATCAATGTGCATCCATTGAGGGTCAATTCCCGCCATCCCCTGACCGGCAAGGGAATTCAAATGCTTTACACTGGCGCGCAACCTGGCGGCCTGACTCTGTTGAACCGCTTGTCAGTCGCTGTCTCTCGATCCATGGAAGTCTTTCAATTCCTCATGCCCATCTTCACCGAATACGGCTACCTGGCCGTGTTCGTGATGCTGCTGATCTGCGGATTCGGCGTCCCGGTCCCCGAGGACGTGACCCTGGTGACCGGCGGCGTGATCGCCGGGCTCGGCCACGCCGATGTGCACACCATGTTCGCCGTGGGCATGGCCGGTGTGATGATCGGCGACGGCCTGATGTTCATCCTGGGCCGCCTGTACGGCCAGCGCATCCAGCGCCTGCCAGGATTCCGCAAGATCCTGACGCCCGAGCGTTTTGCCAGCGCGCAGGAAGCCTTTCGCAAATACGGCAAGTGGGTCATGTTCGTGGCCCGCTTCCTGCCCGGCCTGCGCACACCGGTCTTCTTTTCGGCCGGCATGAGCCACCGCGTCAGTTTTGCCACCTGGTTCTTCATGGACGGCTTTGCCGCGATCATCAGCGTACCGATCTGGGTCTATCTGGGTTACTTCGGTGCCCAGAACTGGGACTGGATGTTTGGCGTGCTGCGCCAGTTCCAGCATGGCATCCTGGGCCTGCTGGCGGTGGGCGGCATCTGGTTGGCCTGGCGCTGGTGGAAAAAGCGCCAGGCCAAGCGCACAGGCGACGCAGCCTGACTGGCGGCCGATGCGCCCAGTCAACACCCCGCTGGCCGTTGCCTGCCTGCTGGTCAATGCCTTTTTCTGGGGCCTCTCCTGGTGGCCTTTCAAAGAGCTCGAACACCTGGGCCTGCACCCGTTGTGGGCCACAGCCATCGTTTACGGGCTGGCATTTGTCCTGATCGCTCTGTGGTGCGCCTGGCGTCAGATGGACTGGCACGCCTGGCGCCGTCACCCCTGGCTGTGGGCGCTGGTGGTGGCGTCGGGCCTGACCAATGTGGGCTTCAACTGGGCCGTGACCGTGGGCGATGTGGTGCGCGTGGTGCTGCTCTTTTATTTGATGCCCGCCTGGTCGGTGGCGGTGGCCTGGCTGCTGCTGGGCGAGCGCCCCGGCAAACCGGCACTGCTGCGGCTGGTGCTGGCCCTGACCGGCTTGTTCATCGTGCTCAAACGGCCCGACATGGCCTGGCCTGTACCCGAGAACCTGGCCGATGGCCTGGCCCTGCTGGGCGGATTGAGCTTTGCCGTGACGAATGTGCTGCTGCTCAAGCTCAGGGATACGCCCGAAGCCTCACGCATGTTGGCCATGTTCGGTGGCGGCACCCTGATGGCGTCCTTCACCGCCATGCTGGGGCTGATGACCGGCGTGGTGCACACCGGCGCTGCTCCTGCTGGGGCCTGGGTGCCCCTGCTGGGGATGCTCACGCTGGCTTTCCTCTTGGGCAACCTGGCGCTGCAATACGGCGCCGCCCGTCTGGCTGCCCACACGACCGCACTGGTCATGTTGTCCGAGGTGGTGTTCGCTTCCGTGTCTTCCGTCATACTGGGCGCCGCCCAATGGGACAGCCGCACCGGCACTGGTGGCGCGCTGATCCTGATGGCGGCGCTGCTGTCGGTGCTGCCAGGCCAACGCAAGGAAACACCATGAGCAGTGTCTACGACTTTGAAGCCCTGAGCATTGACGGCCAGCCAGTGGCCCTGTCGCAATACCGCGGCCGCGTGATGCTGATCGTCAACACCGCCAGCGCCTGCGGCTTCACGCCGCAGTTCACCGGCCTTGAAAAACTGCACAAGCAATACGAATCACAGGGCCTGACGGTGCTGGGCTTTCCGTGCAACCAGTTCGCCAGCCAGGACCCGGGCGACAACGCGCAAATCGCCAGCTTCTGCCAGAAGAACTACGGCGTGAGCTTTCAGATGATGGGCAAGATCAAGGTCAATGGCGATGACGCGCACCCGCTGTACCAGTGGCTCACCGCCGAAGCCCCCGGCCTGCTGGGCAGCAAGGCCATCAAATGGAACTTCACCAAGTTCCTGATCGGCCGCGACGGCCGCGTGATCAAGCGCTACGCGCCGCAGGACGCTCCCGCCAAGATCGCCAGCGACATCGAGGCCGCGCTGGCCAGCTGATCAGGCCGTCAGCGCCTCGTCCAGCAGCTCCACCCAATGCCGCACCGGCGTGCCGCAGCCGCTTTGCAGGTGGGTGATGCAGCCAATGTTGGCGCTGAGGATGCCTGCGGGCTGCAGGGCCTGCAGGTGGCCGAGCTTGCGGTCGCGCAGCTGCTTTGAAAGCTCGGGATTGAGCACGCTGTAGGTGCCCGCCGAGCCGCAGCACAGGTGCGCTTCGTTGGTGGCGGTCTTCACCTCAAAGCCCAGCTGCGTGAGCAAAGCCTCGACGCCGCCCTTGAGCTGCTGGCCGTGTTGCAGCGTGCAGGGCGGGTGGAAGGCCTGCAGACCGGCGGCTTTGAGCACGTCAGCGTTGATCCTGGTCTTGAGCTCGGGCAACAGCGCAGGCATCAGCTCGCTGAGGTCTTTGGTGAGCCCACTGATGCGCGCCGCCTTGTCAGCATAGGCCGCATCGTGCCGCAGCACATGGCCGTAGTCCTTGACCATGACGCCGCAGCCCGAGGCGTTCATCACGATGGCCTCGATATCGCCGCTTTCCACCAGTGGCCACCAGGCGTCGATGTTGGCGCGCATCTGGGCGCTGCCTCCATCCTGGTCGTTCAGGTGGAACTTCACCGCGCCGCAGCAACCGGCCTTGGGCGCGATCACGGTCTGGATGCCACAGGCGTCCAGCACACGGGCGGTGGCGCTGTTGATGTTGGGGCTCATGCTTGGTTGCACGCAGCCCGCGAGCATCAGCACCTTGCGGGCATGCGTGCGGGTGGGCCACTCGCCCGCGTCCTGCCGGGCCGGCACTTTGGCCTTGAGGGTTTCGGGCAGCACGTCGCGCATCAACTGACCCAACTTCATCGCCGGAGCGAACAGGGGCGAGGGCAGGCCTTCTTTCAAAGCCCAGCGAACCACCTTTTCGCCAACAGGTCGCGGCACCTTGGCGTCCACCAGCTTGCGGCCAATGTCCACCAGGTGGCCGTACTGCACGCCGCTGGGGCAGGTGCTTTCGCAATTGCGGCAGGTCAGGCAGCGGTCCAGGTGCTGCTGTGTCTTGCGCGTGGGCTCAGCACCTTCGAGCACCTGCTTCATCAGGTAGATGCGGCCTCGCGGGCCGTCGAGTTCGTCACCGAGCAGCTGGTAGGTCGGACAGGTGGCGGTGCAAAAGCCGCAGTGCACGCACTTGCGCAGGATGGCTTCGGCTTTGATGCCTTCGGGCGTGTCCTGGTATTCGGGGGCGAGGTGGGTCTGCATGGTCGGTCCTCAAATGCCCAGACGGCCGGTGGCGAACACGCCTTGCGGGTCAAACTGTTTTTGCAATTCGCGCTGGATGCGCTGCTGCACGGCGTCAAGGGGCGCGTTCACACCCACCGTCTTGTCGGCGCTGCCGCCCAGCCGGCTGGCGCGGAACAAGGTGGCATGGCCGCCCACACGCTGCGCCGCTTCGCGCAGCTGCGCTGCCGCCGTGGCAGGCGCCCACAACCAGCGCTGCGCGCCTTGCCATTCGATGTATTGGGCCGGATTGCCGATGTTGGGCAGATCGATCACGGGCGCTGTCTGCGGCACCGACAGCCGCCACAGGCACAGCTCGCCGCTGGGTGGCTCGAAGAACTGCAGGGTCTGTTCGCCGCTGGCGCGCCAGTCCTGCACCGCCTCGGCGTTGTCCATCACATGCACTTGCGCACCCAGGGCCACAGCATCGGCGCTCATCTTGTCCATGGCGGACTGCACAGCCGCCACCGCTCCGCGCAGGCGCACGAACAGGTAATCGTCACCCGGATTGGCCGTGGTGTCGTGCACCCAGGCGCTCGCGTTCAGCGGCAGGGGCTGACCGCCCCAGCGGTGCAGCAAGTCCAGCGCGTCT
>JACCDH011435702.1_pt1 | contig 10929 bp, 12 predicted proteins | sample 7442481 | NCBI WGS metagenome assembly JACCDH01 (sample SAMN15323433, study PRJNA562643) | freshwater metagenome | isolation source: river surface water | place: USA:Blue River Watershed | collected 2017-08-15 | reverse complement strand
GCAAGAATTGACGCACATCGTCCATGCGAGAGTGCGGAAGGCAAAGTCTCATTCGTGTGTATTCGGCACGATCATCCTCTCCTTCATCAAGAAGAATTCTGCCTTCGAACTTCTGCATCTGCGCAGAGATGCCAAGTTCCTTCAAGACTTCCATAAAGTCTTCAACCGTCGGCGATGACGGGCGATCCAGATTCCAGAAGTGTTTCCAGCCAGCCGATCTCGGAGTCATTGGATGAACAATGGGAAGTTCTATAACAACCCTTAAACGAGCATGAGATTGAAGCGCATCAATAAATTCTTTGATTTCTCCGACGTTATAGACAACATGGTGACAAGTTACGACATCTGCCATTGGTACTTGATCTGCTATTGCTGGCCAAAATCCCTCAAAAATTTCCGATGTTAATCCGCGGTCTTCTGCATTCGCCGCAAACATACTGAGCATCTCTCGCTGGTGGTCGACGCCAATGAGGTGTGACGCTGGTGGTGCGATGGCAAACGCGGCGATTCCGCCACCGCAGCCAATGTCGAGAACTGTTCCGCCTTCTGGCATGACCTCGCGTGCACGTTGGTGTGAAGGTGAATCCCAGATTTCAACTGGAAGAGCAAAGAGCGCTGCCGGATGAAACCAAGGCGGAACTTCGGCTTGATCGAGAATCTCTTGTGGGATGGCCCAGCTTGCTAAATCAGCTTTCCATTTTTGAACTGCAGTGCTAGTCAACTCTTTGCCCAGAGCTTTCCTTTTCCACCTCAACGCGAATTGCATCCATGTCGACACCTTGAATTTGCTCAATCAACTGCTTGAGTGATGCTTCAGGAAGCGCACCTGCTTCACGATAAAGAAGGATCCCATCACGAAAGGCCATAAGAGTGGGAATTGAAGTAATTCCTGCTGCCGATGCAATCTCGCGTTCTGATTCGGTATCAATCTTTGCAAAGGTAATTTCTGGAAAATCCTCAGAGACCTTGTCATAGATTGGACCGAACATTTTGCAAGGCCCACACCATTCAGCCCAAAAATCTACGAGGACAGTTCCACCCTTATTTATGAGAGCTTCAAATTCTGCACTCTTGACATTGATGCTAGCCATTTACTTTTTACCAAAGAGTCTGCTGAATAAACCAGGCTCTTTGGGATCGTTCTGGTGACCTTGGCAGCGATCTGCCTTACTAATTCCCTTGAGGGCAATCTCGACGTGGTTTCCGCATCCAGACCAAGTTGGTTTTCCACATTTGCGGCAAGTGGTTTTATGACACATATTCTTTCTCCTTTGTGATTGTTGCTGCAGGCGAATTGCTCCAGGTTAGGTACCCGCCATCTAGATTTACTGCATTGAAGCCAAGTTCCTTTAGCAACATCGTTGCTGTATGTCCTCGCTGACCAACTTGGCAATTAACCAGCACATCTTTATTTGTGAGTTCAGTAATCCGTGCTCGGATTTCATCTACTGGCATTGACTTGGCACCTGGAATATTTCCAGCTGCATACTCTGATGCTGTACGTACATCCAAAAGTTGGAATCCGCGGTCGGTGAATTCATCAATCTGTGACCACTGAGCAGTCTCGAGGAGTCCACTCATGATGTTCTCAGAGACATATCCGAGCATATTGATTGCATCTTTTGCGGAACCAAATGGTGGCGCATAGGCAAGTTCAAGATCAGCCAGCTCCGGTGCTGTAATTCCACCACGAATAGCAGTAGCAATCACATCAATTCTCTTGTCGACTCCCTCTTTACCAATTCCTTGTGCTCCAAGAATCTCGCCACTCTTTGCATCAAAGATCAACTTCAGTGACATCTGTTGGGCACCTGGGTAATACCCGGCATGTGAGTTTGGATGTGTGTGAATAACTTTGTATTCACGTCCAGATGCCGCAAGTCTCTTTTCATTCCAACCTGTAGCCGCAATCATCAACTCGAAGACTTTAACGATTGCAGTTCCAATAGTTTTGACTGGTCGAGTTGAGCGGCCAGCAATATGGTCTGCAACTACTCGGCCATGGCGATTGGCAAGATTTGCAAGCGGCACAAGTGTTGAGCTTCCGTCGATTGCATCAGTTTTCTCTGCGACATCTCCAACAGCATAAATATCCAGGTTACTAGTGCGGTTGAAATCATCGACTTGGATTCCGCCACGTGACCCGATGGTCAGACCTGCTTCTTTAGCTAGCTTGATATCTGGTCTTACTCCGATTGCCAAGATGATCATCTCTGCAGAGATTTCAGTTCCATCAGAAAGCTTTACCTCTTTCTCGGAAATTTCTGATGCAGATACGCCAAGGTGCAGAGTCACTCCATTGCGCTTCATCTCAGCCGCAACCAGTGTCGCCATCTCTGGATCAAGCGGAGCAAGTAATTGAGGCGAGGCCTCCACAACCGTAGTGGCGATTCCCTTGTGGGTTAGATTCTCTGCAATTTCGACGCCAATGAATCCCCCGCCAATAACAACTGCGCTTTGAGGCTTTTCCAATACGCGATTAAATATCTTTTCAACATCTTCAACTGTGCGCAGAGTCATCGCACGCTCAATTCCAGGAATTGGAGGAACAACCGGTGAAGCTCCTGGACTGAGGACTAACTTGTCATAACTGATTTGATACTTCTCACCCGATAGTTCATTGATGACTTCAACACTTTTACCAACAGGATCGATTGCGAGAACTTCTGATGCGATTCGCACATCTAAACGGAAGCGAGCGTGCAAACTGGCCGGAGTCTGGAGAAGTAACGCCTCCTCTTCCTCAATGACGCCACCTACGTAATATGGAAGTCCGCAGTTGGCATAGGAAACATGGCCACTTTTCTCAATGACAATGATTTCAGCATCGGCATCAAGTCTGCGCATTCTTGTTGCCGTGGACATGCCACCAGCAACTCCGCCAATAATTACAATTTTCATTAGTTAGTCACGACGGGTAGACCCGCACCTTGCCAATCTAAAATACCGTTCTTCAGATTGAATAAGTTAGTAAATCCCGCATCTTGTAACTTTTTAATCGCATTTACAGATCTGCGGCCACTTTGGCAGTAGACCGCATACTTTGCATCCTTATCGAGGTTTTTAATATCGCCATCAAATGTCATTCCTTCGACATCGATATTGATTGCATTTGCAATATGTCCTGCCGCATATTCGCCGCCGGTGCGTACATCCAGCACGACTACCCCTGGCTCAGATGCCTTTGCCTGGAACTCCTGCGCGCCCAGATTTGTGGAATCGCTAGACCCACACCCAGTTAAGAACAAGGCGGATGCTGCTAGAACTGCCATTACTTTTTTCACGTTTCCCCTTATGCCAAACTTAGAAATAGTTTTTGAAGCTGAGCTGTAACTTGCTCTGAATTATTCTTATCCTCGACGAGGCACTCCTTGAGACTTGAAGAGATGAGCATGAATGCAGCTGTGTTGACAGCCTTAGAAACCGCAGACATCTGAGTCACAATTTCTTCACAATTTCTGCCTTCTTCAAGCATTCTCGCCACCGCTCCAAGTTGTCCCTGAGCTCTCTTAATCCTTTTAGAGATTGCAATAATCTGTTCTTCGTCGCTTAGAACATGAGCCACTTTCTTGCTGCTCATTGTTTAGGCACACTGACAGATCTGGTCTTGCGGGACCCCAGCTAGAGCTTCATCAATATGTTCGCCACAACCTGACCATGTGTTCTTCTTGCATGTATTACAAATGACGCGTGAGCACATAACTTTCTCCCTTTGATTGAGCTTATAGAGAGAATTTAGCATACCCCTAGGGGTATATGTCAACTACCGTCTAAAAGTACTTTCTGAAGGGTTTTGTGATTCTCCCCCAGTACTTTGAAACTTGTTTTGTCGGTGAGACCTTGAGGACTTTGTCCTTGGCAGGCTCATCTGGGGTAATTACATCCGTCAGCGCAGGTGAATTGTGGTCAAGGGAATCAGCAATAATTCCTATATTGGCAACGATTGAGAGTCCGCGAACAATCTGCTCTTGATCTACATCTTTGCCATCTTCTATCAGCGTTTCGGCGAGGGCGGATCCGGCCTCTCGAACATCATCTGTTGGAGTCGGCCCGAAATCTGAAATGTCATCGGGAAGATCGATATGAGATGAAATCGCATAACTTGCAGCAGAGAGTGCAACAGCAATCTGCTTCTTAGTTGAATCGGCTATTCCACCTTCAACGGCGGAATCAAAGAGAGTGCGAGCAATAGTTCTGACTTGTACCAAGGTGTGCTCTGCTGCAATGCCTTCAATATATATTTCTTCTGCTTCATCTTTCTCAGCAGTTGGAAACCATCGCGCATGGCTACGAGCTTCAACCGATTGCGCCCGGATTGCTGGAACTTCCTCAACAAGGAGTCTGGCACGAGCGAGCCAACTACCTGCATCCTTCTTTGTATACCCAGCTGCAACACCTTCCGACATTTCGGCAAGAAGCGCGGCAGCCTTGGTGCTGACATTCTTAATCTGAATTCTTGCTCGTCCCACTGGTGTGTTTGGGTGTGAGAAATATGAGAAGCAGATTGCGACCACAGCACCAATAAGAGTGGAACCCAATCTATGTAGTGCAGTGCTCTCAGAGATTCCGGGTCCAATAACAATCAGCGCCGTTACAGGAACGTTGACTGACGCAACTTCACCAAGATGCAGAGCACGCGCAACTACTGCACAAAGAATGATTGTCGTGGCCACCGCTAGGAAGCCGAAGTTAAAGAGTGTGACCGTTAAAAGAGCAATACCAGCGCCAATTGCTGTACCGACAAGCTGACCAAATCCTTCACGCATCGATTTATGTAGAGAGATACGGATGCTTAAGGTGGAAACTATTGCGGCGACAACTCCACCGTCTTCAATGAGTAGATCACCTAAGAACCAGGCGACACCGCCTGCGATACCCGCCACGATAATCTGGCGAACCCAATTCTTACGGTTCTTAAATAGGTTGATAAATTTCTTAAACATTAAGTGCGAGTTTACGCTACTTGTTCCAGGCGAGAACTCTCTTCTCAATCGTTGCCAGGATTAAATCCGATATCTTGCCCAGAATTGCGAGAGCGAGGATGGAGAAAATTACGATATCTGTGCGCGCCGAGCTCTGACTGTCGATCAGTAAGAATCCGAGGCCTTTCGCACTTGCAATCAACTCTGCAGCAACGAGGAAAAGCCAGCTCTGTGCGAGTCCAAGTCGAAGTCCTGAGAAAATTTGAGGCGCTGCAGCGGGTAGATAAATACCTTTAATAATCGCCCAGCGTTTCAATCCATATGCACGTCCTACTTCTACAAGATGGCGATCAACATTTTTGATCCCTGAAACAACGGTTGTGAAGACCGGGAAGAAAGCTCCGATTGCAATCAGAGTTAACTTCGGTCCTTCACCAATTCCCAGCCAGATAATAAGAAGTGGTACCCAGGCAAGTGATGGCACAGCGCGGATTGCTTGAAGAAGTGGAGTCACCAATCTATTTACAGTCTTGTTGAGACCTGCAGCAGAACCAAGAATGAGTGCAACCAAAGTTCCCAATAGATACCCAAGCGCAACGCGTTGCAAACTGGCGCTGATATTCCACCAGAGTTGATCTCTGTTATCGAGTTCTGAGATAACTTTAAATACAGAGGAAGGCTTAGGTAATTCACTCTCGGCGAATGAGCCGTTGCTGCTGAAGTAAATCCAGGCAGCAAAGAGCGATACTGGAAGTATCAGCCCTAGTAGAAAATTCCCAAGCTTCCTCTGCATTATTTGAAGCCTTACTTCTTTAGCGCTCGTAGGGCAAACGATGTGTCGTAGAGACTTGCCAGAGCAGAATCTGCATCAGCTTGTGACTTTACTTGCGCATCGCTTACGAGTGTTGACTTGATTGCCTTCAAGACACCCGACTGTAATGAACCAGGTACCAGTGGCACATTCACCTTGGTGCGGTTGACCAGAACGTTCTTTGCAACATCTAGATCAATCTTCGCTGAAGTTGCCAGAATCTGGGCTGCCTTATCAGGGTTGGCCAAGATCCATGTACGGGCCTTTTGATAGTTCTTCAAGACTGCAATGGTGATGTCGCGATTGCTCTTTAGGAAATCTTCTCTCGCACTGATGATTCCCCAGGTGTTAAGTGCTTTGTTCTCGTAAATGATCTTGCTGCCATCAATCTTTACAGTCTGAGATGTAATTGGATCTAGGCCTGACCACACATCAACATCTCCACGAAGAAGGGCCGCTTTTCCATCGGCGTGAGCCAGATTCACAATCGTTACATCCTTAAATGGATCTAAGCCACGCTTATCCAAAACTTGAAGTAGGAAGAAGTAAGGATCAGTTCCCTTTTGTGCAGCAATCTTCTTGCCCTTTAACTGACCAGCTGAAATTGATGAGCCCTTCTTCACGACGAGTGCGGCCCAGTTTGGCTGGCTAAATACTGCAATTGACTTAATTCCAACGCCATTTGCTCGAGCGACATATGCAGCAACGCCTGCAGAGGAACCAAGCTGAATCGCATTTGCATTTAAGTTTTGAATTGCAGCTGCAGAGCCAGCTGAGTAAACCCAGTTAACCTTTGTATCTAACTTCTTAAGGTCTGTCTCAAGCCAGCCCTGATCCTTAATAACCAAGCTCAGTGGATTCCAATTTGCGTAGTCGAGATTGAGGGTGCGTTCCGCTGCCTGCGCGGGAACGGCAGAAAATCCAAGAGCGAGAAGCGCTCCTACGATTGTCGAGATAAAAGTCTTCTTCTTCATTGTTAAGCCTTTCAAAGTTAATTTAGCGATTTAATAAAATAGTTTTAAGCGTGGATTCCAAATATGGAATAGAGCTCTGTGCGAACTGATGTCACGGATGCATCTTTGCGATCACGTGGATGTGGAAGATTTAATTCAAATGTGCGCTTAACTCCTTGACCACGCTCACCTAGAACAACGATTCGATCTGCGAGATAGAGGGCCTCATCAATATCGTGAGTAACTAGAACAATTGTTACTCCCGTTGTCGCAACTAATTGCGATAAGAGGTCCTGCATCTGCAGCCTTGTCAATGCATCGAGTGCTGCAAGTGGCTCATCGAGCAGAAGAACTTTTGGCTCTGAGATCAAAGCTCTCGATAGAGCGGCACGTTGTGCCATTCCGCCAGAGACTTGTCGAGGCAAACATGCCGCAAAATCTCCGAGCCCAACTTCTGCAAGAAGTTGGAGCGCCTTTCCATTGTCCTTACGCCCTCTTAGACCAAGCTCAACATTCTGAAGAATGGTGCGCCATGGAAGGAGCCGAGGCTCTTGAAAGACAATCGAACATCGATCATCGAGACCAACAATTCTTTTCTCATCGATTCTGACTTCGCCCTGCGTTGGTTCTTCAAGGCCAGCGATAAGCCGTAGCAGCGTTGACTTGCCACAGCCGCTAGGGCCGAGGAGCGCAACAATTTCTCCAGATTTAATTTCAAGATTTACATCTTTGATTACCGAGAGATCTTTTCCTCTTCGAGAAAATGATTTTGAAAGATTTCTCAGCGAAACGTTTGCAGCATCAGATTTATGTATGACTGACGATGCCTGTGCAGTACTCATATTTCCCCCTCATCGTTACTAGCATTAGCACCGTTTTGGTTATCGGTTGCTGCGACTTCACTGAGCTAGTTCTCTCAGTCGCTCTTGATGTGTGGCAAAAATTAGCGTTTAATACGCACAATTGCAAATTAATGCAACGCCGTTGTTGCGAAATGATTGCAACAACAAACCAAGCGCAATACTTAAAATTTCGAACGGGAGAAGTTCAATGTCTGAACGTCAATGGGGCTTCAAGACCCGCTCGCTTCACGCAGGTTCATCGCCAGATCCACAGACTGGTGCAAGAGCTGTTCCGATTTACCAGACTTCCGCCTTCGTGTTTGAAAATACAGAAGATGCTGGAAATCTCTTCGCTCTCCAGAAGTACGGCAATATTTATAGCCGAATTGGCAACCCGACTGTTGCAGCCTTTGAAGAGAAGATTGCTAGCCTTGAAGGCGGAATCGGTGCAGTTGCGACTGCATCAGGAATGTCTGCACAGTTCTGAGTTTTCGCAGCTCTACTAGAAGCGGGTGATCATGTTGTTTCAACATCTGCACTCTACGGTGGAACTGTTACGCAACTCGATGTAACTCTTCGTCGTTTCGGTGTAAACACTGATTTTGTTTCAAGCGATAAGCCTGAGGATTTCGCCGCAAAGATTAATGAGAAGACTAAATTTATCTATGCCGAAATGGTTTCCAATCCTGCTTCGATGGTTGCAGATATCGAGGGCTTGGCAAAGATTGCTCACGATGCAGGACTTCCGCTTGTTATCGATTCAACCTGTGCGACTCCGTACCTTGCTCGCCCAATCGAGTACGGCGCAGACATTGTTATTCACTCTGCGACTAAATTTCTCGGCGGACATGGCACAACTCTTGGTGGAGTCATTGTCGATGCCGGCACATTTAATTGGGGTAATGGAAAATTCCCATCGATGGTTGCACCGGTTGCTTCGTACGGCGGAGTCTCCTGGTGGGAGAATTTCGGTGAGTATGGATTCTTAACAAAGATTCGCTCAGAACAATTGCGAGATATCGGTCCTGTTCTTGCGCCTCACTCTGCATTCCTTCTTATTCAAGGAGTTGAAACTCTTTCACAGCGCATGGCAGATCACGTAAAGAATGCAAAGGCTGTTGCGGAGTATCTTGATTCTGATTCACGAGTTGAATGGGTTAAATACTCAGGTCTGAAGAGCCATCCGCACTTTGCTCGCGCACAAAAGTACCTTCCAGAAGGTCCGGGGGCTGTCTTCTCATTCGGAGTAAAGGGTGGCGATGGAATTTCAGGTCGCGAAGCAGGTGAAAAATTTATTAACTCTGTAAAACTTGCTAGCCACTTAGCCAATATCGGCGATGTTCGTAGTCTGGTTATTCATCCAGCAAGTACAACCCATCGCCAATTAACAGATGAACAACTCATTGAAGCAGGCGTTCCTCAGGATCTCATCCGCATCAGCGTTGGAATAGAAGATGTTGAAGATATCTTGTGGGATCTTGACCAAGCTCTCACTGTGGCAACAGGTCGTGGCCGCTAATGACTTGGACTGAACCATCGGCGCGTGAACGCCTCGAGATTATGAAGAGCGCTAAGACAGTTGCGATTGTTGGCGCATCCGATAATGCAGCTCGAGCTAGCTACTTCGTTTCAACATATTTAATGTCGAGCTCACACTTCAAATTGTTCTTCGTCAATCCTCGTCTGGAAACACTTCTAGGGCAGCCCGTATATAAATCTCTTGCTGATATCCCAGAGCATGTCGATATCGTTGATGTCTTTAGAAAACCAGCAGATTGCATGGGAATTCTCGATGAGGCAATTGCAATAAAGGCTGGAACTCTCTGGCTTCAACTTGGTATCTCAGTTCCAGAGGTAGCTGAGAAAGGTGACGCTTCAGGAATGAAGGTTGTCATGAATCGATGCTTGAAGATTGAGCATGCACGTTTCCATGGTGGGTTACATCTTGCAGGATTCAATACCGGAGTGATCTCTTCACAGAGAAATGCGAAAAAGGGCGAGAATTAAAATTCCTATTTAGGAATGCGCAAACCCTGCATACCGCCATCAACTGCAAGTGAAGTTCCTGTTGTTGATCCTTGCAATGGGCTTGCTAAATAACAGAGCGCTCGTGCAACTTCCTCTGCGCTAACCAATCGACCCAGTGGCTGACGGGCTTCCAGCGCCTTCTTTTCTGCAGCTGGATCAGCTGCTTGTGCCAGCAAACGCTGAACCCAAGGGGTATCTGCCGTTCCTGGATTTACGCAGTTAACTCGTACGCCATCAACGATATGGTCATTAGCCATAGCCATCGTTAATGAAAGTACTGCACCTTTGCTTGCGCTGTACAAAGCGCGCTTTGGAATACCCGCTGTTGCTGCAACAGAACAAACATTGGTTACTGAGGCGCTCTTGCTCTTGCGCAGCAATGGAAGTGCCTCGCGCACAGTGCGCACAATGCCAACAACATTGACATTCATTACCTTGTGCCACTCTTCAGATGGATTGGATTCAACTGTTCCAACCGCACTGATAGCTGCGCTATTGATCAGAATATCTAGTGAAGAAATCTTCGAAAATGCGGCTGCAACAGATGTATCATCTCCGACATCGCATGGCAGCCAAGTTCCGTGCTCTGCAATTCCACCTTCGGCGATATCCAGGCCGTAAACAGTTGCTCCACCGTCAGCAAGTATTTTGAGAGTTGCTAAACCAATTCCTGATCCAGCACCGGTAACAGCAGCAGTTAAGCCTTTGAATTCAGTTGTCATGCGTTAACCCACTCTTTTCCTGTTGGGAATGTGAAATCTGCAATTGTCTGCGCAAACATCTCTCCACCTGCACCTGGTTCGGTCGGTGGCATGTAATGCGCATTCTGAATATTTGTTGGAACAACGAAGTGCTCGTGAAGGTGATCTACGAATTCAACAACGCGATCTGGGTGGTGGCCAGATACAGCTACCGCATCAAACATTGCTAGATGCTGGACAAGCTCGCAGAGACCGACTCCACCAGCATGTGGGCACACTGGAACTCCAAACTTGGCAGCCATCAAGATATTGGCGATGTTCTCGTTAACGCCTGCTACGCGAGTCGCATCAATCTGCATAAATGAGAATGACTTCGCTTGCAGCATCTGCTTGAAAAGAATGCGGTTCATACCGTGTTCGCCAGTTGCTACACGAATAGGCGCAATTGCTTTCGCAATAGCCGCGTGGCCGATGACATCATCTGGGTTAGTTGGCTCTTCAACCCAGTGAAGGTTTACATCGCCAATACCTTTAATCCATTCGATTGCTTGATTAACATCCCAAACCTGGTTTGCATCGATCGAAATTTTGATATCTGGACCAACTGCTTCGCGAGCCAACTTGAGGCGACGCTTATCGTCCTCTAGAGATCCACCGCACTTGAGTTTGATC
>JACCDH010875306.1_pt1 | contig 10932 bp, 12 predicted proteins | sample 7442481 | NCBI WGS metagenome assembly JACCDH01 (sample SAMN15323433, study PRJNA562643) | freshwater metagenome | isolation source: river surface water | place: USA:Blue River Watershed | collected 2017-08-15 | reverse complement strand
GTAAGAATATACGCCTTCCACTTTTCATGAAAAAGAGCAATGGAGAAGGTTCTGACTTCTATTACATGGGAGACGTGCAGCCCAAGGTAGAATCATTTGAAGAAACCACCATTGAAAATGACAAAGGAGCAGATGTGCCTGTTGTCAAAGTCGTATTGGAGTTAATTACGCCAGTCGAAAATGCAATTTTCGATTACATCACGCAAGTGGAAACCCATCACAACAATGCATCAGAGGTTGAAACGCAAACAAGTCAAAAGAAGGAATCTAAAATTGTTAGTTTAATACCGCTCTTTGACTTCTATGCGGCAGCAGGCTCATTCAGTGAGATGCAATCGAACAAGGAATACACCATGATTGAAGTTGATAAAATAGGAGGAATTCCTGATGACTATTTTGCATGCAAAGTACTTGGAGATTCCATGAACAGAGTCATTCCCAATGGCTCCGTTTGTTTGTTTAAGAAATACACGGGAGGTAGCAGAAATGGAAAAATCGTTTTGGTTGAATTATTTGACAAACAGGACCAAGACTTTAATTCTTCATTCACGGTAAAGACATACACCAGTTCCAAGACCACAGATTCAGATGGCAATTGGCAACATGAATCGATATCGCTCATGCCAAATTCATTGGATTCAAACTATGAGCCTATTGTTTTAAACCCAGAAGATGGTGATCAGTGTAGAGTTGTTGGGGAGTTTGTGAGAGTGATAGATTGATTTTTAAAACAAATTTCAGAGAAGACCTAATCCTTAATAGCATACTAAACCACCGTAGTTCAACTTTAATTTGTAAAAAAATAAAAAATGACATTCAAGAAATTCGCAATGTGTGCAATCTTACTTCTGCACAACTTGAGCGGCCATGCTCAAAAAAACGGCACTGGAGCTGTCGTCGCCGGAGGAGTATTCGCGGCGGCATCATTAATCACTTTTGCATCAATTGATCAAATGCAAGAAGGAATGGAACAACAAGCCACAGAGTGGTTCTTGGCAAATCATCCAGAAGAGAGACTTTTCAGACTAAAAATCAGAAATACGAACGCTGTTAAAATGTCCGACCTTTCTAATGTCTCTTGTCTCCTCTATACAGTGTACACATACAATCCTGAAACGAGGAAATTAAAAGACAAATGGATTCTATTGAGCTTCCATTCTAGAGGCTGGGTTAACGACAATGGCATAAACTTTCAAAACATTAGTTATTATCTTGTTTCAAAACAACAATGGGAAGAGTTTATAAAACTCTGGATAGAAACCATTTCTCCTGTAACAATTGATTGGGAAAGAGGAATTCCCTCATATAAAAAGAGCAACGAGAAAAAGTTCGAGCCAAATAATACTGACTTTCTTAAAGTTGAGAATAATATTGACGGTACAAGAACAATCGATTATTATGAAAGTGACAGAGAATATGTCAAGTATCCAACAGCAACATTGAGATTCAATGGTAAAAGCATATTGCATTCAGCGTTTAATTCAGCAATGGGTATCCAAGAGGAAACATTCCTAATTCCTCTGGTAAAGGTGGATGGAGACACTTACATCAGAAGCAATAAGAAGCTCACTTTTCTAGATAGTTACTTAGTTGGTAATGAAAAAACCATTTGCCTTTTTAAAGCTGATGAAGAAAGACTCATCCAATTGGATTTGGATATGGTTAATTATATTCAAAACTTGTTTGATTAAAATCACTTTTAAAACAACATGCTTACACTTCAAGAATTGCTTTACAACAGAGGATTGAGTCGTCTTTCTAACGCCAAATTGGTGCGACACAAAGAAGCTGCGAAAGATCTTTTTGAGATGTACACGTTGAACAGAGAAGAGTTCCTTGATTACCAACGAAGACAAGGAAAAGACATATTCAAGGATATTGAGTTTATTGTGAGCTTTATCGGTGAAGCTGGAAATAGAGCTCGCTTTATCGGAGTTTACAAAGTAAAATCTGTTAAGTATGAATATTCCGAAATTGAGAAGTGTAATATTTTCCGTTATGATTTACAAGAGGTAAAAGGATTTGAGGATATGGCTGAACGAATCATTATTGATTGGGGTTTAGGAACGAGAAGTTGGGTTCAGAATATCACAACAGAAAAAGAGATTATTGAAATTACACCTGGGTTGCACTACAAGGCATTCACCGATTACTTCGATTTGATACTCCCCTATTCTCAATTGGAAGAAATTGTTAGTTCTCAATATCCGGATTGGAAAAGAATGCTAGAAGTCACAAATGGAATTTATCTAATTCATGATAAATCTACAGGAAAGCAATATATCGGATCCACATACGGGGCAGAAGGAATCTGGGGGCGTTGGAAAAATTACATCACCACCAAAGGACATGGCAACAACAAAATTCTGAAAGATTTAACCAATCAAAACTCAAAAGCCTGTTTGCAATTCGAGTTTTCGATTCTCGCACTTCTCCCAAAGTCAATCACCCCTGATGAGGCCATAAAAAAAGAAACCCACTTCAAAAGGAAATTAGGCACCAGAGCTTTCGGGTTAAATGGGAATTGATTTTTAAGGCAAGTTACTTTTTTCTATTAAAGATTACATAATTGGATTCCGCATGGAAGTCTTCCCATTTGAGCGCTTCCCCGTCTTGTGACAAAAGGTTCCTTTAAAGACGATATTTGAATATTGAGACCACTCATTGTAGGCTGGCAAACAGAAAGGCTTGGATGGATTAAAAGGAATCTGTACGCCAGTCCTAATGCAAAAGCCGATATCCTGTTTCTTCCACGTGGATACTACCTCCCCCTCAGAATTTAAATCTTTAAAGTTTGATGCTCAAGGTCGAATCAATGTATACATTCATGAGTTCTCGAATCATACAATTTTTATTCATGTAACAACGCCTCTCATCAGAATGAATCATAATGGTTGTTACCATAGGGAAGTATGTTTTTGAGAGAGGAAACTAATTTCGACTGAATAATTAAATTTTAAATCCCATTGCAGAATGTATAGCTACGCTCTTTTAATTGCCCTCCAATCGCCAGAGTTGAATGAAAAGTGATGTAATATATCTTCAAATTCTTCAGGGAGATTATTGGACAATGTTACCCCTAGATAAAACGTTGCTCGAGATAAACCAACATATAAATACTTCAAAAGCAAATCTTTAGAAATAGCTTCAATGAAAAGCTTATCTATATCATAAAAGAAAACCGCTTCGAATTCAAGACCTTTAATTTTATCAATTGAAAAAACACGAATGGTGTTTTTATCTCCTAAAACATTACCATCCCTGCATGCAACAACTCGTATTCCAACATCAGCTAATCCATCAATATTCCTCAATTGTTTTGCAAATTCTTCAAGCAAATTTTCATTGGAAAGAAATACAGCTATTGAAGGAATACTATTTCCGTACGCGCGATAAATTTCAATAATCCTTTGAGAAAGCCAATGCAATTTCTCATCATGTCTTTCATTGCAATAAAGTAAAGGCATTGGCTCAGATTCATCTTTTTCTAAAAAAGCACTATAAGGAGCCTCACTTCCTACACTTTTTTGATAAATAGCTTTAGCCAAAGCAATTAGAGTTTGACTTTGCCTATAAGAAATTTTCAAGTCGCAAATCTCCAATTTTGGAAGTAAGTCTTTAAGCCCATCCCACGAAGAAATACCCTGATCAGTCAATCGTTGCATAATATCTCCTGACAAAGTGAATGATGAAATCTCCGGGTGACCAAAACTGTGCATAGCCAAAATGTCAATTATCGAGAAATCAGATGCTTCATCTACAGCAATTACCGGTCTTACATTAGCTTCATATGCAATGAAATATGGATGGTTATTATCTTTAACTGCACTTGCAAATTCACTCTTCACAAGGAGGCATAAATTATTGACAAAGTATAACAAGAAAGCTTGTTCATCAACATGCAGCCTTATGTTTTTGTCTTTGATAATGTCCATTAATATTTTTAAATCCCATGATTCATCTTGAATATTGCTAGCATGTAATCTATATTTTTTATATACGACAGGTAATTCACGAACGACATTGGCGACAACACCTTTTAATATTTTATCGAAATGTTTTTTGAAAAAGGCCAATTCTCCAATTTCCGATAATCTTTCATCCTCTTGAAGAGCAGGAAAATAATCCAATAGAATTTTATCCTTAGCATTTAGTTTAATTGACTTATCAAATCGTTTAATGGAAAGCTTTCTGATGAGGGTTTTGAGCTTATTAAACAATTCAATTTCAAAATCAATGATTTCATCTATTGCTTTCTCTTCAAAATCCTCCTCTTCCATATCGTTTAAATCCAATTCTTCTGGTGAGTCTTCCGAATCTTGGTTAAAATTAGATTTCCAACTTTTAAATAAGGAAGTAAGATTGGACACTAATTCTTCGTTACTCAAGACAGTAACGATAACATTCCCTAAAAGATACTTTATCTTATCCGAATATGCCTTTGAAATTTTTTCAGCATCACCTCGATAAGTTTCATTTAAGTTCAGATATAAACGAATTGCGTCTCTAAGGTTAGAAACCTTCTTCCTCTCCAAGAATTTCTGAATGGAAATACCTTCTTTACTCCACGAAAATTTACTTATCTCTAACTCTTGAATTTTTTCTATTTTATGTTGCAAATAAGAAATAAAAAAAACATTAAAATCAGAAATCAATCGCTTAATAGATTCTGAATCATTTTTCCAAATACTCGTTTCTTTATACTTGTTATAAATTAAAAAGGGGCGTTTAGTTTCTGTATCTACAAGCTTATACGCCTTTACCAGTTCATTCTTGTCATCACTCCAGACTCTTACACTATCAGATTCAGATTTCAACCCTTCCGCTAGCATACTATTTTTTAAATATAAAGCAAGCAATTCACTTGGCGAATAAAACAACCAATTATTCTTACCAAAAAGCACATCCTTTTGCCTCTGACTTAAATCATAATATTCATTTATTGAATTTGAGATAAGAAATTGAATACGTTGAATCAAAGATGTTGTTTTGCCAGTACCAGGACCGCCATTTATTATCAGAACTCCATCAAAAACCATAGAACGTTTCACCCTCTCCTGAGTGTGATCTAAGATCGGTTGGTAACGTAACTCAGCACTACGCCTGATAAAACTATGAGCTTTATTTAAATACGTATCTAGCTCTAACTTTCGTTCTTCAATTCTTCTCAATATCGCTTCTGCTTCCTCATCAAAATTCACATTAAGGCGATCTGTATCTTCAATTATAGAATCATCTAGTTCTAAAATTCTATTCAATGATTGGAATACATTAATCTTATCTTCTGTGTTTAATTTAATAATTAAATCCGCGGCATACCCTTCATTGACATTAACAGGCCGATAACTTGCTCCACTCAACACCTCAACTTGCTGTATACCTCCAGGAGCATTCACTTCATGTATACCGGGCTGATTCAAGATTAAAATTTCACCGACTTTGGTATTCTTATAGACTGAACGACCTTCAATAGCGAGAGTTGTTTGAGGACCTTGCTGAAAGCCAACAATATCTCCGTTTATGTTTCGGATTGCCCTATTTTGCCCTGTATTCTCTCTATTGGTTAGCCAAAAAAGACAATCTATATTATTAAACTTCGTATCAAATCTTCCCAATGCCAGATTGGAAATAGATCTTTGATCTTCAAGCTCTCTTTGAGAAAGTATGCTTCGAGCAATTTTTATTAATTCTTCCATTTACCTTTAAATATTCACCCTTCATTTAAAAAAAATTAGCTTAATACCACCAGCTACCAAATCTTAATAAATAGAGAGCCTGCACATCCTTTTTCCAATTTGTGTCTACTAATTAAATCTAATCCTACGATATAATATAATTACATTAATAAAAAGTATGATAATGATGAAAATAATTAATCACTATTTTGCAATACAAAAACCTCCTCCTGAATTTGACTCGCTGTAAAATAACGCAAGCCCGATGCATCGCCTTCAATCGAAAAAGTACAATTTGAAACTCTATGTTTCACCAACAACTCAAATAAATATTTTTCAAATAAAGATTGAACCTTCGAGGGATTCTGAAAATAAACCCCTTGTTTAATTTTTTCCATTTCACCCTCTGAAAAACCCCAATCCTCTAAGGCCGCCTCGTCACAAACCAATGTATTTTCATACGAATCGATCTCCAATTCTTCCTCCATGGATCCAAACACAGCGTAATCTCCACTGAAAAAAAAATCCAAATAACATTCATCAGGAATTAAATAAATATCACAGAGTAATTTCTGAAAGGCAATCATAATATCATCATCCAAATCCAAAGAACTTACTTCCTGCCAAGTTATTTGAATTTCATCGCTTAACAATACTATTCCAGCGCTGCCTTCTGCAGAATAAAAGTAATCCGAATGAAAATCATACAAAAAAACTTGCAGCTCAAAAGAAAGATCATGTTTCAATTTACAATCAGTACTAATAATTAGGCCTCTCCCATCATCAGAATCTACATCATACGAGACCAACCCCGTCAATTCAATGAGCTCTTTAAATCGCTCAACTTTATCAAATACCAATTTCTTTTTTTTCATATCGCTAAACATCTTACAGATAAGGCCCAATTTTTATTATCATAACCGATACCGGCCTCTTCAAATTGACTGGATAAATGAAATGCCTGCGCCTCATATTCATCGTATTCAGAAGAAGACCACCAGCACCCCCATTCTCCTTTGTCATAACAAACACCTTCATCATTGCACACTCCACCTGGAAGTGCCAAAAAGCCTGTAACATCATCTTCATTCATGTTCCAATGGAGGTCATGACCTTTGAGAATACGCCCGGCTCTTATACTTCCTCCCAAAGATTCGATAAGCTCATTCCAATCTTGCACTGTTGGGATTTTGAATCCTTCAGGCGCGAGTCCTCTTGAATCCACAACTGCAAACCAATTGTACAATTTACCATAACTCGAACCATGGCTTTCGTTGTTGTCATAAAAGCACCAACCCGGGATTTTCTTTTCACGCGCTAAATCCCATTCTTCTGAAGAACATGCTTGCATGATAGCATCACCATTTGAAAAAACAGCCACGTCTAAATTCCGAGTTTGCCAAATTTGATTTCCGATTTTTACTGTCTCCATAAACTAGTTTTATCTGACGGTACTATCTCAAAGGAATTACTCCGCATATTCTGACCAAAAAACATTATGATCTGGGTTGTCAATATCAAGATATTCCAAGAGTTCATGTTTGTTTTCTGAAGGCCCCTCACAATAATCGCTACCCTCCAACAAATAGACACCGCACAATTCATATACACAGTTGCATCCTGAATGTGCCAAACCTTCATGATCATACTCAACAGAAGCAATGCATTCTCCAATCGACGTGAATGAATCTCTCAGACCATCTTCCAAAAAATCAAGTAGGTCATTTAGTCCTTCAGATTTTGAATCCGCAATTAACTCTCTCCAATTGGTTTCATCCTTGCCTGTAACTGAACTCAAATCAGTAACCCTGGACTTTAAAAACGCATCAATCTGCTCATTCAACCAAGAAGTGAATTTGGTTTCTTGTCTATGACCAAAACTATTTTTTGCGCATAACTGAATAAAACAATTTGATTCCATATTTGAATTTGTTTTTAAAGATAACAAATTCAATTCTACTTCCAAACTATTATTTTATAATGGTTACAATACGCCATACGATTTCACTTCACTAAAAAGTAAAATCCATTATTCGGAAGACACAACTAATGAAAGCAATTGAACGTAACCATATCCGAACCCACAACATGTATTTTCGTTAATCGAAAAGTAAATAGTGGAACTGGCCACAGCCTCATGAATACAATTCTGCAAAGCCCAATTCTTGGCATATTCAAGAATTTCATTTTTAAGATTGATGTTATTAGACAGATCAATTTTGCTAACACCCTGATCATCTCGGTAATCCAACTGATATGATGCAATATTCATAACGACACCTTTTTCAATTTCCAATTCCAAATCCAAAAAGACATTCTCCCCAATAAATTCAGATCCCACTGCCCCGACAAACAAATCAAAACATGATTTTATCAATTTTGAAAAATCCCAATTCTCACCAGCAAAATAGAGATCATCCATGTCGGTATAAAACTCTGCTCTAATTAGCATTTCAGCATCCTTAAAAAAAGGAAAGAAAGTTCCCGACGGCTCTATTTCATTAGACTCTATAAAATAAGCAATTTCCTCTTCTAACTTTTCCTTGTCCAATTCAATCATAGCCGGCTTGAAGTCATATTCAAAACCCTTGTGAACAGGTTGTACAGAAAAACATTCTAAATGCTGATCAAGAACCAATCTTTCGATCAGAGAATAAAATGATGGTTGAATCTTACATGTCATAACTTCTATTTTTCTCCATACTTCAAATAAAACTCAATTTAATCATACATGCCAACGAGCTTATTGAATTACATTGGAGTGAATTCGAAAAACTGATCTGCTTGAGTTTCCTTTAATCCAAGTGAGCGAAAAAAATCCAATGAACCTTTATTATACCTACTCACCTTGAATTTTACGTTGTCATATTTCTGAATCAGTAAACCAACCACTTGCTCACCAATTCCTTTTCTTCTATATGCATCATCTACTAGAATTTCACATCCCGTGCTATCCTCAGACATCACACCCACAAAACCAACGCGAACTGAATTCTGAACCACCTCCATGAATACCATTCCCCTGTCCTTTTGAATACTCCAATAAAACCACTTCAAATCCTTGGGATGTTTGAGCACAAAGGATTTGTATTCATCGAATGATATGGAAATTAAATCAGGCAAATAGAATGGGTAGTAATTTGAAATGAAGCATTTCCGTGAGTCTCAACAGAGATTGTGTTATACTCAGCATAGACTTGCCTGAAGATATTGCTCAGTTGATTAGCTCGATTTTCTGAAACATCCCATTTTTCAATGATATTTAGAAGATAGGCGGAGACATTTTTTGACTGAAGTTCAGTTAAAACAATTTCATCATTCTGGTAATAGATTTTTAGCTCCTTTAAAATTGAGTCTTGAGAGGAATAATAGAAATTCAGTTCAATTTCTTCTTCATTTATGGACCCAGAATTTGAATTGAGATTCTCTGATATCAAATTGATGATTGGCTCTCCAATTAAGTCAGAAAAATGATATTTATCTCCACTGCTCCAGTTTCCGTTTTTGAAAATAAACGTACCGTCCAAAAGCAACGCATTATTTGCAATATAGAACTTAAATATCATTTTTTCTGAATCTATCCCCAATTGTATTAATGAGTCTATAAACTCATTATAAAACCATTCTTGAATATTCTCAACCATTTCGTTGTCCGTATCATTCGACGTGGTTTCATATCCCTTCCATGCGGAGCTGAATGATACTGTGAATGATTCACGAGTGGATAAAAACGAAAGAATGTTGTTGTAGAGTTTTTGTTTCATAGTCAACTAATCAAGAGTAAATAATAGGGGAACAATATAAAATTAATTGTAGCAATTATTGAGGAAATTTCACCACAATCATATTGCAATGAAGACAGTTGATTTTCAATAATATAAAATGACACGATTGATATTAACGTTTCATTTCACATTATCCTATATCTATGAGGCATGTGAAAACTTGATGACGCCGTTTTTTATAATTTATTTTACGCATTTACATTTATGAATTAGTCACAAATTATACCAATAACAACTTCTAATTCGGTAACTACACTACTAATTAATGATTTATTTCAACCCTGTGGTAATAAACATTTGATATATCAAAACGACTACCATCCCAATAAGACTCCCCCTCTAAAAACTCTTGATGATACCTATTTATTGAGTAATAGAAATCATAGCTCTCATCGGTTTGTGCAAGTCTAATACCCTCCCATCGAAACTCAGTAAAGTCCATTAAAGGAGAGATTCCATTTTCTTTATATAGAACTTTATACCTCCCTTGTTTCGAAGGTGGCAGGTGGCTCCAAAAGCTAATTTTCGCACCTGACTTTATAGCTTTCTTAATTAAGTCATCCTGCTGGCTTGAAATTCTTCCCAATCTATTCAAGTGCTGATTATATTTTTCACGTCTCTTCAAATAACCTGGCTCTAAAAGTTCCCTTTCTCGATCTCGAGATTCCTTTAACTTATTATACATTAAGCCAACAATGACCAAAAGAACAACAATAATGAACATTCCCATATTTAATTAGCGTTAGTTAATAAGTTAAAAATATGCCACACATTAAACCATTATCTTCAAAATTAATACTTCCGACCGAAACAGGACAATAGAAATTATAATTATCAAGTTCAAGATTAATTATCTGCATAGATTACAAGCTATTTAACTGTGTTTTGATATTTCTAACAATCCCCTTTAGCTCCTGATAGGTTTTATTCGCTTTTCGATAAGTGGAATCTTCTATTTTAAAAATATCACTTTTCGTTACTTCAGAGCCAGTAACTATTTTCCAATATTTTAGATTGAACTATTTGAATTTTCGATGCCTGCCTCCTACTCAAATACCCCCGATACAACAAACCTACCTTCCCATCCCTTGCGATGATTGCTTGTATGACCTCCCTGTCCGTTTCCCGATTGGTATGAAAACCAAATTGGGTAACGAGCAATATAGGAATGCGACCATCCTCTTCAACCATTTCCGCATCGGAAACCAGATCTATTTCTTCGTCCAAATTGGGAATCAACGGAGGATAATGCAATGGGTATTTAAACTTCATCTCGTCATTCAATCTTCTCCCCCAACACAATCACCGCATTGTCCACGATGGTGATGGGGCTGTACCCCATCACCTGTTTCATGGCATTGTGCAAAGCAATCACGCGCCTGGCCTGTTGCCGCGAACCAACAAAGCCTGTCTCGACAATCGCATTGTACGATTGAATCAGCTGCTCGGGTGTGAATTGCAGCAACTCTTGG
>JACCDH010713258.1_pt1 | contig 10934 bp, 14 predicted proteins | sample 7442481 | NCBI WGS metagenome assembly JACCDH01 (sample SAMN15323433, study PRJNA562643) | freshwater metagenome | isolation source: river surface water | place: USA:Blue River Watershed | collected 2017-08-15 | reverse complement strand
TTTTGGCAAATTTCTTCTATCTTTCTACGAGTAGCTGTTAGAAGAGAATATGATCATTGATGGTTTTGTGGTGCAGGTGTGGTAATATCGACGATATCATGTGCAAGTTGTTCGTTGATCTGAGCGGTCTTGAATATAGCGAGTTTACTCTCATATAGGTCAGAAAGTTGTTGTTTTGCTGCTGCGAGCTCAGATCATACTGATTTCTTTTCTTCTGGTGAAAGATCTTTGAGTGTGGCATACTGCCCTGCAAGTCGTCATTTCTTACCTAATGATGCTTCATACGCGGTCTCGAGTTCTTGTAAAGTATTTGCTGTATTTAATTGTTCTACAAATTGTGTGATATTCATACTATGATTGTGTGTATAAAATATATGCATGTATCTTGAATTTAATATATCTATCTGACCCACCAAATACAAGTGAAAATAAAATTGTCAAATAAAACTGATGAGGAATATCAGATTTTTTTTGTTTTTTATAAAAAGAGGATATTATTATTAAGATATTCGTTATTGAGATATTATAATACTTTATACTTTTATACTCTTCTTCTATGGAAACATCAAATCGCCAACCACATGATCTCCTTATGCATGCTAAGGACCTCACTCGAGGATATCCTGGATCACCATCGATGGTATTTTTCAAATTTAATTTTGGATTGTATAAGCATGATTTTTGTGTGATTACTGGTAAATCTTGAGCTGGGAAAACTACTCTAGCAAGATTACTTACTGGTCAATTTCCTGTGGCTAAGAAAATGCTCTATCATAGACAAGAAGATATGTCGAGATTTTCCACTACTGAAGTACAAGCATTGAGAAGAAAGGTAGGTATTATCTTTCAAGATTACAAACTCATCCCTCGAAAGACAGTCAGAGAAAATATTTCTTTCCCTCTTAGTCTGGTAGGTATGCCTCTGACTATCAAACATCAAACTATTGATAATGTACTCAAAACAGTAGGTCTGACTGCTCAAGCAGATGTGATGGTAGACAAGTTGAGTGGTGGAGAGCAACAACTCGTTGCTATAGCTAGAGCGATCGTTCATAGACCAGAGTTTATTATCGCTGATGAACCTACTGGTAATCTTGATCCAGAACAGACTCGTAAGATAGCTGATCTTCTGATTCAATTGAACGATATGGGACATACTATTATGCTAATCACTCATGATGAGATGTTGAGAGATTATATCAAAAATAAAGCGAAAATAAGTGAATATCATTTAGGGTAATTATCAATTAAGAATTAACGATTATCAATTTCTCTTTTCATCTTGCTATCTTTTTAATCATGGAATTACATAGAAACAAAACAGAAAACAAAGAAGAACTTTTCTGACAAGTATCAGTATTGTTAGCATACGATGATCGTAGTTGGCCAGAATTTTTAGTGACAGATTGTCAGGAATTTGTAGAAAATCTGCATGCTTATAGATTAGAACATCTTTTAGAAAATATTGAAGATTTTTGTGAATATATGGATGTCTTGGAAGATGAGTATACTACTCTACTCGAAGATGAGACTCTTGCTCCACAAGCACAAGCTACTATCCAAGCTCTTTTTCTTCTCTCATGTGTAGAATTTACGAGTGCTAGCAAAGAGAGAATGTTGATTAGGGAGATGGAAGTGAGGAAATAACTATCTAATTTATATCATAAAAAAACCTGTCGAATAGACAGGTTTTCTGTATGTGGTGAAATCAAAATACTAATCTTCGTCTCCCATACCTTTAACTTTACCAGCGCGTTCTGCGATGATCTTGTCAGCAACATTCTTAGGTACTTGTTCGTAACTAGCGAAGTGCATAGAGTATGATGCTCTACCTTGTGTAGCAGATCTCAAATCAGTAGAGTATCCGAACATCTCTGATAGTGGTACTTTACAGTTTACTACTGTAAGTTGTCCTCTGTTTTCTTGTCCTTGGATCATTCCTCTTCTTGAAGAAATATCTCCCATCACGTCTCACACATATTGTTCTGGTGATACTACTTCTACATCCATGATAGGTTCTAGAAGGATAGGATTAGCCTTGAAGAATGCTTCTTTGAAGGCTCTATATGTCGCTACTTTGAAGGCTACTTCAGATGAATCCACGTCATGGTATGATCCATGGTATGGTGCTACTTGTACATTGATGATAGGGAATCCAGCCAAGATACCTTGAGCCATAACTTCTCTAGATCCTTTGTCAATAGCTGGGATAAATTCTCTAGGGATGATACCTCCAGTAATTTCATCTTTGAATATGTATCCTCCATTTTCTTCTGTAGGAGTGATAGGTTCGATTCTCATCTCCACGTGTCCGTATTGTCCACGTCCTCCAGATTGTCTCTTAAATACTCCTACTCCTTGAGCAGTAGATGTGATAGCTTCTCTGTAGGCTACTTGTGGTTGTCCTGTATTTACTTCTACTTTGTGTTCTCTCTTCAATCTATCTACAAGAATCTCTAGGTGAAGTTCTCCCATACCTGCGATGATAGTTTGATTTGTCTCAGCATCAGTATAGTATCTAAATGATGGATCTTCTGAAGCTAATTTGTTCAAACCGATACCCATCTTTTCTTGATCTTGTTTTGTCTTTGGTTCTACAGAAAGTGAGATTACTGGTTCTGGATAATCGATAGATTCTAGGATAATAGGATCATTGGCATCACAGAGAGTATGTCCAGTCTTTGTTTCTTTCAATCCAAGGAAAGCACAGATATGTCCAGCAGAGATTTCATCGATTTCTTCTTTTTTGATAGCGTGCATTAGAAGAAGACGTCATACTCTTTCTTTTTTACCATTTACAGAATTGTAGAGAGAATCTCCTGATTTGATAGTACCAGAGTATACTCTCACGAATGTAAGTGTACCTACAAATGGATCAGTCATGATCTTGAATGCAAGAGCTGATACAGGTGCTTTAGGATCAGGTTCTCTTGTAAGAGTTTTTGTCTTGTCGTCTGGATCTACACCAGGAACAGCTCCTACATCGATAGGTGAAGGTAAGAAATCACAAGCAGCATCGATCATAAGTTGTACTCCAGCATTTCTCAACGCTGAACCTACCAATACTGGGTAGATAGCATTTTTACATACTCCTACTCTAAGAGCTGCTTTGAGTTCTTCTTCTGAAATCTCTTCTCCTTCGAGATATTTCATAGCGAGCTCGTCATCAAATACTGATACAGCATCTACTAAAGCTTCTCTCATAGATTTTGCTTTATCAAGTACATCAGCTGGGATATCATGTTCTACTTGTTTTTCTCCGTTGTCTCCTTCGAAAGTGTAGTATTTCATGTTGATAAGACTTACTACTCCTTTAAACTCGTCTGACTCTCCATAAGGGAACTGGATCGCGATCGCTTTGTCAGAAAGTCTATTTTTGATACTTTCGATACACATTGCAAAATTAGCACCGATTTTATCGATCTTGTTTACGAAACACATACGAGGTACATGGTATTTATCTCCTTGTCTCCATACAGTTTCAGTTTGAGGTTGTACTCCATCAGAAGAAGAGAATACAGTAACTGCACCATCTAATACTCTCATAGATCTTTCTACTTCGATTGTGAAGTCTACGTGACCTGGAGTATCGATGATATTGATACGGTGACCTTTCCAGAAACATGTCGTCGCAGCAGAAGTAATAGTGATACCTCTCTCTTGTTCTTGAGCCATCCAATCCATCGTCGCAGCACCTTCATGTACCTCACCGATTTTGTGGTTTTTACCTGTATAAAGAAGAATACGTTCTGTAGTCGTAGTTTTACCAGCATCAATATGTGCAATAATACCTACATTTCTCACCTTGTTTAGAGGAATTTCGTCTTTTGCCATTTCAAAAATAGAATGATAAATAAAAAAGGACATACCTGACGGTAGTCAATGTCGTGACTATAATTCGTCGAGGATATACTGCCCTACTTATACTGATTGAGACTGATAATTGCAAGGGGAAATTGTTACTATTCTTTTTTAGAATCCTCCAATATTTGCTATTTCTCATTTGAGAATTCCATGAGGCTCGTATCCTTCTATCATAAAATCTTCATAAGTGAAATCATCAATATTTTGTATATTTGGATTTATTTTCATGGTTGGAAAATCTTTTGGTATTCTAGAGATTTGTTCTTTGACAGGATCGATATGATTACTATAAATATGAGCATCACCAATAAAATGAACAAATTCTCACACTTTTAATCCGGTAATTTGAGCTATCATCATAGTAAGAAGTGAATAACTAGCAATGTTAAATGGTATGCCCAAAAACATATCGGCTGATCTTTGAAATAACGCACACGATAACTCTCCTGCATCGTTAACATTAAATTGAAAGGTAGTATGACATGGTGGTAATGCCATAGATTCTCATTCTCTTGCCATCTCATAGGTATAACATGGATGTCGAGCTGACACTACATACGACTTTCTGTTGGGTCTTTTTTTGAGACCATCAATTACTCGCTGTATCTGATCAGCTTCACGATCTCCATGTCATTTAAAGTGTCTCCAGTTTACTGGGTATGCAGGTCAAAGATCAGCATATTTTTCTGCAAATTCTTCATCAGATTTTACTTTTTCAATATATTCTTCTAATGTCATAAAGCTTGTCTCTCATTCTATCTTTTTGAGTTCTACATATTTTTTCCATCACCATTCATCCCAAATGTGTACATTATTGTCTATAAGATATTTTATATTACCAGATCATTTAATAAGCCAAAGTAGCTCAATGATAATAGCTTTTAAGAATACTTTCTTTGTCGTTAATAGTGGAAATCATTTTCTGAGGTCAAATCTCATCATTCTACCAAACACAGATGTGATGTATGGTAAATCTTCATTACGATCTATATATTGTTGTTTTACTTCTGGTGTAAGAAATAACTCTTTAGGAGATCAATTATCTAAAATATCTTGAAGAAGATTAAGATATTGATATTCTGGATGAAGATCTGACATGTAATCGCTATTAACAGATAAAAATAAATTATATTTTTTATACTATTATCTATTTCAAATACTTTTATCTTCCGCTACCTCAAAATCAACTTTCTCATCTAATAGATTCAGGAAGTTCTGTTACTTCTATCCATTCAGGAGCAAAATATTGTTCGATAATATATTGTGCTATACGATCTCATTTTTTGACTTCTAATATGTCTGATCATGTGTTAAGTACAACTATCCCAATATCTCATCTGTATGTCTCATCGATAACGCCAGCAAGGACGTCAATACCATATTTATATCATAATCCGCTACGACCGGCTATACGACCATAATATCATTGAGGAAGTGCATGAGCAATACCGGTTTTGAAGAGTTTTCTTTCTCATGGTTGTAAATTATATTCTTCTATACTATGTAAATCAAATCACGCTTCTCATGGATTGTTTTGTTTTGGACAGATAGCATCTGGATGAAGTTTTAAGAATTGAATTTGCATAGTGAATAATATAGTATAAAAATAAATCTATCTACTTGCTAATCTGGATATTTGTATCATCAATGCCCCGATTTTATCAGCAAAATATATCTTTTGTTCTTCGGAGATATATCCTAATTCGTATGCCATATAGATCATGTTCTTGGTCTCAGCAGTAGAACTATGTGCCATATATAGAAAAGTATCATAATCATTATTTGCTCATCTATCATGTCACTTTGCGATATTGTTTGAGATAGATAATGTGGCTCTCATCATTTGATCTTGAAAGCTAGTATTTTTAAAATCATGGTGATAAAAGATTACTCATAATTCTTTGGCTAGTTCAAAAGCTTTCTTTCGTACTTCTAGATTTTCAAATGAATGTTTCATACTATTGTAATCATATCTAAATGTTACTCTACAAATGCTTTTACTTCTACAGCATGTCCTACGATAGGATGTGCAATATTATGAAGTATTCACTCTGGTGTGCCGTCAGGTACTCATGTCTTAGATGGTTTCGTCTCTAATCAGAGAATATCATGTCGTGTCGTCGTAGGCGTATCAATCTCATAATCTTTTACTTTGTCCAAAAGCGATGCAACTGACTCGAGTTGTTGTCATAATACTTTCTCTTCGTCTGTACTGAGATGAAGTCCTGTCAGCTTTGCAAGTTTTTGTATATCTATCATGAATATGTCTGTTATCTAAAATTTATCAATTGTTCTTTTATCTTCTTGTATCAGTAAATATAATATCACTAATACTCATCAAACAATTCATAGTGTAAGAGTAATCTTTCCAACTAATATCTCATCTATAACTCATCGTATAGCGCCTATTCGTAGTCATGCTCATAGAATAACTGTCAGGATAATGGCTATTTTAATATATTGTTTCATCATATTATATAAAGTATATAATAAATTATTTATGATCTTTTGTAAGAACAACAGCTGTTCATGTGATATTGATCATAAACATAGATCATCATTTTCCTACTGTATCGTAAGCAAGATCGATACCAACTATTGCGTTTGCTCACATTTTTTTTGCTTTGTTAATGAGTTCTTGCATAGCTTCATTCTTGCCTTCTATGAGTGATTGCTCATATGATCCAGATCTTCCACCAAATATATCTGTGACAGATGCAAACAGATCCTTCACAACATTTGCTCCTACGATCACTTCTGCAGAGACAAATCAGATATATTCTTTGATAGGATTTCCTTCAATAGTGTGGGTAGTGCTAGTCAGCATCAGATTATAGATGAATGATATAAAATTTATTATAACTATATGATTTTATCATAAAAATATCAAGAGGAAGAGTTATAAAAAAACTCCTAAATTGGAGTTTTTTTATGTTTAATATCCTCTTTTTTGTTCTGCTCTTGCGATAGCTTTTTTCTTTGCTTCGATTTTTTCTTTTGGAGTACGTTTAAGTCTTGCTCTGATAGCTTGTTTTCTTTTTTCAAGATGTTTTGCATATCATTCTTCGTCCATCTTTTTGTCTTTAAATAAGAAATGTAATGGAATACCTTGCCATCCACCGGTTTTTCTTACTACTGATTCTAACCAGTTTTGAAAAGCTTGCGTTACATTTTGTTTTTTGTTGATAAATGACATGAAAATTGGTGGATATGTTTTTACTTGTGTCGTATAATAGACTTTAACTACTTTATTATGAGGAAATGTCGGTGGTTTTGCTATAAATGCACGAGAGATCGCCTTGTTGAGTTGCCCTGTGGTCATCGCGATATGACTACGAGTTCGGAGATCGTTGACGATAGGTCGAATCTTATTGATATTAAATCATGTCTTGGCACTGATGCCGATCGTAAAGAGACGATCTTTATGTCCAAAATGTTCTTCCACCGCTTTCAGAAGTTTTTCTTTTTGGAGATTATTTAACATATCGATCTTATTGATGACTACGAGAGTTGGGAGATGAAGATCTAAGATATGTGTCATCAATGCACGATCAGTTTTGGTCACTCCTTCATCACCGCTAATAAGAAATAATACTACTGGTTGATAGTATTTGAGCATACCATAGGTTTTTTCAAATGCGATCTTTTCCAATCCATGGATACTACCCTTTCTTCTGATACCGGCTGTATCATAGAGGACATAATCTTGTTCTTTTACAGAGATCTCGGAAGAGATATAATCCAACGTCGTACCAGGTATGGCAGATACTTTAGATAGTTCTTTATGAGATACTTGATTGATAAATGTAGATTTTCCTACGTTTGGACGACCGATAATTGCGATAGGTATAGTTCCAGATTGTACAATAGCTGGTTTCATATCATCTAATAATAGCTCGTCCTCTTCGTCAAGTTCATCATCGTCATCAACAAACTCATAGATAGTAGGTTGATCTTCTTCATCATACTCTATCAATAATCCATCCTCATCAAATTCTTCTTCGTCACTGTCTTCTTCTGGATGTCCAAGCATAGTATGAAGTATTCTCATAAGTTCACCAGTCTTACCATGATGTGCACTTCCATAGACGATGTGCTCTACTCATAAATGAGCATATTCACTTAACAAGAGCGCTAAAGCATCTTCATGTGGTATCTTATCCATTTTATTCAAAAAAAGTATCATCTGACTCATCTTCCCGTGACGACGGACGAGTGATATCATCTCTTCATCTTTAGAGTTCATACCTATTCTGCTATCTATCATCATGATGATCGCATCTGATTCTGTGATAATACGATCGATATAAGGAAGTTCGTCTTCATCATTATCAAGTCCTGGACTATCCATAACTGTGACTGGTCCGATTCCATCCATAATCGCTTCATGAGAGATAATATCTCTTGTCGTACCAGCGATATCAGTGATAATTGCACGATATGTTTTGATGAGTCTGTTGAAAAGCGTTGATTTACCAGCATTTGGTGATCAGATCATTCATATTTTCATATCTTGAGATATTGTGAGTTGTAAAGAAAACAATTTATAGAATTACAATTAGTATAAGAAAAACTTCTCAAAAAGCAATCGTTAATTTTGTATTGACTTGGTCTTTATTATATGTATTATAATACTATGAATGAAAAAGAATATTTTCAAATTACCACTACTCTTTCAAAAAGAGGTATTGTTAAAAATACTCCTCGTTCTTTGAAGAAGATAAAGGATACACTTTTTTTAGCAAAACAAAAATTTTATAATTCTTTTGTATATGATATATGTACTGAAGAATATAAAAAACTATATGAAAATAAGGAAAGATGATATAACTATATAGATATAGAATTCTACCCTCTAGTGATGAATAAACATAACATAGATCTTCTGAAAACATTAGGATCTTTAGATCAACATAGTGATTGTTCTAAGATTTTTATAGACAAAAATTGATATAATGTATTTGGGAATATTTTTACTATTTATGATGAAAATACGAGAAAGATACTTTATTCTCTAAATTCAGAATAAAATTCTTTAGATTTATATGCTTCTATAAATTTTATTGTAGAAGGACTTATGTATTCTGGAAGATTATCTAATGCAAATCGATCTATTGCACTGCACTTTTCTGGTTCGTTATTTACGATATCTCATGATCGTTTTGTAATACTAATCCCTATATCAAAGTATTCTCTATCAGGAGCTAATCTATTGATAATATGGAATACATTAGATGTATCTATATCTATAGTGATGCCTAACTCTTCAAGACATTCATGACGCATAGTTTCTATTGCGGTTTCTCAAGGTTCTATATGTCATGATGGTACATTTCGTCAACCATCATAATATCATGTATTTTGTCTTTGAGATAATAATATTTCATTTTTCTCATTGAAAATCAACGCTCGAGAAGATCAATAGAGATGTGCTTGACGTGCCATGATGACATAATTATAAGTTAAAGAATTATTTAATTATATTATTGTCTTTGATATAGAGTACTGCCTCTTGTAATACTTCCTTTTGACTTCATAAGCCATTTATAGTTTTTAACTTTTCTTTATACTTGGATTGTAAGTCTAAGAATTCTTCTTTCTCAATTCTTGCTGTATTAATCCTATTTTGATCAATTTTTCCATCTCTTAACAGCATTCTTCTTTTTAATTCTTTTATAGGTACATCTATAAATATTCAGATTATATTATCTTGAATTTCTGATTGTAATGCCATCTGCATTCATTGTGGCTCTATTTCTTTTATAACATTCATTCCAAGTTCTCGTACTTGACGAATATCTTTGATTCTAGTTCCTACATATAAACCGTTTTCTCTAGGATACATACCATACTCAACAAATTCGTTATTGACAATTCACTTTTCAAATGTGTCTCTATCATAATGATGATAATCAAGACCAATGACTTCTCAATTTTTTGGTCATCTTTCTTTTACTGATATAACTTGACTAATTGTATCTGGATATTGATTAAGAATATTTGTGATTAATGTATTTTTACCAGATGCAGATCATCAGTTGATACCAATGAATTGAAGTGATTTGCCATGAATCATATCTAAATTAGATAATACATAAATATTTTGATTTTTATTATAAATATTTATAATATATAAGTCAATACTATGTATACTACTTTAAATTCTCGATCAACCACTGTAAAACTAGTGATAAAGTCTCTTGTGATATCTGACCATCATATTTGGACAATGTGGTGAGCACTTTTGTTTTGTCATATCACATGGTACCAAGTGTTTTCACAATATTTTTTACGAGTTTGTCGTCTGCATTGATCTTGATGAGATCTTTGTCAGAAAAAGAACTTTTTAGTTCTACTAAAACTTTCTTAGCAGTCTTTGGTCCTATACCTGGTATCGATTGGAAGAAGGCAAGATCAAACGATTCGATAGCTTGCATAAGTTTGGTATTTTCTATCCATGATATCTCATAAGCGATTTTTGGTCCGATACCAGATATTTTTAATACAGATGAAAACGATTCTTTCTGACTGGCAGTATCAAAGGCATAATACTTGATAGTCTTGGCATGTTCGTCCATGATCGGATAGAGAAAATATGTTCCTTTCTCCTGTTTCCCATGATAAGTGACTTGTATACCGATCAGATCGTTGGATAGATATAATTGATTTTCATAATTGTGTAAATGTGCTGTGATAAGATGAAACATGATGATTGAGAAAAGAATTATAAAATCAATGTATAATAGTTGAAATGATAATGATATGCAATATAAAATTACTATGTATTGACTTTATGTATAAATATGTTTATATATTAAATATGAGTTTTGAGAATTATCAAAAAACAGTACAAAGCAATAAAAATGATACGTTTTTTTATGGTATTGATAAAAATAATCATCAAATTATGTTGTTGTCTTTATTGTCTCTTATTAAGCAAAGCGATATTGTATGAAAAAATGTACAAGTATGTGTCTTATCTCGATGAGATGAGCTATATGAACTGTTAAATGCAGATTTTTCTATATTACAAAAAAAATTTCCTAATCATAAGTTAGATATAAAAAATA
>JACCDH011492396.1_pt1 | contig 10935 bp, 5 predicted proteins | sample 7442481 | NCBI WGS metagenome assembly JACCDH01 (sample SAMN15323433, study PRJNA562643) | freshwater metagenome | isolation source: river surface water | place: USA:Blue River Watershed | collected 2017-08-15 | reverse complement strand
GCCTGGTCCTCGGCGTCGTTCAGCTCCGAGAAACCGTTCGCAATTTCGCGGCCGGTGATGAACAGCTCGAAGCGCTCGGTGATGCCCGGCACCGCGTCCGATGCGCGCGCCAGCGGCGACACCTCGACCGGATAGTCGATGATATAGGTCGGCTCCCACAGCTGCGACTCGGCGGTCTCCTCGAACAGCGACAGCTGCAGCGCGCCGAGGCCCGAGATGATGTGCGGCTCGACGCCGAACTTCTTCAGCTCCGCCTTCAGGAAGGCTTCGTCATGCAGTTGCTCGTTCGTGTAGTGCGGCGCGAACTTGTTGATCGCCTGCACGATGGTCATGCGATGGAAGGGCTTGGACAGGTCCAGCTCGCGACCTTGATAGGTCAGCGATGCGGTGCCGTGCGCGTCGATCGCGGCCTGTCGGATCAGCGCCTCGGTGAAGTCCATCAGCCACTTGTAGTCCACATAGGCGGCGTAGAACTCCATCATCGTGAACTCGGGATTGTGTCGCGGCGACACGCCCTCGTTGCGGAAGTTGCGGTTCACCTCGAACACGCGGTCGAAGCCGCCGACCACCAGTCGCTTCAGGTACAGCTCCGGCGCGATGCGCAGGTACATCTCCATGTCCAGCGCATTGTGGTGCGTGATGAAGGGCTTGGCCGCCGCGCCGCCCGGGATCACGTGCAGCATCGGCGTCTCGACTTCCATGAAGCCTTCCTTGTCCATGAAGCGGCGGATGGAAGCGATCGCGGCGGTGCGCGCCTTGAACGTACGGCGCGTGTCCTCGCTCATGATCAGGTCGACATAGCGCTGCCGATACTTGGTCTCCTGGTCGACGAGACCATGGAACTTGTCCGGCAGCGGGCGCAGCGACTTGGTCAGCAGGCGCAGCTTCGTCACCTTGACGGTCAGCTCGCCGGTCTTGGTCTTGAACAGCACGCCCTCGGCGCCGAGGATGTCGCCGATGTCCCAGTGCTTGAACGCGTTGTGGACTTCCTCGCCGACGCTGTCGTTCGAGATGTACAACTGGATGCGGCCGTCAGCGCGCAGGCCCGACGCGTCCTGGATGGTGGCGAACGAGGCCTTGCCCATCACGCGCTTCAGCATCATGCGGCCGGCGACGACCACGGCGATGTTCTGCGCCTCGAGCGCCTCGCGCTCGGCGTCATTGTGCTGCGCGTGCAGGTCGGCCGCCTTGTGCTGCGGATGGAAATCGTTCGGGAAGGCGACGCCTTGCTCGCGCAGCGCGGCCAGCTTCGCGCGGCGCTCCGCAATGATCGAGTTCTCGTCCTGCTCGTGTTGTACTGCGTCGTGCTTGTCGGTCATCATTTTTTATCGGTAGGGAAGGGGGCTCAGACGCCCTGTTTCAGCGACGCGGCGATGAAGTCGTCGATATCGCCATCGAGCACCGCCTTGGTATTGCCGGTCTCGAAGTTCGTGCGCAAGTCCTTGATGCGCGACTGGTCGAGCACGTAGGAGCGGATCTGGTGACCCCAGCCGATGTCGGTCTTGGCGTCTTCGAGTTTCTGCTGCTCGCTCATGCGCTTGCGCAGCTCGAGCTCGTACAGGCGCGACTTCAGCATTGCCCAGGCCTCGGCGCGGTTACGGTGCTGCGAGCGGTCGTTCTGGCACTGCACGACGATGCCGCTGGGCGTGTGCGTCAGGCGCACCGCGGAGTCGGTCTTGTTGATGTGCTGGCCGCCGGCGCCGGAGGCGCGATAGGTATCGACGCGCACGTCGGCCGGGTTGACGTCGATCTCGATCGAGTCGTCGACTTCCGGGTACACGAACAGGCTGGAGAACGAGGTGTGGCGGCCGCCGGCCGAGTCGAACGGCGACTTGCGCACGAGCCGGTGCACGCCGGTCTCGGTGCGCAGGAAGCCATAAGCGTAATCGCCCTCGACCTTGATGGTCGCGGTCTTGATGCCGGCCACTTCGCCGTCGGACTGTTCGAGGATCTCGGTCTTGAAGCCCTTGCGCTCGCAGTAGCGCAGGTACTGGCGCAGCAGCATCGACGCCCAGTCCTGCGCCTCGGTACCGCCGGCGCCGGCCTGGATATCAATGAAGCAATTGTTCTTGTCCAGCGGGTTCGAGAACATGCGGCGGAATTCCAGGCCCTCGACCTGTTCCTTCAGCGCGTTCGCGTCGGCCTCGACGGCGAGCAGGGTGTCCTCGTCATTCTCCTCGCGCGCCATCTCCATCAGGTCGGACGTATCCTGCAGCCCGGCCTTGATGGCCGTCAGCGCATCGACGACGGCTTCGAGGGATTTCTTTTCGCGGCCAAGATCCTGAGCGCGCTTGGGATCGTCCCAGACGGTCGGGTCTTCGAGCTCGCCGTTGACTTGTTCGAGTTTCTCCGACTTCAGATCGAAGTCAAAGATACCTCCGTAGTTCTTGCTCGCGCACGGTCAGGTCGGCGAGCAGGGCGGAGAGGGCGTTGAGGCGTTCGGCTTCCATGGCTTTCGGGATTCCTGCGAAAACCCGAGATTATACCGGATGGTGCCTCCCGCAGCCGCGCTCAGGGAGGTCTCCCGTTCAGGTATTGCGGCGCTGGTTGCTTGGGTTATCTTGCGGGCTACTTCCTGTCGTAGGCCGCGTAGAAGGCATCCGGCAGGTGACGCTCGAGCGGGCCGCATTTCGGATGGGCTGCATTGCCCTCGCTGATCTGGTGCACCTGCCCGAGCAGGCGCGGCACGCGCGACGGGAACAGCAGCCCGAAGCTGGTCAGCGCCACCAGCAGCTTGTTGGCCTTGCGGCTCGAGACGGCATCGCCCTCGATGCGTACCTGGTGCACGCTGGCCAGCCGTTCGGACGTCAGGCAGCCCTCCTTGCGCAAGTCCCGCATGCAGGCAGGCCCCAGCATGGCCGAATTGAAGCCGACCGCCTTGAGTCCCAGTTTCAGTCCGACATAGGTCGCGATGCCGCCGCCCAGCGAGTGTCCGCCCAGTTCCAGCGTCGCGCCCTCAGGCAAATTGGCCTTGATTTCCTTCGCCAGCTTGAGCGCGTCCTGGTACGCGGCGGGCACCCCGCCGATGCCCAGGAACTGCCGGATGCTTACGCCCAGTTGCGTGCCGGTGGTGTCGACCAGGCCAGTGCCGGGGAAGACGAGCCGGTAAACAGGCGGGTCTCCCAACCGGGACAGGTCTGCATTCAGGCCGGTCTTCACGTCCCGGATGCTGCCGGTGGCGGGTTCCAGCAGGCGGCGGAACGACGAGTTGGCCGGCAACAGCTTTTCCAGGTCAGATCGTCCGTCGCCTTCGTCGATTCCCGTCCCGATGCTTCGTGCCGCCGCATTATTCACCCGTCGCTTGCCCACTGTCTCATAGGGGTCGGGTTCCAGTGAGTCACCGTTTGTCCACTGCGAACTGTCACGAACCTGCCGATTGGCGTCGTCTTTCGGTAAGCCGAAGTAGGTCTCCTGCGAACCGTCGCGAACCTGCTTGAATTTTGCATAGGCGGGCAAGCGGCATTCCCGGTCGAAATGGTCTCTCGCCGTGCGCAAGGTATTGTCCAGCGCATTGAAAAGATTTTTCGTGAGCGTCCGGGATTCAGCATCGAATTCCTTGCGCACCGAGAGTTTGCTGCCTGACTGGAAGGCCGCCAATGCCGTGTCCGCCTGTTGCAGCGCCGGGGAAGTCGCCGCCGGCTGACTTGCCTCGCGCATGCCCGCGAGGGTGGGCGTGCCTGCGGCGCGCCCCGTGAGTTTTCCGGTGTCCGCGCTGGGGGAGGCGACGCTGCTCGGAGCAGTCAGCGTGCGTTGGGTGACGCCCTCGTTCCTGACGGAAGTGCCCAGGCTCATCCGCGTATTCCCATGCCCATGCCCATGCCATCAGCCATCGTCGCCGCCATCCCGTCGTCGCTGTCCTCCTGCCGGAGGAAGATCCCGCGTGCCTCGTCGAGCGCGATCATGAAATTGTCCAGCGTGTTGCCGAAGGCGATGCCGTCGCTGGCCGGCACGTGCACGTTATGGCAAAGCGTGAGCATCTGTATCTCGTTTTCCCACGCTATCCAGCATCCGCCCAGCGGCCGGCCGAAGCGGTTCAGTTCCAGCGCGGCCAACAGCGCGGCCTCGCGTGCAGCCTCTGGCAGAGGCGCGATCAGCGCGCACAGGTGGCAAGTCTCGCTGCCGGTCGGCACCTCGACCACCACCACCGTATCCTCGTCGCGCTTGACCGCCGCGACGCCGCTGTCGTCCAGCCGTGCGCCGGGCACGCGTGCGGCCAACCACTGGTTGACTGAGTCTCGAGCCATGGTCATTGATCGTCTCCTTGTGAATCGCTCGCGCTGCCGGAAGTACCGCTCCCGCCACTGATCCCGACATCGGCAAAGCCCGTTGCCGGCAAGGAGGGCGGCGGATTGGCGACCGGCGTCGAGCTGCCGGATGAAGTCGCGATGCCTGCATTACGTGTGCTCTGGTAAAGGGGGGAGCCAATACTGGCGAGCAGGTGACGCTCGAAAACGTCCTTGTTCGCAGGGTAGAGTGGGTCGCCCGGCGACAAGTGATACACCTGCCCGACGAGGCTGGCCTTCAGCTTGCCTGTCGACGTAGCGGCAAGCTTCGCCATCGCACTTGCGCCCTTCATCAGGCTCGGATGCGTGGCCCAGTCGTCACCGAACCCTACATGCACCTGCCGCGCTACCCGTTCCTGCGACAGACAACCGTGGATGTCCAGGTAATCGAGGCTGGCCGGCCCCAACGCCGCGGCATTGAAGCAGCAACTGTCGATATCCAGCGCCAGTCCAACGAAATTGGCGAGGCAGCCGCCCATCGAATGCCCGGCGACCGTTAGCGCCGCACCCGAGTCCAGCAGGACGCGCTTGAGCTCGCTGGCCAGCCCAAGCGCCTGCAGGTAAAGCTTGGGCACGCCGCCGATGCCCGTTGCTTGCGCAATGTTCGTTTTCCATTGCGCGTCCTTGCCGCCGCCGGCACCCGTGCCCGGAAACAACAGCACATATTCGATCGGCAGGGTGCTATTCGGTATCTGGCGCAATTCGGCGTAGAGCCCGGTGACGGTGTCGCGCACGCCGCCGGTGGGCGCGAAAAGCAGATGCCGAAAGTCCGGACATTTTTCAAGGCAGAGCTCGAGCGAACTCATGCTCCGGCGCCCGAGTTTCATCAGTTGATAGGCCGATTCGACGGCCGCCTCGTCGCGCTGTTTCCCGCTCATGCCGGACTGGCGCTTCAACAGCGCGTGCGCGGCCTTGTTCGCGGGCTTGCTGGCAATGGCTTTCCGCATCTGGTCATGGCTGACCGAGATGTTGTATTCGACGTCGGCTGCGATCGTGAAGATCTTCGCAGCCTTCGGCGGAACGCCGGAGAACGGAAGTACGGATTTCAGTTGGGCAGCCCTCGGGCCTGTCGTGTCGGCCACCGGGAGCGGCATCGCTTGCAGCTTCGGGGAGGGCGCCGAGACTACGCTCGATGACGACAGTGGCTTGACCGTGGCGGACTTGCCGGGCGAGCCGGTGCGCGCGGCATCCATCGCGCCGCTTTCTTCGGCCGATGAGCTTCGCACCGTGGAATCCGACGATACCAGCGAAGATGAGCCGTGATCGGCCGGCTGGCGCGTGGCGATAGGCGTGGTGCCCGATGAAGGTCTCATGCGTGCCTCGGACGAGGGATCATGCATGTTCCGTAACGAATGGAACTTCGCGCGATCGGCCGCCGGTGCATTACGGATGCACCATGTCGACTTTACCGCTTGCGTGCTTGCCTGCGTTCCCGTTTCACGAGGCCACGCGAGCCGACAGCCCCCGGAATTGCTCGCCGATGAATGCGTCCTCGTCCTCATCGTCGTCAGTCAGGAAGCTCGCATACAGTTCCGCCCACCAGTTCAGCTTCGATCCTTCCACGCCGGTGTTCAGCTGCTGCATTGCCGTGCGTGTCTTGTCGTGGAAGATGAAGGCCTGTAGCTGGCGCTTCTCCAGGTAGTCGCGTTCGTTGTAGGGCGGGACGATTCCGTGATCCCTCGCGCCTCCGGCGCCGTCCATCTGCTGCCGGCTGCCTGAGCGGCGATACTCGCTCTGGACCGACAGCAGCTTGGCTTCGAGGTCGAGCTGCGCTGTCCTGTCCTTGCCGCTCTTGCAGTTGAAGGCGACCCCTGAGCCGATCAGGAACGCGAGCCGGGCAAGCCGGGCCGCGAATTTGTACGGATGCGCGCCCGCCCGCCTGTATGCGCCGCTGTCCCACATCTCGGTCAGCTGGCCGCGCAGCTCGCGCAGTTCGGTCAGGTGCTGATCGATGGCGTCCAGTCTGTCCCTGATGTCCCGTTCCATTTCCTGGCATGCGTTCAGGTCCAGTAACAGGGAATTCATCTTTGCCAGCCGTTGAGGCTCGGTGAGCTTGGTGTCTTTCCGCAGGTCGTCGATTTCTTTTTGCGTTATTGCGATATCGGCGGCGGTATCGCGAAGGTCGGTGCGCAGCTTGTCTTGCGCAGCCAGATTCTCCTTGATGTGAACGCCCATCGCGCCGCCGTAGTCCGGCTTGGCCGGATCGCCGACCAGCTTCGTGAAGTTCTCGCTGTTTTCTTCGGCGGCCTGGTTCCACCCGCTCAACAGCCAGCGGCCAAAAGAGCCCAGGGTCTTGCCCAGGGACAGTTGATTGACGCCGACAGAAAGGCTGATGATGTCTCCCTTCACGAGCTTGCCGTCGATTTCAATCTGGCCTGATTCAATCGTTTCCTGCAAGTCCTTCCATGCCTGGACTTCCTCGCGGCGCATCGCCAGTTCATCATGCAGCCTGAATTTTTGAGGGAACAGCTTTCCGAGAAAATGCCGGAACGGATCGGGCGTGATCAGCGACAGCGAGGTGAACACGATGCGATCGCCATTCTGGATGCGCTTGAGCAGCTTAGGGTTGCTCAGTGCTTCGGTCAGGAACACCTCGCGCGCGCGATTCAAGGCCGCCCTGCGGCGCATCAGCTGGCAGAAGTTTTCGTCGGTTTTTGCCCTCTGGATGAAACTATCCTTATCGAGATGCCGCGTTTCCTTTGCCCAGAGATCGTCGAGTTCGGTCGGCTTGAACTTTGGCGCCGGTGCCTTGCCCACCTCGGTTGCGCTCTTGTCGCTGGTGCAGATCTGCGTCACCGAGTTCACATCACGCTTCATATCGACAAACATCTGTTCCAATGCTGAATCCGGCAACCTCGCCAGCATGTCCGCGTACATTTCATAAGGCGACAGCGTGCCGTGGCGGGTACCGGCGAACAAGGTCTTGTCCGCGATCGTGATCTTCGAGTGAGCGACATTTGCCCCGTGCTTGTGCTCCGTCGTCGAGTGCGAATTGAAGCCGGTGGTGATCGTTTTGCTCTGGTCGTCCGGGTCTTTCTTCCGGTAATCCGCAAAATCATTCTTGGCGATTGCGGATCCGTCGCTGACGACTTTCAGCCCGGGCGCATTGAGCACATGGCCGGCCGGCGTGGTGGTGGTAGTCACTTTGGCGAAGCCTGCCACCGCCTCCTTGTCGGGATTGTCGACATGCGCGGGGGCAGCTTCAAGGGGGATCATCAGTTCGCTACGGATGACCTTCCAGTCCCGCTGCTGGTTCAGCACATAGCGCTTCATCTGCGCGAGCAGTTCCTTGCCGGAGCGGAAATCGGCGCGTGGATGGTGCAGCAGGAAAGTGTCGACCACGGCTGCCATCAGCTTTGACTCCGGCATTTTGTCGTCCAGCGTGATGTCCTTGAAAGCGCTGATATTCTTCTTCTTTAATTGGGACGGGAAGCCCGCCTCGCAAGAACTGGTTTTCGCTTTATCGGGAGAGGCCAGGCAGAGCTTCAATTCATCGCGGCGTGCCCTCAGGCAGCGCAGGAACTCATCAGCCTCGGCATCGAACACGCCGCATGCCGCCTTTGTGCCCCCCTTCGCGTTTTTTGACGCATCTCGCTTCAGCGACACAAAGATCTCGCAGGCCGATTCGACGTACAGCAAGCGCTCCTCGATGAGTTTTTGCTTGTGACCCGGACGGGTATAGTCTTCCAGCGCGAACTGGATTTCCCTGATCTCGTTGAGCTTCAACGCCAGCTCTGCGGCGGCGCTCTTGCGAAGATCGGGCGTCATGGACTTGTCTTTGGCGAGCCTGTCCAGGACGTATCCCAGAGTGTCGACGGCCTCGCTGACCTCGCTGAGATTCTTTTCCGTCGGGACGCTGCTCTTGTGACGGATGACATGGTTTGCAATTTCAAACGCGCCAAGCGTTTCGTTGACGAGCAAGGCTTGTTTTTTGCTGGCACTCGAGCCCGATGACGACCCTGACCCTGACCTGGTCGCAGACCTGGGCATTTTTACCTCAAGATCTGTCAGCATCATCCGGAGCTGGTCCAGCCCGCTTCGCACTTTTTCCAAAGATTGTTCCGGCTTCTTCGGAAGCGCTGCGCGTTTGGCTTCATGCTCGAAAATTTTCTTCAGCTCCTGCATGAGAAACCGCGCCTGCGGATTTTTTGCAAGCACGTTCTGGTGCTCGTCTTCCAGTTTTTCGAGTAGCGGTCCGGCCTTGATTGCCATGCTCCCGGGGGAGCATTCTTCCTCGTCAGCTTCGATGTCTTCACTGTCTTCGGTTGGTAGGTTGCCGGCGATTGTGCTGGCCAGAGGACCCTTGTCCATCTTGAGCAGTCCCTTGTCCGCTTTTTGCCGATCGTCATCGGTGAGTTTCGGAAGGCTGTCGAGTAATGACTTGGTCTCCGTGGATTTGGGCGGATCGAAGGCGTTAAATCTGGATAGATCATCCAGCGCATTATCCAGGTCTTGCAGCGAGAAATTGGGCATGCCTTCAAGGAAAGACTCGCTCTCCGAGCTTGCAACGTCCGCGTCCAGGTCTTCAGTGCCAAGACCGGGAGTTTTCAATCGGGTAGTGGCATTTCCGTTGCCGGAGATGTTTTCGCAGGAATCTGTTGATTGAGTGAAGGAACTCGAAGATCTGCGTGAGGCGGCATCCATAGTGTTGATCTCCCCGGGGCTCAGTGCTTCACATCGAACCGGTATGTCCGGCATTGCCGATAAAGGCTTTCTTGACGCGTTCCTTCTCCGCTCTCTCCTGTTCCGGAGCGGTGCCCTCGGTCACGAGGTTGCGGAATACCGGGTCGACGCCGTCGAGCTTTGAGCCCATGTAGCCGGTGCTGTATTGCTGGATCCTGGTGCGCGACTGGTCATGGAAAGTCAGCGTGGCAAGCTGCAGCTTTTCCTCGGCCGTCTTTACTGCGTCGGGTTCCGGTACCTCGCCATGCAGCGCTATCTGTATCGCGAGGAATTTCGCCTCGGTGTCCAGCTGTCCGGTCCGGTCCTTGCCGCTCTTGCAGTTGAAGGTGATGCCACCGTCGATCAGCGCCATCAGCACGGCGACGCGGGAGGCCAGCTTGTAGGGATCGTTGCCGGCGGACTTGTATTTCTCGCCCTTGTACAGGTCGGCGATCTGCTGTCCCAGCTGGATGGCGATCGCCATGTCTTTTTCGATGGCCATTTTTTCGTCGTCCGTGAGCTTGGGATTGCCGAGCCGGACCTGCTGCTTGCGAAGATAATCATCGAGCATCGACTGTTCGGTACTGGACGCCTTGTCGATGCCGACCAGCCGGTTCATGGATCGGTGATTGATCTTCTGGTTCGCATATTCGAAGCCACTGACTTCTTCGCCTATGCCGGGCAGGGCAGCGATCGGATTGAAGGCGTTCAGGTTCACGCCAAAGTTGAACGGAATTATTTCGGCTCGGACCGCCGCGCCGTTGATATATAGGCCGTGCGAATCGATCTCAGCCTGCAGGTCTTCCCAGCCCTGCACATGGAAATCCATCATCTGCTGCTCGTTGAACCCGTCGAGCCCGAGCTTGTTGAAGATGGATTGCCGCAAGCTGTCCGGCGACAGTAGCGAGACTGACGCGAAATTGATTTTCTCGCCGGCAGCAATCATCTTCGCGAATTTCGGATCGCGCGTCATCTCGAAAATGAAGGTGTCACGGGCACGGTTCAGCGCTGCCTGGCGTCGCAGCACCATTTGCAGGTCCTTGCTGCCGACAACGACGATCGCCAGTGCCTCGTCGGCTGCGTCGCTGCCACCATCGAGCAGGATGGCAGCCGCATCCCGTGCGGCTGTTTTTGCGGCGTTGTCATCCATTTCGCCGACGGCTATGCCCATGTCATCCAGGATTGCCCGGCCCTTTTTGCTGGCGAGCAGGTGGTCCGCGATCGCGTCGACTGCGGCCGCGTGCCGGGGATTGTCGATTGCCCTCGCTTCCACTGCGGCATCGAGAGCGGCATCCGACCCGTGAAGATTTATCTGCGTCGCTGAATGACTTGCACGGCCAACCAGGTCCCGCACCAGCGTCGCCGCTTCGGCAGATTCCTTTGCCTTCAGCGATTTGCCGTTGATTCCATAGGCGTCATGAACGCCGGTGCGTGTGGCGCCGAACACGGTTTTGCCGTTGACGGCGCAACTGGTATGCGCTGCCATTGTCGCCCGGCGGGACTCCTGGATGCTCCTCGAACGTATGCCGCCGGTGCTCGGCTTTTTTCCTTTCGATACGGGATTTTTCAGGCTGTCGAATTCCGTAGCCGTGATCGGCGAATTCGCCGACAGCACCTTGGCGCGCTTGCTGTCAGTCATCACCGAGCCCTGGCATTCGAGGTCGGTAGTGACGGCAATGGTCGTCATCACTTTCTTGCCGTGCTCGACCTTCGACACCGGCATCGGTATATCGCTGTGCACCGGATCCCACGCCTGCGTCCGGAGCGTCTGGTCCAGCGCCTTGCCGAACGCGGCCCTCGGATCCCTGATGCCTTCGGCGTGTTTCATCAGCGCCATCAGCAGCATGCGCTCGGTGAAGTCGGTCGTGGCGACTTCACTGGCGAGCTTCTTTATCCCGGCGCTGTCGGCATGCTTCAGCGCCGCCTCCAGCCGTTTCGTTGCGCGTTCGAGCTTCAGTTTTTGGCGCTTTTCCGCCATCGGCTTCATCAG
>JACCDH010996674.1_pt1 | contig 10935 bp, 8 predicted proteins | sample 7442481 | NCBI WGS metagenome assembly JACCDH01 (sample SAMN15323433, study PRJNA562643) | freshwater metagenome | isolation source: river surface water | place: USA:Blue River Watershed | collected 2017-08-15 | reverse complement strand
TTCCACCAAGGCCACACCCGTCTCGTCGCAGGAAGATTCAATGCCCAAAATTCGCATAACAGCTAGTTTAAGCGGGGTATGGAGGCTGTCCGGGCCCTTGGCCATAATGAACTAAACCATTTTTTGGCAGCCCAGGCCATTGAACCTGTGGGAGGCCGCCCCTGCGGCCGAATAACGTTCGCGCGCAGGGGCGCGCTCCCACAATGCCAGCTACCCTACAGGACCCATCCATGACCACACTCCGACTGATTTCTTCCATGGCCACCAAGCCGCTGCTGGCCGATTTGGTGGCGCTGTACCAGGCACAGACCCCGGGCGTTCAAATCCAGGTCGAATCGGTCGGCGGCGTCGATGCGGCCAAGCGCGTGCAAGCGGGTGAAGCCTTTGACGGCGTGGTGCTGGCCAGCGACGCCATCGACAAACTGGTCGCCAGCGGCCATGTGCTGGCGGGCAGCCGCGCCGACCTGGTGCGCTCGGGCGTGGCGGTGGCCGTGCCTGCGGGCCAACCCGTGCCCGACATCTCGACCGAAGCCGCACTCAAAGCCGCCGTCCTGGCCGCCCGCACGCTGGGTTATTCCACCGGCCCCAGCGGCGTGCAACTGGCCAAACTGTTTGATCGCTGGGGCATCACCGGGCAAATCCAGGACCGCATCGTCCAAGCCAAGCCGGGTGTGCCGGTGGGCGCGCTGATCGCGCAAGGCGAGGTGGCCCTGGGCTTTCAACAACTGAGCGAGATGCGGGGCGTGCCTGGTATCACCGTGCTGGGCCCTTTACCTGAAGCGGTGCAAATCACCACCACCTTCTCGGGCGGCGTGGCCAGCACCTCCAGCCACGCCGATGCGGTGCGCACCATGCTGGCTTTCTGGGCCTCAGCCGCCACGGCCGAAACCAAGGTGCGTCACGGGATGGTGACGGCCTGAAGCCCGCCCCAAGAAGGCACGCAGCACCGCACTTCGGCGCGCTTCTTGCTTTAACCCCGTCATGCAAGAAGCCTTGAGGATCGTTGTCATCATTTCAGACCCCGCCCTGGTGGCCGAAGGGGATGAACAGGCGCAGGCCATTGAGGAGCGCTCGCGCCTCTTGCGCATTGGCTTGCTCGAAGCGGGCTACAAGCTGGTGGCCACCCTGCCCGCCGATGTGTTTTTGACCGAACGACTGGCCCAGCTGCAGGCCGACCTGGTCATCGTGGACGCCGAAAGCGATGCCCGTGATGCACTGGAACATGTGGTCATGGCCACGCGCGATGAACGCCGCCCCATCGTGATGTTCACCAACGACAGCGACACCCGACCCATGAACGAGGCCGTGGCCGCAGGCGTGACGGCCTACATCGTGGCCGGGCTGGCGTCTGAGCGCATCCACCCGATCCTGACGGTGGCGATGGCCCGCTTCAAGCACGAACAAGCCTTGCTGGCCGAGCTGGACAACGCCCGGGGCGAATTGCAGGACCGCAAACTGATCGACCGGGCCAAGGGCCTGCTGATGCAGCGCCAGGGCCTCAGCGAGCAAGAGGCTTATGTTCGCTTGCGCAAAGCGGCCATGAACAAGGGCGTGAAGCTGGCCGACATCGCGCAGCAGATGCTGGACATGGCCGAGTTGTTGGGCTGAACGCGCACCCGATCGCGCACCAGTTCAGTGCCAACGCACCTGGCGGGTGCAATCCCAGGCCAAACCCCTCAGGAAAACCCTGGCACGCGGCTTGCAGTACTTGAACCAAGACCAACGAAGGTCAAACGTGAGATCACCCAATGGCGGGTGAACCCACACCGGACAAAGGCGTCCCCATGCGTTCGCGCCCTGCACTGCAGGCGCGGTTGACATGAGGACGCCTTTTTTGTTTTCCAAAACCGCACCAGGAGTTTCGCCATGACCGACATTCTGAAAACCAGCTTCAACCGCCGCACTGTGTTGCAGGCCGCTGCCGTGGGGGCAGCGGGCGTGTCGCCCGCGCTGCGCTCCGTGGTCTATGCCGCAGGCTCAGACGCTCCCGAGAAAAAGGACGTCAAGATCGGCTTCATCCCGCTGACCGATTGCGCCAGCGTCGTCATGGCCTCGGTGCTGGGCCTGGATGTGAAGCACGGCGTGAAGTTCACCCTCAGCAAGGAAGCGAGCTGGGCCGGTGTGCGCGACAAGCTGGTCAACGGCGAGTTGGACTTTGCCCATGTGCTCTACGGCCTGGTCTATGGCGTGCACCTGGGCCTGTCGGGCCCCAAAAAAGACATGGCCGTGCTGATGACACTCAACCACAACGGGCAGGCGATCACGCTGTCCAGAAAGCTGGCTGACAAGGGCGCGGTCGATGGCGCAGGTCTTGCCAAGCTGATGCAAAGCGACAAGCGCGAATACACCTTTGCGCAGACCTTCCCCACCGGCACCCACGCCATGTGGTTGTATTACTGGTTGGCGAGCTACGGCATCAACCCGATGAAAGACGCCAAGGTCATCACCGTGCCGCCACCGCAAATGGTCGCCAACATGCGTGTGGGCAATATGGACGGCTTTTGCGTGGGCGAGCCCTGGAACCACCGCGCCATCATGGACGGGATTGGGGTGACAGCCACCACCACACAGGACATCTGGAAAGACCACCCCGAAAAAGTGCTGGGTACCACGGCCGAATTCACCAAGAAATACCCCAACACCGCCCGCGCTGTGACGGCCGCCATCATCGAAGCCAGTCAGTGGATCGACGCCAGCTTGCAAAACAAGCTCAAGATGGCCGAGACCGTGGCCGACAAATCGTATGTCAACACCGGTGTCGACGCGATCAACCAGCGCATTTTGGGCCGCTACCAAAACGGCATGGGCAAGATCTGGGATGATGCCAATCACATGAAGTTTTACAACGATGGCGCGGTGAACTTCCCCTATCTGTCGGACGGCATGTGGTTCATGACGCAGCACAAGCGCTGGGGCCTGCTCAAGGACCACCCTGACTACCTGGGTGTGGCCAAACAAATCAACCAAATCGCGCTCTACAAGGATGCGGCCACCGCCGCCAAGACCCAGGTGCCCAAGAGCGACATGCGCAGCCACAAGCTGGTGGACGGCGTGGTCTGGGACGGCAAGGACCCCAAAAAATACGCCGACGGCTTCAAAGTCAAGGCCTGAAGGAGAACACCATGGTCAGTGCCGTTTTCCATTCACCCACCGGGGGCAAAACGGCCCCTGTGAAGCTTGTACCCCCCCCTGCCGAGGCAGTCGCCGCTGCAGCTGCCGCCGCCGCGCAAATACAACGCGCTCGCCAATGGCACAACTTCTGGATGGCGGTCTTGCCGCCGCTCGTGGGCTTGGGCTTGCTGATCGGTTTGTGGGCGCTGGTGTCCATCACCACCAAGGGCAGCATCCCCAGCCCCTACGACACGGGCCTGCAAGCCATCGACATTTTCAGCGACCCGTTCTACCGCAAAGGCCCCAATGACCAGGGCGTGGGCTGGAACGTGCTGATGTCGCTCGAACGTGTGGCCGTGGGCTTTGGCCTGGCGGCACTCGTCGGCATCCCGGCGGGCTTTGTGATCGGACGCTTCACCTTCCTGTCGCGCATGTTCAACCCGCTCATCAGCTTGCTGCGCCCGGTCTCGCCACTGGCGTGGTTGCCGATCGGTTTGCTGGTGTTCAAAGGAGCCAACCCGGCGGCCATCTGGACGATTTTCATCTGCTCGATCTGGCCCATGGTCATCAACACCGCCGTGGGCGTGCAGCGCGTGCCGCAGGACTACCTGAACGTGGCCCGCGTGCTCAACCTGTCGGAATGGAAGATCGCCACCACCATCCTCTTCCCCGCAGTGCTGCCTTACATGCTGACCGGGGTGCGCCTGGCTGTGGGCACGGCGTGGCTGGTGATCGTGGCGGCCGAAATGCTGACCGGCGGCGTAGGGATTGGTTTTTGGGTCTGGGACGAGTGGAACAACCTCAACGTCAAGAACATCATCATCGCGATTTTTGTAATCGGCGGCGTGGGCCTGATCCTCGAATACACCCTGATCCGCATCGCCACCGGCTTCACCTTTGAGGATGTCAAATCATGAACGCCGACAGCAAGTACATCCAGATCCAGAGCGTGGAGCAAACGTTCAAAACCAACAAGGGTTTGTTCCCGGCACTGCGTGACATCCACCTGGACATCGCCAAGGGCGAGTTCGTGGCCTTGATCGGCCACTCCGGTTGCGGCAAGTCCACCTTGCTCAACCTGATCGCTGGGCTGACCACACCCACGGCCGGGGTGCTGCTGTGCGCCAACCGCGAAATCGCAGGCCCCGGCCCCGAGCGTGCGGTGGTATTCCAGAACCATTCGCTGCTGCCGTGGCTCACCTGCTTTGACAACGTGCACCTGGGCATCGAGCGCGTGTTTGGGGCCACCGAAAACAAAGCCCAATTGCGCGCCCGCACCGACGCGGCGCTGGCCATGGTGGGCCTGAGTCACGCCGCGCAAAAGCGCCCCGGCGAAATCTCGGGCGGCATGAAGCAGCGCGTGGGCATTGCCCGCGCCCTGGCCATGGAGCCCAAAGTGCTCTTGATGGACGAGCCCTTTGGTGCGCTGGACGCGCTGACCCGCGCCAAACTGCAAGACGAACTGCTGGAGATCATGGCCCGCACCCAAAGCACCGTGGTCATGGTCACCCACGACGTAGACGAGGCCGTGCTGCTGTCCGACAAGATCGTAATGATGACCAATGGCCCTGCCGCCACGATTGGCGAGGTGCTGAGCGTGGATCTGCCCCGCCCACGCCATCGCGTGGAACTGGCTGAAAGCGCGGCGTACCAGCGTTACCGCAAAGCGGTGATCGACTTCCTCTACACACGCCAGGCGCATGTGGAAAAAACCGCTTAAGGAGAAGACCATGGACATGCGTGTCAATGCCAAAGAGAAAATGAAACTGGTCATGGTCGGCAACGGCATGGCCGGAGTTCGGGCCATCGAAGAGCTGCTCAAGCTCGCGCCCGACCTGTACGACATCACCGTGTTCGGCGCCGAGCCGCACCCCAACTACAACCGCATCCTGCTGTCGCCCGTACTGGCCGGTGAGCAAACGCTCGAAGAGATCGTGCTCAACGACTGGGCCTGGTACGAAGGCAACGGCATCACGCTGCACGCGGGCTTCAAGGTCACGCAGGTGGACCGCGTCAAGCGCATGGTCACCGCGCAAAATAACGCGGGCGAAACCCTGACCACGCCTTATGACCGCCTGGTGATGGCCACAGGCTCTAACCCCTTCATCCTGCCGCTGCCTGGCAAAGACCTGCAAGGCGTGCTGGCCTACCGCGACATCGCCGACACGCAGGCCATGATCGACGCGGCTGCGCAGTACAAGCATGCGGTCGTCATCGGTGGCGGCCTGCTGGGACTGGAGGCGGCCAACGGCCTGATGAAGCGCGGCATGCAAGTGACGGTGGTGCATGTGAGCGATTGGCTGATGGAGCGCCAGCTCGACAAGGTGGCGGGGCAGATGCTGCAAGCCTCACTCGAAGCACGCGGCATGCAGTTCCGCATGAGCGCTCAAACCGCCGCGCTGTTGGGCGACGACACAGGCCGGGTGAACAAGGTCGTATTCAAGGACGGCACCCATGTTCGCGCCGACCTGGTGGTCATGGCCGTAGGCATCCGCCCCAACACGGCGCTGGCCGAAAGCATGGGCCTGCATGTGAACCGCGGCATTGTGGTGAGCGACACCCTGCAAACCGTGACCGACCCGCGCATCTGGGCGGTGGGCGAATGCGCGGCGCACCGGGGCATTGCCTATGGCCTGGTGGCCCCGCTGTTTGAACAAGGGAAAGTGCTGGCCAACCACCTGGCCGAGTTCGGCATTGGCCGCTATCTGGGCTCACAGACCTCGACCAAGCTCAAAGTCACCGGCATTGACCTGTTCAGCGCAGGCGACTTCATGGGCAAAGCCTCGGGGCGCCCGGAGGACGCGGAGTGCGAAGAAATCGTCATGAGCGACCCGGCCGGTGGCATTTACAAAAAGCTGGTGCTCAAGGGCGACCAGTTGGTGGGCGCCTGCCTGTATGGCGACACGGTGGACGGCAGCTGGTACTTCAAGCTGCTGCGCGACGGCCGCAGCGTGGCCGACATCCGCGACAAACTGATGTTTGGCGAATCCAACATCGGCGACGTGGGCCACCAGGGCCAGAGCAAAGCCGCCGCCATGGCCGACACCGACGAAGTGTGTGGTTGCAATGGCGTAACCAAAGGCGCGATCTGCAAAGCCATCAAGGACAAGGGCCTGTTCACGCTCGACGAAGTGCGCAAGCAAACCAAGGCCAGCGCCAGCTGCGGCTCCTGCACCGGACTGGTTGAACAAATCCTGATGTTCACCGCCGGTGGCGACTACTCGGCCACGCCCAAGCTCAAACCCATGTGCGGCTGTACCGAGCACGGCCACCAGGCTGTGCGCGATGCCATTCGAGAACACAAACTTCTCACCGTGGGCGGCGTCTTCAAATTCATGAATTGGCGCACACCCAACGGTTGCGCCAGCTGTCGCCCAGCCGTCAACTACTACCTGATCAGCACCTGGCCCAAAGAGGCGCAGGACGACCCGCAAAGCCGTTTCATCAACGAACGCAGCCACGCCAACATCCAGAAAGACGGCACCTACAGCGTGATCCCGCGCATGTGGGCAGGCGAGACCACCGCCGCCGAGCTGCGCCGCATCGCCGATGTGGTGGACAAGTACCAGATCCCCACGGTGAAGGTCACGGGCGGTCAGCGCATCGACTTGCTGGGCGTCAAAAAAGAAGACCTGGTGGATGTGTGGAAAGACATCGGCATGCCCTGCGGTCACGCCTATGCCAAAGCGCTGCGCACGGTGAAGACCTGCGTGGGCAGCGAGTGGTGCCGCATGGGCACGCAAGACAGCACGCAAATGGGCAAGGACCTGGAAAAAGCCATGTGGCGCATGTACGCTCCGCACAAGGTCAAGTTCGCCGTGTCGGGCTGCCCGCGCAACTGCGCCGAAGCCGGCATCAAGGACGTCGGCATCATCGGCGTGGACTCGGGCTGGGAGATGTATGTGGGCGGCAACGGTGGCATCAAAACCGAGGTGGCGCACTTTTTCACCAAACTCAAGACCGCGCAAGAGGTGCTGGAGTACACGGGCGCCTTCATGCAGCTGTACCGCGAAGAAGGCTGGTACCTGGAGCGCACGGTGCACTACATCAACCGGGTGGGCCTGGACCACGTGAAGAAAAAGATCCTGGAAGACGCCCCACTGCGACAGGCCCTGTGGGCCAAGCTGCAAGCCGCGCTCGACGGTGAGCCCGATCCGTGGTTTGAACTGCAAGAAGCCAAGGTGGACACCCGCCAGTTCACGCCCCTGACCACTGCCTGAAAAAAGACAAGGAACCCCCATGACCGCATGGAAAGCAATCTGCCGGGTGGAAGACATCCCGGTGCTGGGCTCGCGTCGCGTGGCGCGAGACCACGGCCTCGATGTGGCCGTGTTCCGCAACGACGCTGACGAGGTGTTCGCCCTGCTCGACCGCTGCCCGCACAAGGGCGGCCCGCTGTCGCAAGGCATCGTGTTTGGCACCCGCGTGGCCTGCCCGCTGCACAACTGGACGATTGGCCTGTGCGACGGTCAGGCACAAGCGCCCGACGAAGGCTGCACGCCGCGCTTTGAAGTCAAGGTGGAAGCGGGCGTGGTGTTCTTGAACGCCGAAGAGTTGGTCGGTCACGCCACGGAACTGACTCGGCCTATGGCTGGACCCGTTTCACGCAAAACCGAGAGGACCTCGTAGGTCGGTGGCTTCAGCCCCGACAAGGGCCTTCACCCAACCTGCAACGTCGGAGCTAAAGCTCCGACCTACAAAAAACCCAATGCCCCATTGCCCATGACCCCGATCACCCACGAAACCAAATCCACCTGCCCTTATTGCGGCGTGGGCTGCGGCGTGGTGATCACATCGCAGGGCACACGGATCACCAGCGTACGCGGCGACCCTCAGCATCCGGCCAACTTTGGCCGCCTGTGCACCAAGGGCCAGTCGCTGCACTTGACAGCCGCGCCCCAGGTCACCGCACAAACCCGATTGCTCACGCCCCGGTGGCGGCCTGTGCGGGGCGAGGCCACGCAGGCGATGGGCTGGGACACGGCCATGGACATGGCCAGCGGTCGCCTGGCGGCCATCGTGCAAAACCACGGCCCCGATGCCCTGGGCTTTTACATCTCGGGCCAGCTGCTCACCGAAGACTATTACGTATTCAACAAACTGGCCAAGGGCCTTTTGGGCACCAACAACATCGACAGCAATTCGCGCCTGTGCATGAGCAGCGCCGTGGCAGGCTACAAGATGACCTTGGGGGCCGACGCGCCACCGGCTTGCTACGAGGACATCGCGCACGCGCAGTGCCTGTTCATCGCGGGCAGCAACGCGGCCTGGGCGCATCCGATTTTGTTTCGTCGTATCGAAGACGCCAAACGCGCCAACCCGGCGCTCAAGATGATCGTGGTCGACCCGCGGCGCACCGACACCGCCGACATGGCCGACCTGCACCTGCAGATTCAGCCCGGCACCGATGTGATGCTGTTCCACGGCCTGCTGCACATCATGTTGGCCCGGGGCTGGACGCAAGCCGCCTACATCGCCACCCACACCCACGGCTTTGAAGCCTTGCAAGCATTGGTGGCCGTGTACACGCCGCAGCATGTGGCGCAAATTTGCGGTGTGCCCGAAGCCGACCTCTACACCGCCGCCTGCTGGTTTGCAGGCTTGCAAGACGACAGCATGATGGGTGCCAACGCTGACCGCACCCCGACCCTCAGCCTGTATTGCCAGGGCCTGAACCAGTCCAGCAACGGCACCGCCAAAAATGCGGCGCTCATCAACCTGCACCTGGCCACCCAGCAAATTGGCCGACCCGGCGCAGGCCCCCTGTCACTGACTGGCCAGCCCAACGCCATGGGTGGGCGCGAAGTCGGCGGCATGGCCAACCTGATGTCGGCCCACCGCGACCTGGCCAACCCGCAGCACCGAGCCGAAGTGGCCGCGCTCTGGGGCGTGGCCGATGTGCCCGCCAAGCCGGGCCTGACGGCGGTGGAGATGTTCGAGGCCGCTGCCGATGGGCAAATCAAAGCCCTCTGGATCGCTTGCACCAACCCCGCTCAGTCCATGCCCGACCAGACAACCGTGCGTCGCGCCCTGCAACGCGCCGAGTTCGTGGTGGTGCAAGAGGCCTTCGCCACCGCCGCCACCTGTGAATACGCCGACCTGCTTTTGCCCGCCACCACCTGGGGCGAAAAAGAAGGCACGGTGACCAACAGCGAGCGCCGCATCAGCCGCGTGCGCGCCGCCGTGGTGGCACCTGGGCAGGCCCGCGCCGACTGGGCGATTGCAGCAGATCTGGGCCAGCGCCTGGCCGCGGCGCTGGGCCGACCGCAAGACGCTCGGCTGCTGCACTACCCCACGCCCGAGTCGGTCTGGAACGAACACCGTGAAAGCACCCGGGGACGCGACCTGGACATCACGGGCCTCAGCTACGCCCGACTGGAAACCGCAGGCCCTGCCCAATGGCCATTACCCGAAGGGGCCAGCACCGGGCAAGATCGTTTGTATGCCGATGGTCAATTCCCCACGGCGGACGGCCGCGCCCGCTTTGCCGCCTTGAGCTGGCAACCCGTGGCGCAAGAGCGCGTGTCGCAGTTTCCGTTTTCGCTGACCACCGGACGCCTGCGCGACCAGTGGCACGGCATGACGCGCACCGGCACCGCAGGCCGCTTGTTTGCGCACAGCCCCGAGCCCTGCGTGCAGATGAACCCGCAAGACGCGCAGCGCCTGGGCCTGCAAGACGGCTCTCTGGTGCAGGTGCGCAGCAAACGCGGCAGCCTGGTGCTGCCGGTGCAGGCCAGCGTGCAAGTGGCGCCCATGCAGGCCTTCATCGCTATGCACTGGGGGCCTGAAGTGCTCAGTGGCCGCGATGCCCAAGGCGAAGCGGGTCTAGGCGTGAACGTGCTGACCACTTCGGACTACTGCGCCACCTCCAAGCAACCCGAACTCAAGCATGCGGCGGTGCAGATCACCCGTGCCACCCTGTCAGCCGATGCCACCTGGCAAGTGGTGGCCATGGCCTGGCTGCCCAGCGACGCGGTCTGGACGATGCGCCAGCAACTGCAAAAGCTGTTGCCAAAATTCGACTTTGCCTACCTGGTGCCTTTCACCGATGCCAGCGCGGCTCTGGCCGATCAGGCCCCGCGCACCGGCTTGCTGCTGCGCGCTGCCTGCAAACAGCCCGCCGATGCCGCGCTGCTGCACACCGTGGCCGAAGCCTTGGGCCTGAACAGCCCGGACACCCTGCACTACCAGGATGCGGTGCGCATGCAGCGCCGCTCGGTGAAGCTGAGCACACCCAACACCGAGAGCCAGCGCAAGCTGCAAGGCTTTCTGGTCGCAGGCGACAGCCGCTCGGCCCGATGGCTCAAAACCTTGCTGCAAGAAGCCACGCCACTGAACTGGCCCGCCCGCCAGTGGCTGATGGCCTCTGACGCCCCGCCCGAAGGCGCGGCCCCGGTCAGCCGCCAGGTGTGCAGCTGCCTGAATGTGCGCGAAGACGCGATCACCTCTTGCCTGCAAACCCAGTCGGGCAGCGAAGACCAGCGCCTGGCCGGGCTGCAGGGCCAGCTGCGTTGCGGCACCCAGTGCGGCTCGTGCGTGCCCGAATTGCGCAAGATCATCCGGCTCGTGCCCCAGCCCGTCTGAAGCGCATACCCATATAACAAACAGTTATCTGACTTCCATCACAATCAGGCGCATGGGCATCGGTCACTACATCAAAGACATCGGACGCGGCAAAGACGGTGCGCGTGCGCTCAGCCGCGCGCAAGCCGCCGACCTGATGGGCCAGGTGCTCGACCAGCAGATCAGCGACCTGGAACTGGGCGCGTTTTGCATCGCCATGCGCATCAAGGGCGAGACGCCCGAAGAGATGGCTGGTTTTCT
>JACCDH011269105.1_pt1 | contig 10942 bp, 12 predicted proteins | sample 7442481 | NCBI WGS metagenome assembly JACCDH01 (sample SAMN15323433, study PRJNA562643) | freshwater metagenome | isolation source: river surface water | place: USA:Blue River Watershed | collected 2017-08-15 | reverse complement strand
CCCCAGGGGGTGGCCAGCAGTTTCTGCTGCACCAAAACGTCGCTCAGCTCGACACCGCACTGGCCACGATTGGGCGCCTCAATGCCTGGGCTTTGGTACCCAGTGCACAGGTCGATGCCCGAGACGACCACCAGGTGGAGCTGTCTTTCCGGCTGGACGCTTCTTTGCTGCCAAGGCCCTTTCAGATCGGCGTGGGGGGCTCCCAAGACTGGAGTTTGCGCTGGCAGGTTCGCCAGGCTGTGCCCAGCAAGGTCACCCCGTCGGCGCCTGTGGATGAGACGACAGAGCCCGAAGCCGGTGTTGTGGAGCGATGAGCGTGGGACATGACACGCTCACTCCCGCCGCCCGCCGTTGGCTCTGGCTGGCAGGCGTGGCCTTTGCCAGCGGCATGGGGCTGGTGTTGTTGTTCTTGATGACATTGGCCACCCGCAACCGGGTGATATCCGAGCGCCACTTTGAATGGCTGTTGGGGGTCAACATCGCGGTGGCGGCGGTGCTGGGTGCGATTATTGTGTGGCTGATGGTGCGCTTGGCCTTGCGTGTGCGGCGCCGGCGCTTTGGCAGCCAGTTGCTCAGCCGCATCGCTTGGGTGTTTGCCTTGGTGGGTGTGTTGCCTGGCGTGTTGATCTACACCGTCTCTTACCAGTTTGTTTCGCGGTCCATCGAAAGTTGGTTCGATGTGCGGGTCGAAGCGGCGTTGCAGGCGGGCTTGAACTTGGGGCGGCGCAGCATCGACGTGCTCAGCAGCGAAAACCTCAATCAGGCGCGCTTGAGCGCCCAAGCCTTGGCCACCCAAAGCGACGCTGCGGCGGCCTTGGCGCTCGAATCCGTGCGTGAGCGCCTGGGCGCACAAGACGTCGTGTTGTGGAGCGCCCAAGGGCGCCTGCTGGCGAGCGCAGGCGAATCGCGTTTTGACCTCAATCCCCAGCGCCCCAGCGGTGAGGTGCTGCGCCGGGTCAAAGAGTCGCGTGGCGTCAGTTGGGTTGAGGGGCTGGAAGAGGACGCGGGTGACGCATCCGCCTCGCGCCCAGCCGTGCTGCACATCTGGGTGCCGCTGGTGCCATCCAGCATCCGCTTGCCCGCCGAGCCCCGCCTGCTGTCGGCACAGATTGTCTTGCCCGACGCCTTGGTGGCCGACGCCATGGCGGTGCAAATGATCAACCGCGAATACCAAGAGCGCTCGCTCGCTCGCACCGGCTTGCAGCGCATGTACATCGGGACCTTGACGCTCGCTCTGTTTCTGAGTGTGTTTGGAGCGGTGCTGTTGGCGGTGCTCATGGGCAATCAGCTGTTGCGTCCGCTGTTGCTGTTGGCCGAGGGCATGCGCGAGGTGGCCGCCGGCGATTTGTCGCCCAAACCGTCTCTGCCGCCGCGTGACGAGTTGTCGTCGTTGACCCACACCTTTGCGGGCATGACCGCCGATCTGGCGCAGGCCCGAGCTGTCGCGCAAAGCAGCATGGCCGCCTTGGACGCGGCGCGCACCAGTTTGCAGACCATTTTGGACAACCTCACCGCCGCTGTGTTGGTGCTCGACCCGCAAGGGCAGGTCCGCGCAGCCAACCTCGGGGCGGAACGTGTGCTGGGGTGCCAGGCCCCTGACTTGCTCAACCGACCGTTGGGCCAAGTGCCACAACTCGCTCCTCATGCGCCGGACTGGCTGGATCGTTTTTCAGCGCTGGAGGCGCCCGCGCAGGCCCAATCGACTTGGCAAACCACCGTGGAGATCGGGGCGCTCAACCCCCAAGGTGGTGAAGGTGGCCCCGGCGCCCAAACCCTGTTGGTGCGCGGCGCAGCCTTGCCCAATGGCCAGCGGCTGTTGGTGTTCGATGACATCTCCGACATGGTGTCGGCCCAGCGCGCCAAAGCTTGGGGTGAGGTAGCCCGCCGACTGGCGCATGAGATCAAGAACCCCCTTACGCCGATTCAGTTGTCTGCCGAACGCTTGGCCATGAAGCTCGATGGCAAGTTGCAAGCCAGTGACGACGCGCTCCTGCAGCGTTCGGTCAAAACCATCGTTGATCAGGTCGACGCCATGAAGCGACTCGTCAACGAGTTTCGCGATTACGCCCGTTTGCCCAGCGCCGACCTCAAGCCCGTGTCGCTGCAAGACGTGCTCAAGGATGTGCTGGGACTGTATGAGCAATCGGCGGTGCCCGTGACCTTGCAAGTGGATGGGGAATGTCCGCCTGTCATGGCCGACCCCCAACAGGTGCGGCAGGTGTTGCACAACCTCATCCAAAACGCGCAAGACGCTTCGGCCGATCAGCCGGGGGCAGAGGTCGTGTTGCGGCTGCGCTTGTCAGACAGCGGGCGCTGGGTGCGCCTGTTGGTGCAAGACGGGGGCCAAGGCTTTGACGACGCCATTCTCAAACGGGCGTTTGAACCCTACGTCACCACCAAGCCCAAAGGCACCGGCTTGGGACTGGCGGTGGTGCGCAAAATCATGGACGAGCACGGCGGGCGCATCGATTTGAGTAACCGAGTGTCAGAGGGCCGCACCGTCGGTGCCCAAGTGTCGCTATCATTCGCAGTTGCTTAATCACAACATTTCTCCCGAGCGGGAAGACGGAGCGACATGGCGACGATTTTGGTGGTGGACGACGAGTTGGGTATCCGAGACCTGCTTTCGGAGATTCTCAATGACGAAGGGCACACGGTCGAGCTGGCCGAAAACGCAGCCCAGGCCAGAGCGGTGCGGTCCATCATGCGGCCAGATTTGGTGCTGCTCGATATTTGGATGCCCGACACCGATGGTGTGAGTTTGCTCAAGGAGTGGTCGGCGTCTGGCTTGTTGACTATGCCGGTGATCATGATGAGTGGGCATGCCACCATTGACACGGCGGTCGAAGCCACGCGCATTGGTGCCACGGCGTTTTTGGAAAAGCCCATCACCTTGCAAAAGCTGCTCAAGGCGGTGGAGCAGGGTTTGAGCCGTCCCAGCCCACGCGCGCAGCCGGCCGCCTCTGCCCCCGCGTATGTGGCCTCTGCGCCCGAACCTGCCGTGGAGTTGACCGTGGAGGCCGCCATGACCGGTGGCGCCTTGCCCGATGCGCAGCTGGATATTGGTCCGCAGCCCGTGCAGCCCTTTAACCTGGATATTCCGCTGCGAGAGGCCCGCGATGAGTTTGAGAAGGCTTATTTTGAGTTCCATCTCGCTCGCGAGTCGGGCTCCATGACCCGGGTGGCCGAAAAAACCGGCTTGGAACGCACGCATCTGTATCGCAAGCTCAAGCAGCTCGGCGTGGACCTCTCGCGCAACAAGCGTGGTTCAGGTCTGTGAGTGCAAAAATAACTGCTATAATTCCATTTCTGTTGGCCCGGTAGCTCAGTTGGTAGAGCAGCGGATTGAAAATCCGCGTGTCGGTGGTTCGATTCCGCCCCAGGCCACCACTTTCGAAGCTGTTCACACTCTGAGCAGCTTGTCCGGTGTCACACACCGGTGCGCGGGAATAGCTCAGTTGGTAGAGCGCAACCTTGCCAAGGTTGAGGTCGCGAGTTCGAACCTCGTTTCCCGCTCCACACACTTGCCTTTGACAGGTTTTTGACGTGTGTGGCTTGGTTTTCTGTTGGAAAGCCGCATATTCCCATGATGAACTTTCTCAAGCGCTTGTGGCGCGCGTTGTTTCGCGTGGCTTTTGTGTTGTTTGGCCTGCTGGCAGGGGTGGTGTTGCTGGCGCTGGGCCTCACCTTGGGTGTGGTGGCTTGGTTGTGGCTGCGTTGGCGCGGTGTGTCAGTCAACCCCATGCGATGGGCTGGCGAACGGGTATACAGGCCCGCACAGCGGGCGTGGCGCCACGCGGGCAGCGACGACGTGGTGGATGTGGAGGCGGTGGTGCGCAGCGAGCCGCCACGCACTGCCAACCGTTCGCTTATCGATCCGCCGACTTGAGCTGCAGCGCCCGCTCGTACAAGGCGTTGCGTGGCTGGCCGGTGATATCGGCGCACAGCTTCACGGCGGTCTTGGTGGGCAGTTCGGCCAACAAGGCCACCAGCGTGCGCTCCGCCGCTGCAGGGATACCTTCGTCGTCTGCAGCGGGCGGTGCGGGGTGCACATACACCACAAACTCGCCACGGCTGTGGTTCTTGTCGTGGGCCAACCAAGCTGGCCAGTCGGCCGCGCGCAGTTGGTGCACCGACTCAAATTGTTTGGTCAGTTCTCGGCCAATGGTGAGCGGTCGCTCTTGCAAACGCGCCAAGTCTTGGGCCAGAGCCTCAATGCGATGGGGAGACTCCAACACGATATGGCCACGCGGGTCTTGCGCCAGCGCCTGCACAGCTGTTTCGCGCGCGGCGCCCTTGGCGGGCAGAAAGCCGTGGAAGACAAAGCGCGGATCGTCGCCGCCTTGCCCCGCCACCGAGAGCAAGGCGGTCAGGCTGCTGGGGCCCGGTACCGGCACACACACATGGCCAACGCCGCGAACCGCCTCGACCAGCCGCGCCCCCGGATCGCTGACCCCCGGCGTGCCAGCGTCGCTCACGTAGGCCACGCGTTGGCCTTGGGCCAAGCGTGCCATCACCTGCTGGGCGGCGCTGTGTTCGTTGTGCTGGTGCAGGCTGATGAGTGGCTTGTCGCAGCCCAGGGCTTGCATCAGGCCGCCGGTGTGGCGCGTGTCCTCACAGGCCACCGCGTCCACCAGTCCCAGCACATGCACCGCCCGCAGACCGATGTCGGCCAAGTTGCCGATGGGCGTGGCGACCATATAAAGCGCGGCCTGGGGATAATGCTGCCGGGCGCACACATCGCGTGTGATCGCCTGCAGGGAGGAAAGGTCCATCGATGCCAAGCATTCCGGGGCAACAGGAAGCGGTGCGGGCTCAGCGGCCCAGCACCAAACAGCGTGGCGATGCCGCCGAAGACCGCACGCTGGTGTACTTGCAGCGCGCCGGCCTGAGCTTGGTGGCGCGCAACTTCAAGACCCCCGGTCGTGGGGGTGGGGAAATCGATCTGATTATGCGGGACCGCGACGCCACCCTCGTCTTTGTCGAGGTGCGACAGCGCAGTTCCACCCAGTACGGCGGCGCTGGTGCCAGTGTGGGCTGGGCCAAGCGCCGACGCATCGTGTGGGCGGCACGTCATTTTTTGTCGCGTTTTGACCAAGTGCCGCCTTGCCGATTCGATGTGGTGGCTTGGGATGGCGATGCTGCCGATCCAGAATGGCTGCAAGCGGCCTTTGATGCCGAAGGGTTTGTGTGAGCGCTCACAGCGCGCTTTATCATCGCGCCCATGCTTGTGCAACGTATCCAACAGCAATTCATCGACAGCGCTGATCTCAAGTACCAGTGCGCCCAGGCGCTGGCGCCGACCATCGAGGCGGCCATTTCAGCGGTGGTGGCCTGCATTACCGGCGGTGGCAAGGTGCTCACCTGTGGCAATGGTCCGTGCGGCGCATTGGCTTCCCAGTGGGCAGGGGCCTTTATTGGGCGCTACGAGCGCGAGCGCCCGGAACTGGCGGCCTGTTGTTTGTCGGCCGATGCCACGATGCTCAGCGGCATGGCGTTGGATCACGGCGGACGCGCGGTGTACGCGCGGTCGGTGCGGGCCTTGGGCCATGCGGGCGACGTGCTGCTGGTGGTGTCGGTCAATGGCCAGGACGCCAATCTCTTGGCGGCGATCGAAGCGGCGCATGAGCGTGATATGGTGGTGCTCGCCTTGACGGGACACAAAGGTGGGGCCATGTCGAAGTTCCTCAAAGACACCGATGTGCACGTGTGTGTGCCATCCGACCTAGCGCCTCGCATTTTGGAGGTCCAGCACCTCGCTTTGCACGCCATGTGCGACGGACTTGACATCCAGCTGCTCGGCTGGCCCGCATCCCCCTCTGAAACGGAGAACCTTTCATGAACCCAAACCCTCGCATGACCCGCGGCGCCTTTTTGATGTCCTTATTGGCCGCTGGCCTCGTGACCACCGGGTGCGCCCCCTTGTTGGTGGGTGGTGCGGTGCTGGTGGGCGTGGACCGCCGCACCAGCGGTGCGCAGTTGGATGACCAGAGCATTGAGCTCCGTGCCGCGTCGCGTCTGCGCGAACGCTTTGGCGACAAGGCCCGATTTGAACTGGCCAGCTTCAATCGCCGTGTGCTGCTGTTGGGCGAGGTATCGTCTGGCGCCGACAAACAGGCTGCCGAGCAAATCGTCGCGCAGGTCGACAATGTGCAGTCCATCGTCAATGAGCTGGAGATCGCTGGCGTTGTGGGCCTCACCCAGCGCGCCAACGATTCGGTGATCACAGGGCGTGTGCGTTTGGCGCTGACCCAGGCGCCCGATATTGTGGCCACCGCTTACAAGGTGGTGACCAACCGGGGCACGGTGTATCTGATGGGGCGCGTTACCCAGCGAGAAGCGGACCGGGGTGCCGAAGTGGCGCGCTCGGTGGGAGGCGTGGCCAAAGTGGTGCGAACCTTTGAGCTGATTTCAGAAGAAGAGCTCAAACGCATGCAGCCGGCACCAGCAGCGGCACCGGCCACCAACAAGCCTTGAATGGCCTTTAGCGCAGGCGCTTGATCAGGCTGGAGGTGTCCAGCCTGTGGCCACCCATGGCCTGCACGTCGGCGTAAAACTGATCGACCAGCGCGGTGACGGGCAGTCGGGCGCCGTTGCGTTTGGCTTCGTCGAGCACAAGTCCCAGGTCTTTGCGCATCCAGTCCACCGCAAAGCCAAAGTCGAACTTGTCGTCGACCATGGTTTTGCCGCGGTTGTCGAGTTGCCAGCTCTGTGCCGCGCCTTTGCCGATGACATCGAGCACCTGGTGCATGTCCAGACCGGCTTTTTGTCCGAAAGCGATGGCCTCCGACAGGCCTTGCACCAAGCCGGCGATGCAGATTTGGTTGACCATTTTGCCAAGTTGACCTGCGCCGCTGTCGCCCAAGCGGGTGACCGCCCGGGCATAGGCCATGACGATGGGCTTAACCCGCTCAAAAGCCGCAGCGTCACCGCCGCACATCACCGTGAGTGCGCCGTTTTGTGCCCCCGCTTGGCCGCCCGAGACCGGCGCGTCGATGAACTGCAAGCCCAATGTGGCGGCCGCGCCGTGCAGCTCGCGCGCCACTTCGGCGGATGTGGTGGTGTGGTCGACCACTGTGGCGCCAGGCTCAAGACCCGCAAACACGCCATCGGCGCCGAGCATGACCGAGCGCAGGTCGTCGTCGTTGCCCACGCAGCTCATGACCAGTTGGGCGCCTTGCGCCGCCAAGCGGGGCGTCGGCGCTGCGCGGCCACCAAATTCGCTTGCCCAAGCGGTGGCTTTGGCGCCTGTGCGGTTGTAGACCGCCACGCTGTGGCCGGCCCGAGCCAAATGCCCAGCCATGGGGTAGCCCATGACCCCCAGGCCCACAAAGGCCACTCGATGGGTTGAGACGGATTCGTACGATTTGTCGGCGATGGCGGTCATGGCTTTCTCACAAAATGGACAGGTTCTCGGTGCCGGCGGCCAAGTCTTGGTTACGCACCCGCTGGCTGTTGAGCTTGATGGCCAGCCGCAGATCGTTCACCGAATCGGCGTGGCGCAGCGCGTCTTCGTAGCTGACCAAGCGTTTTTCAAAGGCCTCAAACAGCGCTTGGTCAAACGTCTTCATGCCCAAGTTGCCGCTTTTCTTCATCACCTCCTTGATCTTCTGGAACTCCCCTTTGATGATGAGTTCCCCGATCAACGGGGTGTTGAGCAGCACCTCGACCACCACCGCGCGGCCCTTGCCGTTTTCCTTTTGCAGCAGTCGCTGAGACACCATGCCACGCAGGTTCATCGACAGGTCCATCAGCAGCTGCTCGCGCCGCTCTTCGGGGAAGAAGTTGATGATGGTTTCCAGCGCATGGGTGCTGCTGTTGGCGTGCAGGGTGGCCAGACACAGGTGCCCGGTGTCGGCAAAGCGCATCGCCAGTTCCATGGTGTGGCGGTCGCGGATCTCGCCCATCATGATGACGTCAGGCGCTTGGCGCAGCGCGTTTTTCAAGGCGATGTCCCAACTGTCGGTGTCAATGCCCACCTCGCGCTGGGTGATGACGCAGTTCTTGTGGGGGTGCACAAACTCCACCGGATCTTCGATGGTGATGATGTGCCCTTGGGTGTGTTCATTGCGCCAGTCGATCATCGCCGCCAGCGTGGTGGATTTGCCCGAACCGGTGGCGCCCACGATGATGCACAAGCCGCGTTTGGTGAGCGACAGTTCCTTGATGATTTCGGGCAGGCTGCAGCCATCCACCGTGGGTGGCTCCGCAGCAATGGTGCGAAGCACCAAGCCCACCTTGCCTTGTTGCAAAAACGCGTTGACCCGAAAACGCCCGATGCCAGATGGCGCGATGGCGAAGTTGCATTCTTTGTTGCGCTCGAATTCCGCCGCCTGCTTGTCGTTCATCAGGGTGCGCGCCAGCGCCAGCGTGTGGGTGGGCGAGAGCGGCTGGGAGGACACCTTGGTGACCTTGCCATCGATCTTGATGGCGGGTGGGAACTCGGCGGTGATGAACAAATCGCTGCCCGTGCGCGCCACCATCAGGGCCAGCAGATCGTTGATGAATTTGGATGCCTGATCGCGTTCCATGGTGGGTCCTTCAGCCTGGGAAGTTTTCCGGCAGCTTGGCCTTGCTGCGCGCTTCGGCCGGGGTGATGAGGTTGCGCTTGAGCAGCTCTTGCAGGTTTTGGTCCAAGGTCTGCATGCCTACGCTTTGACCGGTTTGCAGCGCCGAGTACATCTGCGCGATTTTGTTTTCCCGAATCAAGTTGCGGATGGCGTTGCTGCCGATCATGATTTCGTGCGCGGCGATGCGGCCGGTGCCGTCTTTGCGGCGGCACAGCACTTGCGAAATCACCCCCAACAGGGACTCAGACAACATGGCGCGGACCATGTCTTTTTCTTCTGGTGGGAACACGTCGATGATGCGGTCAATCGTTTTGGCGGCGCCCGATGTGTGCAGCGTGCCAAACACCAAGTGCCCGGTTTCGGCGGCGGTCAGGGCCAGTCGGACGGTTTCCAGGTCGCGCATCTCACCGACCAAAATCGCATCGGGGTCTTCGCGCAGCGCCGAGCGCAGGGCGTTTGAGAAGCTGTGCGTGTCAGGCCCCACTTCCCGCTGGTTGACCAAACATTTTTTGGACTCGTGGATGAATTCAACCGGGTCCTCAATCGTCAGAATGTGTCCAAACACGTTCTCATTGAGGTGGTTCACCATGGCCGCCAGCGTGGTGGATTTGCCCGAGCCGGTGGGCCCGGTCACCAGCACCAAGCCACGCGGACGCAGCGCCAGTTCACCGAAGATGCGGGGCGCCTCGAGTTGATCGAGCGTCAGGATTTTGGTGGGGATGGTGCGGAACACCGCGCCGGCGCCGCGCTGCTGGTTAAAGGCGTTGACCCGAAAGCGCGACAGGCCCTCGATTTCGAACGCAAAGTCCACCTCCAGCATCTCTTCGTACACCTTGCGCTGGCTGTCGTTCATGATGTCGTAGATCATGGTGTGGACTTGGCGGTGGTCCAGCGGGTCGACGTTGATGCGGCGCACATCACCGTGCACCCGTATCATGGGCGGTAGCCCCACCGACAGGTGCAAGTCAGAGGCCTTGTTTTTGACCGCAAAGGCCAGCAATTGGGTGATGTCCATCCGGAGTCCTTGGGGGTTCCAACACAACTACGAGCGATTATGACGACGATTGCCCACGAACTCGCGACGGTGCACCAGCGCATCGAACGGGCGTGTGCCCAAGCCCAACGCCCCATCAACGACGTGCGTCTGCTGGCGGTGTCCAAAACCTTTGGCCCGGACGCCGTGGCCGAGGCGGTGGCCGCTGGCCAGCGCGCTTTTGGCGAAAACTACATTCAAGAAGGCGTGGACAAAATCTTGGCGCTGCGCAAGCTTTGCCCCGGCGTGGCGCTGGAGTGGCATTGCATCGGCCCGATCCAAAGCAACAAAACCCGCCCAGTGGCTGAGCACTTTGATTGGGTGCACAGCATCGACCGGCTCAAGATTGCCCAACGCCTGTCAGAGCAGCGGCCCGCCGATTTGCCGCCGCTGCAACTGTGTGTGCAGGTCAACGTGGACGCCGGGGTCAACAAGTCGGGCGTGACCCCCGCCGAGTTGCCAGCGCTGGCGCAGGCGGTGGCGGCCCTGCCGCGCTTGCGCTTGCGCGGGCTGATGTGCATTCCCGAGCCAGCGCCGGACTTTGCGACACAGAAACAACTGTTTGACCGCGCCAGTGAGTTGTTTCAGGGTTTGAAGGCACAAGGCTTGGCGCTGGATACCTTGTCCATGGGCATGAGCGCCGACCTCGAAGCCGCGGTACACGCTGGCAGCACCCTGGTGCGGGTGGGCAGCGCGATTTTTGGTGCGCGCGCCGCCAAAGTCGGCTGACATCACACCCCCAGCGGCAGCCGGGCCGAGTCCTTGACCTCTTCCATCACCGCGTAGGTGCGGGTTTCGCGCACGCCGGGCAGTTGCCACAACACCCGACCGGCGAAGTCGCGGTAGGCCGCCATGTCCGCGGTGCGGGTTTTGAGCAGGTAGTCAAAACCACCCGCCACCATGTGGCATTCCAGAATTTCGCCGTGCACTTGCACCGCCGCCTTGAAGGCGTCGAACACATTGGGGGTGGTGCGGTCCAGCAGCACCTCCACAAACACCAGCATGCCGCGCCCGAGTTTGAGCGGATTGAGCCGCGCCTCAAAGCCCAGGATGTAGCCCTCGCGCTGCAGCCGTTGGGTGCGAGCCAGCACGGCTGTGGGCGAGAGGGCGACCGCTTCGGCGAGCTTGAGATTGGAGATGCGGCCATCGGTCTGCAGGACGTTCAGGATGCGCAGGTCGATGCGGTCGAGATCGGGGGTGGTTTCGCTCATGGGTAGTGAATTATCCAGTTAATGTCGAAATTTCAGATAAAAATTCGTCTTCGTGTTCTTCAGACTTCGGGTATTCACTGTTCCGTCCCGTTTCTGGAGACCCGCCATGCCCCGCAGCACCGACCGCT
>JACCDH011255880.1_pt1 | contig 10945 bp, 9 predicted proteins | sample 7442481 | NCBI WGS metagenome assembly JACCDH01 (sample SAMN15323433, study PRJNA562643) | freshwater metagenome | isolation source: river surface water | place: USA:Blue River Watershed | collected 2017-08-15 | reverse complement strand
TAGAAGCGGAAGCGATTCACATTTTGCGTGAAGTCGCAGGCCAATGCTCAAACCCTGTGCTGCTATTCTCAGGTGGTAAAGACTCATTATGTATCTTGCGCCTTGCTGAAAAAGCTTTCCGCCCAGGCCGCTTCCCTTTTCCGCTGATGCATATTGATACTGGTCATAACTACAAAGAAGTAATTGAATTCCGCGACCAACGCGCCGCAGAACTTGGCGAGCGCTTGATTGTTCGCTCTGTAGAAGATTCAATGAAGCGCGGTACTGTGGTGCTTAAATCAGAAGACGAATCACGCAACAAACACCAATCTGTAACTTTACTTGAAGCCATTGAAGAGTTCGGCTTTGATTGTTGTATTGGCGGCGCACGTCGCGATGAAGAAAAAGCACGTGCTAAAGAACGCATCATGAGTTTCCGTGATGAGTTCGGCCAATGGGATCCAAAAAACCAACGTCCTGAATTGTGGAATCTATATAACGCGCGTTCACACAAAGGTGAGAACATCCGCGCGTTCCCAATTTCAAACTGGACTGAAATGGACGTTTGGCAATATATCGAACGTGAAAACTTAGGCTTACCTAGCATCTACTTCGCACATCAACGTGACGTCGTTATGCGTGCTGGCTCTATCGTGCCAGTGAACGTACCGCTTGCTTCTGGTGAAGTAATTAATCAACCTAAAGCTGGCGAAGAAATCATCAACATGCAAGTGCGCTTCCGTACGGTAGGTGACATCACCTGTACAGCACCAGTGATTAGCGATGCTGACAGTATTTCTAAAATCGTTTTAGAAACTGCAACCACCACCATTACTGAGCGTGGCGCAACAAGGTTAGATGACCAAACATCAGATGCATCAATGGAACAACGCAAGAAAGAAGGCTATTTCTAATGACGACACAACACAACGATAGCCTACTCCGCTTTATGACTTGCGGTAGCGTAGATGATGGCAAAAGCACTTTGATTGGCCGCCTGCTATTTGATACAAAAAGCATCTTAGCCGACACGCTGACACAAATGGATCGCACTTCTAAAAAACGCGGTCTTGAAGCAGTCGATTTATCCTTGCTGACTGATGGTTTGCAAGCGGAACGCGAACAAGGCATTACCATTGATGTGGCTTATCGCTATTTCAGCACTGGTACGCGCAAATACATTATTGCTGATGCGCCAGGGCATGAGCAATACACACGCAATATGGTAACGGCAGCTTCAACTGCTAATCTTGCGATTATTTTAATTGATGCACGTAAAGGTGTACTTACACAAACCCGCCGCCATTCATTCTTGGCACACTTGGTGGGTATTCCACACATCGTAGTAGCAATTAACAAGATGGACTTAGTGGACTTTGACCAAGCAACTTTTGAGAAGATTAAAGCTGACTACCTAAATTTTGCAGAACAAATCGGCTTACAACGCGCTGGTCGCGATATTCAAGTCGTGCCGCTTTCAGCGCTCACTGGCGATATGCTAGTTGACCGTGGTGACGCAATGGATTGGTACCAAGGCCCAACAATGTTGGAGCTTTTAGAATCCGCGCCTGCTGCGCACTCAGAACAAAATGAACCATTCCGCTTCCCTGTGCAATTCGTTTGCCGCCCACACGCGTCAGATGATCCTGAGTTGCACGACTTCCGTGGCTTTATGGGGCGCGTGGAGTCTGGCGAGATTGCTGTAGGCGATGCAGTGACGGTGTTACCGAATGGCTACACATCTAAAGTAAAAGCGATTCAACTAGGTGAAGAACAGCTTAAAACCGCTATTACCGAGCAATCTGTGACCTTGTTACTAGAAGATGAAATCGACACGTCACGCGGCGACATGATTGTGAAATCAGACCAAGCACCTGAGCCTGTTAAACAAATCTCAGGCATGGTGTGTTGGCTATCTGAAACGCCACTTTCACCAGCACGTACTTATATCATCCGCCACACGACTCGCGAATCAAAAGCCAAAGTGGGTGAGATTGAATATAAAGTGGACGTGAATACGCTTGAGCAATTGCCAACGCAAGGCCTAGCGATGAACGACATTGCCAAAATCAATTTCAAACTAGCTCAACCACTCATGGTAGACAGTTACAGCAAAAACCGTGCAACCGGTGCATTTATCGTGATTGATGAATCCACTAATAACACCGTTGGTGCTGGCATGATTATTTAATTTACATTAAACGAATTAGCAAAAAATACTTTAAAATAACGCGACTACCTTATCGCACTATAGAATCCAGAAGGAACACAACATGACTTATGTCGTTACCGAAAATTGTATTCAATGCAAATACACAGACTGTGTGGACGTATGCCCAGTAGATTGCTTCGTAGAAGGTCCTAACTTCTTAGCGATTAACCCAGATGAATGTATTGATTGCACATTATGTGTAGCTGAATGCCCTGCTGAAGCGATTTTTGCAGAAGATGACGTACCAGCAGACCAACAAGAGTACATCGCATTAAACGCACGCCTTGCGCAAGTTTGGCCTGTTATTTCAGCGCGTAAAGAACCACTACCAGATGCTGACGCAATGAACGGCGCCCCAGGCAAACGTGAGTTATTAGTTGAATAATTAATATCTTACACGCAAAAAAACAAAAGGAGACTGAGGTCTCCTTTTTTATCGTCTAAATCTGCTCATCGCAAATGACTACATGTTACCTAGGTATTTTTACTTGCCGCCTTGCCTCCATCGCTGCCTCACGTACATGACAACCCTCCTCATGGTCGTTCACCAAACCCATGGCCTGCATAAAGGCATACATCGTGGTGGGGCCAACAAATTTCCATCCTCTTTTTTTGAGATCTTTTGAGAGAGCAATAGATTCTTTAGTCTGGGTAAATGTTTTGAGTGAGGCAACATCAAAAACTTGAGGACGGCTACTGTCTTCAGGTTCAAAGCGCCAAAAATAAGCAGCAAGTGATGATTCTGATTCGAGCAACCTCTCAGTACAGCGGGCATTATTAATTGCTGCTTCAATTTTTCCGCGATGGCGAATAATGCCTGCATCCGTTACTAAGCGCTCAATATCTTTTTGCGTAAACCTTGCAACACTAGCGATATCAAAGCCCTTAAAAGCTAGCCTAAAGTTTTCTCGTTTTCTTAAGATAGTCAGCCAGCTAAGTCCAGACTGAAAACCTTCAAGACAAATCTTTTCAAAGAGACGCGTATCGTCCAAAACTGGGAAACCCCACTCTGCATCATGATAGTCGCGATAGATTTTGGAATCGTTACACCAAAAACAGCGGTAAGGTTGAGTGATGATTTCCATCGAGCTTGCCTAATCTAGGCATGGCGCCATAAATGACTTCGACGAATCACAAGCCAGCCAACCAAGCAGTAGAAAGCCATCGCAATAGCCATCGCCAAAGGGCTTCCCCAGACCAATGAAGCAACGATGCCTGATGAAACGCTAGACAAAAACATTTGCATAAAAGCTTGACCTGATGCTGCAGTTCCACGAATTCTAGGATGTCTATCTAATGCGGCAATTGAAAGCACTGGCATGGCAAGCGCCATTCCGACATTAAATACTGCAATGGGTAATATGAGCCACACGGTATTAGATAAAAAGTAGCAAGCGATGATATTTCCGACGACCGTCACCGACATCCAGGCATAGGCCCATTGAACAACTTGTTGACGTGTATAAACACCGGCGGCACGTTTAGCAAAATATGAGCCTATCATCATGCCGCAAACTGTTGGGATGAACATATAGCCGAATTGCTGGGCACTTAAGCCTAAATGCTTCACTAAGAAGACAGGGCTAGCGACGACATACAAAAAGAAGCCAGCAAAATTGGCGCTAATCGAAAAAACTAAACGGAAGTACTCAGTATCTGAAAAGATAATTCGGTAGTCTTTAATGACTTGTTTAGCAGACAGTGGCAATCGTTTCTCTGGCGGCATGGTTTCAGGCAAATATTTAACCACAGCAAAAAAAGCAAAGCCTGAATACAAAGCTAAGAAGATGAAAATAGCCTGCCAGTGCATGCCTAGCAATAAGCCGCCGATAATCGGCGCAATCGCTGGTGCAATGCCAAACAACATTTGCACAGTCGCCATCACACGTTGAGCTTGCGGCCCTTCAAATAAATCTCGCACCATGGCTCTTGCCACTACATTACCAGCACCACCAGACAATCCTTGCAAGGCTCTAAAGAACCAGAGCGTTTCGACGTTTTTTGCAAGGGCACAACCGACCGATGCCAATAGAAATACGCCCAAGCCCCATTTAATAGTTGGAATGCGGCCAATAGAATCGGAAATCGCGCCATGCCATAGCGTCATGATGGCGTAAGGTAATAAATAAAAAGTCAGACTTTGTTGCAAAGCTACAGGCTGTGCTAATAAGTCAGCCTCTAAAGCAGGGAAAGCTGGCAAGTAAGTGTCAATCGCAAACGGTGCTAAAGCAGCAAGGCTTGCAAGTAAAACTGATAAAAATAGCGGGGAAAGTTTTGTCATTGATTTTAGTGGTTCAGCTTTAATAAAAACGCGCCAATGAATATTCAAAGGCGCGTTCATTTAACCACAAATGCTAGATTTTTGGCTAAGGCAATGCGTGGAAGTCTTTGACCCTGTCATGCAATTCGCCAGCAATAATCGCTTTTGAGTTTTTATCATTACGGAAAATAATGGGTTGTGCTGCAATCACAGGGTTACGTGAATCCTCAATTGCTTTAGTAATCACATGATGATTGGGTGACAAACTGCAGACTGGATCAGCACCCTCAGCGTCACCTGTTAGCATAAACGCTTGGCAACGGCACCCTGCCAAATCTTTTTCTTTTTCAGAGCAACTACGGCAAGGCTCCTTCATCCAGCTATCACCACGGTATTTGTTAAAGGCTGGCGAATCATTCCAAGCATAAGCTAAGCCTTTATCACGCACATTTGGGAATTCCATATTAGGCAACACACGCGCTGAGTGACATGGCAACACATCACCGTTAGCTGTGACTATCATGAAAACTTCACCCCAACCATTCATACATTTTTTAGGACGATCTGAGAAGTAATCGGGTACAACAAAGAAAATCTTCATCTTGCTACCCTGCTTCTCACGGAACTCATTAGTGATTTTTTCAGCTTCATCAATTTGTTCTTTAGTCGGCATCAACTGACTACGATTCACTAATGACCAGCCATAATATTGCGTATTAGCAAGCTCGATATAATCAGCGCCTAATGCTTCTGCCATCTCTAAAATTTGGCGCATATGGCCAATGTTATATCGATGAATCACCACATTGAGCACCATTGGGTAACCATGATTTTTAATCATCGCTGCCACTTTTTTCTTTAGCTCAAAAGTCTTAGTGTTGGTAATGAAGTTATTAATCTCTTCAGTAATATCGTGCATCGATAACTGGATATGATCTAGACCACCATCTTTAAATGCTTGAATTCGCTTTTCAGTCAGACCAACACCTGAAGTAATCAAATTGCTGTAATACCCAAGCTTTTTAGCTTCAATGACGATATCTTCAATATCATCTCGCAACAAAGGCTCGCCACCTGATATACCTAATTGCAAAGCACCTAATTTACGTGCATCACGGAGCGCTTGTATCCATTGCTCTGTGGTTAATTCATTTTGAGTATGCTTGTCGTAATCTGTTGGGTTGTAACAAAATGCACAATGCAATGGACAACGATAGGTCACCTCAGCCAAAAGCCATAGCGGCTGCGTATGGGTAATATTTGCAGCAACGCCATTGTTCTGAGACTGAATTTCTTTTTGTACGACTGATTGACCTAAAGAGGCTTGTGTCATTTGATTGTTACTCCTGTTTTGACTTAATTAACTTGGCGTAACCAAGCTTTTTCAAGCGCTAGCTCTATCATTCCAATAATGTCGCTTTCTAAATCTGGGACATCAGAAAATTTAGCTTTTAAAATTGTAACGATATCAGCTACGGTTCTTTGTCCATCAATCTGATTCAAAACTTCACCTGCACCACCATTAAGTTTTACCATGCCTTCTGGAAATAAGATCACGTAACAATCTTGGGCTTCTTCCCATTGAAAGCGATGATGTAACGCAATTGCGTAGATGTCAGTTTGTTGCACACTCATAATCAATATCCGAGTTCTTAATTAATAAACTGGTTGGCGTAAGTAAGGTAAGCCATCTGTCGTTACTTCTGTTGATGCCAACATAATTGCATCGGCAATCACCCAAAGTACATCAAGTTTAAATTGCAAAATATCTAAGGCACGCTCTTGCATCTCACGGGTCTTACCAAAGTAATCCAAGGTAACAGACAGGCCTTGTTCAACGTCACGACGCGCTTCAGTTAAGCGTTTCTTAAAATACGTTAAACCTTCTTCTTTTATCCATGGATACATCGTTGGCCATGAGCTGATACGTTGTTGATGAATGTGTGGGGCAAACAGTTCAGTGAGTGATGAGCAGACTGATTCTTGCCATGGGCGTTGACGAGCAAAGTTAATATAAGCATCGACTGCAAATTTAACGCCTGGACTCACCATTTTAAGTGATGTGACTTGCTCACGTGTTAAGCCAACTGCTTCACCCAATTGAATCCATGCTTCAATGCCACCCACTGCATCACCAACACCATCATGGTCAGTAATACGTACAATCCATTCCTTACGTACTTCTTTATCTGGACAATTAGACAAAATGGCAGCGTCTTTTTGTGGAATGCCAATTTGATAATAAAAACGATTTGCCACCCAACATTGCAACTGTTCTTTACTTAGTTTGCCTTCGTACATCGCCACATGAATTGGATGGTAGATATGATAACCCTGACCTTTGGTACGAAGTTTTTCTTCGAATTCTTCACGGGTCCAAGGTAAGTTATTGTTAGCAACTGCATTCATAGCGCTCTCCTAAAGAATAATGTCCATGCCGTCATAAGCGACTTCAATACCATGTTTTGTCAGCTCAGCACGCTCTGCAGAATCTTCACGTAAAATTGGATTAGTGTTGTTGATATGAATCAAAACCTTGCGTGAGGCATTAAATTCATCGAGTTTTTCGATCATTCCGCCTTCACCGGACTGTGGATTATGGCCAATGCTACGTGCTGTTTTAGTCATCAAACCCATATCAATCATTTCGGTGTTAGTCCAGAACGTACCATCCACCATAATGCAATCAGCTTGATGCATTAAAACTGGCAAGTGCGGCTCAATTTCACCAAGTCCGGGTGAATACCAACATTTCTTACCTGTACTAATTTCTTCAATGAGCACGCCAATGGTGTCGCCAGGATGCGGATCATTACGATGTGGAGAATACGGAGGCGCGGCACTCTTCAATGCAACTGCTGTGAAACGTAGATTATTTGCGCCTTTTACTTCAAATGAAGTTTTACCATCAGTTGGCACTTGATGGTGATTAATTCCACAATAGTGCCCAAGAATATTCAGTAATGGATTGCCAGTCGTTAAATCTTGATAAACCATGTCAGTACAATAAATTTCACGCTTCACTTGGCCTTCACGAAGCATTAAAAGACCTGTTGTATGGTCAATTTGCGCATCAATCAAGACGATTCCAACAATCCCACTATCCCGAATCGCACGACCAGGCTGCAAAGGACCAAACTCTTGAATTTGCTGAAGTACATCTGGAGATGCATTAAACAAAACCCAATTAACACCATCACCACTGACACAAATTGAAGACTGTGTTCGCTTTGTTGCTTTGATAGTACCTTTACGCAGTCCATCACAATTTTCACAATTGCAATTCCACTGTGGAAAGCCACCACCTGCACCTGCCCCTAATACATGAATATGCATATAAATCTCTTAAATTATTTTTATAACAAGACAGTTTAAATGTAAAACTGGGCTACCGTGGCAGCCCAGTTTTTGTAGTTTTTATTACTACATGCAGTTAAACAATCTTAACGATTGCAAACGTACATTGTAACTTCAAAACCGAAACGCATTTCAGTAGCAGCTGGTTTAGTCCACATGATGTATCTCCTAGTTATTAATTTTAAAAAACACGTTATTGCTTGTTTTCACTCACATACAACGTGGAAGCATCATGCGCTCGAGCCGAAGACATCAACAGTGTAAAAATACGGAAACTACGCTAATGATTTTCATGACGAACAATTCGATCAATAATCAAAATAAGCTTTATTCCAAAAGAACAATCAGGTAAATTTATATTTAATTATAAAAATCATATAGTTATATTACATATATATCAAAAGTATCAAAAAAATATTAAATCTATATAAAAGACCCATGAAAAAGTTAAGTATAAAATCAGAGGTCATCAAACTACTTTATGCCTCCAGTATAAAGTCACTAGTCGTTTCTTCAATCATCGCCGCACTTCTTGTTTTTTTACAAGCAGATGCATCAAAAGAACAAGCAATCATTGCCTGGTTATTGATTCTAGTTTTTGGTGTAGGTATAAAAAAAGCGATCTACTTTTACTTTACAAAACATCCTCAAAAAATACGCTCAGATGAGACTTGGCTTAATTTGTTTAGAATAAGCGCATTGATTGCTGGCGCAAGCTGGGGAACATCCGCATTCTTTTTTTACCATCCCAACGATTATCTGCATCAAGCATTCTTAGCTATGTGCATAGCCGCCATATGTGGTGGTGCAATCGTTTTTTACGCTATCGATAAACTCACTTCAATCGCTTTTTTAACTGGGCTGTGCATACTATTTTTGCCTTATTTTTTTGGTTCTGGCGACAATTTATCGATTGCAATCGGCCTCATGTTTTTAACATTTGTGCTATATATCACCCTTGCTGGCTTTAATTTAGCGCATACGCTTTACGACAATATCTTATTGAGGCTTTCAACTCATGAAAGCAAAGAAGAAATTAATGCATTAGCACAACGTCAAAAATTACACTTCGACAACACGCCACTTGCAGTGATTGAATGGGATAAAGACTTTAAAGTCACTTCATGGAATATCGCTGCTGAAAAAATGTTTGGTTACACTGCCGATGAAGCTAAAGATCAACACATTTCCTTTATCGTTCCACCCTCTCAACAAGCTTTAGTGAATAGCGCCATTAAACAACTTCTTATCGATGGTGGTAGCAATCACTCAAGAAATCAAAATATAAAAAAAGATGGTAAAACAATCTATTGCGAATGGTTTAACACCACACTAAAAGATAGAAACAAACAAACGGTAGGATTTGCATCCTTAATTCAAGATGAAACTGCATATAAAACAGCACAAGAAGAAATTGAACGCCTCGCCTACTACGATGCGCTAACCAACATGCCTAATCGTCGCTTACTTGGCGACCGATTAAACCAATCTCTAAAAGCAAGCAGACGTAATAAATCCAGCATTTGCGTCATGTTCATGGATCTCGACAACTTCAAAACGCTTAACGATAGTAAAGGACATGCAATTGGAGACTTACTTCTACAAAAAGTATCCAAACGCCTTGAACACACATTAAGAAGTCACGATACCGTCGCTAGAATCGGTGGGGATGAATTTGTTTTAATTGTAGAGAATTTAGGAAGAGACCCTGAAGCTGCCGCAGACTCAGCCAAACGTATTGCTAATAAAATACTGAATGAAATCAACCGCCCTTTTGCATTAAATGATTACAAACATTTTTGCACCCCTAGCATAGGTCTATGTATGTACTCGGGTGAAAATATTAATGGCGATGAGGTATTAAAACGCGCTGACACCGCCATGTATCAAGTTAAACAATCGGGTCGCAATAACTTCAAGCTATATGATGAATCCATGCAACCGATGCTAGATCTACTCGCTAATTTGAAAAATGATCTCAACTTAGCGCTTGCTCAAAAAGAACTCGAATTACATTACCAAATGCAAGTAAATGAAGATCTTGAAATTATTGGCGCTGAAGCACTTTTACGTTGGCATCATTCAGCGCTAGGTGAAGTTTCACCTTCAAAGTTCATCCCCTTAGCTGAAGAATCTGGACTCATTATTCCTATTGGACATTGGGTTCTGCAACAAGCTTGCAGACAACTAAAAAAATGGAATGATTCACCACGCACCCATCAATTAAGACTCTCAGTCAATGTGAGTGCACTACAGTTCGCCCAGAGCGACTTTGTTAGCCAAGTAGCTAATGCAATCAAGCAGGCCCAGTGCAATCCTAAGCAACTAATGTTAGAGCTTACTGAAAGCTTAGTGGTACGTAATATCAATGAAGTGGTCGATAAAATGAAGGCATTAAAAGAAATGGGCGTGCTTTTATCTATGGATGACTTTGGTATGGGCTACTCATCATTATCCGTACTAAAGAAACTTCCATTAGATGAGTTAAAAATTGATCAAAGCTTTGTAGCAGATGCCTTAGATAGTGCAGATAATGCACTTATTATTCAGACCATTATTGCAATGGGAAGCAATCTAGGACTTGAGGTTATCGCTGAAGGTGTGGCGACTAAAGAACAGGCAAACTTTCTGAATCAGGCAGGCTGTAAAACTTACCAAGGTTACTTGTTTGGCAAACCAGTGAATGTTTCAGCCTTTGAAGCGACTGAATTTAAATTTGCTTAAGACGTATGAGCAATCGCTAATTTAAGTGCAGCTAAAAACTTAGCATTTTCAGAAAACAAACCAATTGAAACACGTAGGTATTCAGGCATTTCGTAGTTAGCAATTGGACGAACAATAATGCCCTGTGCCAATAAGCGTTGATTAACCCCTGCTGCATCAGCAACTTTAAAGCTCACAAAGTTAGCAAAAGATGGAATATAGTCCAAGCCTAACTCTTTCAAGCCCTGAGTAATTTGCACCATACCTGCATTATTGAGTGCGCGTGTACGCTCAACAAACTCTTCATCGGCAAGCGAAGCAACTGCGGCTGCTTGCGCAATACTATTCACATTAAATGGTTGGCGCACACGGTTCATTAAATCTGCAATCGAAGCGGAAGTTAAACCAAAACCAACCCGCAAACCTGCCAAACC
>JACCDH010461499.1_pt1 | contig 10945 bp, 12 predicted proteins | sample 7442481 | NCBI WGS metagenome assembly JACCDH01 (sample SAMN15323433, study PRJNA562643) | freshwater metagenome | isolation source: river surface water | place: USA:Blue River Watershed | collected 2017-08-15 | reverse complement strand
GGACAACCGTGCCACCCTGTCCGCCGCGACCGATGCGCTGCGGTCGATTTTCGGCAGCGCCTTTCCCATCCCAGTCGCCGCCCAGATCACGCGCTGGGGACAGGACCGCTTCAGCCTTGGCAGCTACAGCTTCACCCCTGTGGGCAGCAGCCCCAAGGACCGCCGCGCCCTGTCCGGTGCCGACTGGGACGGCGCGCTCTGGTTCGCCGGTGAGGCCGCGTCTGAAGACCACTTCGGCACCACCCACGGCGCGGTCCTGTCCGGACGGCAAGTGGCGGCGGCCCTGTTGCGCGACGCTTGACCGCGCCGCATCGGCACGGCAGGGTCCGCGCCATGACATCGCGCTCTGACATCACCGACCGTCTCGCCGCCAGCCTGCGCGAAGCCCGCCGCGCTCAGGGGCTGTCGCTGGATGCGGTGGCAAAGCTTTCGGGCGTGTCGCGCTCCATGGTCAGCCAGATCGAGCGCGGCGAATCCTCTCCGACGGTCGCCACACTCTGGAACCTGACGCAGGCGTTGCAGGTGGATTTCGCGGGGCTTCTGGACGGCAAGCCACAGGCGGGAATCGACGTCACCCGCGCCGCCGCCGCCCCGGTGATCGCCCGCGCCCCCGGCGTGCGCATCCGCATCCTCTCGCCTGCCGAGGCTGTGGGCGAGCATGAGGTCTATGACCTCACCTTCGCCGCCGCCGCCGTGCTGGACAGCGACCCCCATTCCCCCGGCTGCCGCGAACATCTGACGGTGATCGACGGCCCCCTGACCGTGACCAGCGGCGATGACACGGCAACCCTCGGCGCCGGCGATACCGCCCGCTACCCCGCCGACCGCCGCCACAGCATCCGCGCGGGTGACGGCCCGGCGCGCGCCATCCTGATCGTGCAGAACAGCTAGACGCCGCCTTCCCCCGCTTCCCCGTTGCTCAAATATCCCACGGGGGGTCGTCCATCGGATTCGCCATCGGTTCAAGAACCGATGGACGACGGGGGTGTGAACCCCCCCGCTCCTGCGTGGTCCACCCGCGCAACATCCGCTATCATGGCGGATGTATTTCCGCTATATTGACATCAACGCGCCTCTGAGTCACATTCCGCCAAACCGGAGGAATATCCACCATGTCGGAAAAGGCCGCCTTCCTGTCGCATCTCACCGCGACGCTGACCCAGATCCGCGACGACGGGCTTTACAAGCGCGAACGCCAGATCACCGGCGCGCAGGGCGCGCATGTGGGGATGGAGGGGCGGCGGATGCTGAACCTCTGCGCCAACAATTACCTCGGCCTCGCTGATGACCCGCGCCTGATCGCGGCGGCGACATCCGCCATGGCGGATCATGGCTATGGCATGGCCTCGGTCCGCTTCATCTGCGGCACACAGGACATCCACCGCCAGTTGGAAACCCGGCTTGCGCGGTTCCTTGGCCATGACGACACGATCCTGTTCGCCGCCTGTTTCGATGCGAATGGCGGGCTGTTCGAACCGCTGCTCGGCCCAGAGGATGCGGTGATTTCCGATGCGCTGAACCATGCCTCGATCATCGACGGCATCCGTCTGTGCAAGGCGAAACGCTACCGTTACGCCAATTCCGACATGGCCGACCTTGAGGCGCAGTTGCGCCAAGCCCGCGCGGACGGCGCGCGCTTCATCCTGATCGCCACGGATGGCGTGTTCTCGATGGATGGTTATCTGGCCAAGCTGCCAGAAATCCGCGCCTTGGCCGACCGTTATGGCGCGATGGTCATGGTGGATGATTGCCACGCGACCGGCTTCATGGGGCCACAGGGGCGCGGCACGCCCGCGCATTTTGGCGTTTCGGTGGACATCCTGACCGGCACCTTGGGTAAGGCGTTGGGCGGCGCGCTCGGCGGCTATATCGCAGGGCCGCAGCCGGTGATCGACCTCTTGCGCCAACGGGCGCGGCCCTATCTCTTCTCCAACGCGCTGCCGCCCGCCGTGGTGGGGGCGGCGCTGGCCGCTTTGGACATCATCGAAGCGGCGGATGACCTGCGCGAACGCCTGTTCGCAAATGCCCGCCACTGGCGCGACGGCCTGAGCCGCGCGGGCTTTGACCTCTTGCCCGGCGAACATCCCATCATCCCGGTGATGCTGGGGGATGCCAAACGCGCCCAGACCATGGCGGCGGACCTTGCCACGCGCGGCGTCCATGTCGCGGGCTTCTTCTTTCCCGTGGTGCCCAAGGGACGGGCCCGCATCCGCACCCAGATGAACGCGGCCCTGACCACGGAGGATCTGGATTTCGCGCTTGAGGCGTTCACTGCCGCAGGCAAGGCAACAGGGGTGATCTGATGACCAACCAAATGAAGACCTTGGCGAAACTGCGCCCTGAGCCCGGCCTTTGGATGGACCCGCGCCCCGTGCCCGAAATCGGCCCGGATGACGTGCTGATCCGCATCCGGAAAACCGGCATCTGCGGCACCGACATCCACATCTGGAACTGGGACGACTGGGCCGCGCGCACCGTGCCTTTGGGGCTGGTCACGGGCCATGAATTCGCGGGCGAGATCGTCGAGATCGGCCGCAATGTCGAAGGACTGTCCATCGGGCAAAGATGCTCCGGCGAAGGCCATCTGATCGGCAAGACCTCGCGCCAATCGCGGGCGGGCAAGTTCCATCTCGACCCGGCGACTCGGGGGATTGGCGTGAACGAACAGGGGGCCTTCGCGCAATACCTGCGCCTGCCCGCCTTCAACGTCGTCCCCCTGCCGGAGGGGATTGACGATGAAATCGGGGCGATCCTCGATCCCTTGGGCAATGCCGTGCACACTGCGCTGAGCTTTGATCTGGTGGGCGAGGATGTGCTGATCACCGGCGCGGGCCCCATCGGCATCATGGCCGCCGCTGTGGCACGGCATGTGGGCGCGCGGCATGTGGTGATCACCGATGTGAACCCCGACCGTCTGGCCCTTGCGGCAGAGGTGGCGGATGTGATCCCGGTCAATGTCGCGACCGAAGACCTCAAGGCCGTCGAATCGCGCCTGAAGATGACCCAGGGTTTTGACGTGGGGATGGAGATGAGCGGCAACCAGCAGGCGCTGGACCAGATGGTCGAAGCGATGGTGATGGGCGGCCGCATCGCCATGCTGGGCATCCCCCCCGGCAAAAGCCCGGTGGACTGGAGCCGGATCGTCTTCAAGGCCATCACCATCAAGGGCGTCTATGGCCGCGAGATCTTTGAGACCTGGTACAAGATGATCGCGATGCTGGAAAACGGACTGGACGTGCGCCGCGTCATCACCCACCGCTACACAGTGGATGAGTTCCGCGACGGGTTCGAGGTGATGCGCTCGGGCCGGTCGGGCAAGGTCGTGCTCGACTGGGGATGAGCGGGCCGCAGGCCCCCGGCACCGTCGCGCCGCTTACCGCACCCGCGCGGCGAGACGTGCCAGGGCCTGCCCGTTCAACGCCAAACGCTCCCGCCGATAAGCGATCAGCGCGGCGCGGTGGGCCTGCAATTCCTCCTCGGTCAGCGACAACAGACGGTCCAGACTGGCGCGCAGCCCGTGATCCGCGCCGATCAGGGGCGCGCGGTAGCAGGCCACCGACCAGCGATCCATGATCAAGGGTACCGCAAACCCGACAGAGGTGGGCACGGCAGAGGTAATCTTCAGCGTCTGGTACTTCTCGAAATCATCCGGGATCAGCGACAGCATCACCTGCGACCGGCGCAGACTGTCCATATAGACATCCTGCGCCACCTGGTCCCCCGACAAAGGCAGGTATTCAAACCATGGCTCCAGCCCCTTGGCGCGGGTCTCGGCCTCGATCGCCTCGCGGTCCTCGCCGCCCGATCCCAGCACGAACCGATAGCCCTCAAACGCCTTGCGGTTTTCGGCCACGGCGCGGATCAGGCCGGGGTAATCGCGGGTGCGCAGGGAAATCGCCCCCGGAATCGCCACCCGGCGCGGGGTGCCGCTGGCGGGTTTCGGATCATCCACCGACCACAGGCAGGGTTCGACCACGTCCACCCGGTCCATCCGCGCCTTGCCGATCCGGGCCACCAGTTCCGACATCACATGCGATGACAGGGTCAGGAACTGGACACGCGGATTGTCCAGCGCCGCCTGTGTCGCCGGTTCCTCAAGGAAATGCTCGATGCTGTGCACGAGGATGATGACGGGCACCTTGAGGCCCATCGCCCAGTCGATGGACTTGCGCCGGTTGAAGGAATTCATCAGCACGAAGTCGCATTCACCCGCCAGCGCGGTCAGCCGATCAAACCCGCTGTCGTCGTTGAATCCTTCATAGCGCACATCGGCGTCCAGCCCCGGCACCTCGGAGAAGATGTCGCCGCGCCGCCGTTTGGAGCGGTTGGAGAGCATCACCACCGGCCGGTATCCGGCCCGGTTCGCCGCATCCACCATCGAGGGCAGGGTTTCCTCGTGCCTCGGTTCCAACTGGACGATCAGACAACGGCGGGGATTTGGCATCGGGCACATACTCGGCAAAAAGGTTTGGGAGACTGTCGGGGTTTGTCCGGCCAAAGGCAAGCCCGAGCCTTGGCTGTCGATAGGGGGGCTGCCGCCCCCCTCGCCCGTGCCGGGCTCACCCCCTGCGGATATTTGGGCAGAGAAGACGGGCAAGCCCCGCTTCCGTTCTTGCCCGTCTTCTCTGCTCAAATATCCCGGGGGTCCGGGGGCTGGCCCCCGGCCTTGGTCGGCAGGGCGCGGGTTCAGTCGCCGTCGCGGCTTTGCGGATAGACGAGCCCACCCGAGACGATCAGCTTGGCCGCCTCATCGGGGCGCATCTCAAGGAAGATCACGTCCTTGGCAGGCACATAGATCAGCATGCCGGAGGTGAGCGGGGTGAGGCCCACGAAGACCGCGATCATCTCTTCGGGATGGGGCAGCTTCGTGGCGATTTCGCCCTTGGCCTTGCTGGCCACCAGACCGACGGCCCATGTCCCCGCGCGCGGGAATTCCACCAGACAGGTGCGGTCAAAACTGCGCTCCTTCTGGCCGAAGACGGTCTCGGTGATCTGCTTCAATCCGCCATAGACCGAGCGCACCACCGGCACGCGGTCCACCAGCAACTCTGCCTGCCGCATCAGCGACCGCCCGATCAGGCCGCGCGCCAGCCAACCGATCAGCGTGGTGAAGACCAGAAACACCGCCACCCCGACCCCGCGCAAGGGGAATGTGGTGTCCGGCCCGAACAGGCGATGCACCAGTTCCTCGGGCTGATAGGCGGCGGGGATCAGCGGCAAGATCCACGCATCCAGCCAGCCGATGGCCGACCATGTGAGCCAGAGCGTCAGGCCCACCGGCAGCACCACGACCAGCCCGGTCAGGAAACTGCCGCGCAGGGCGCCCAGAAGGGTGCGGCGGGTCTTGATCGGTTGTTCGGTCATTCATCCCCTCAGCTCGTGTCGGAACCCTAGGCGCAGGACGGCGCGGACGGAAGGGGGCAGCAGTCCCTTCTGCCTCTGCGCCACGGCGAATGCCCGTTTTGCGGGCATCCTGCCGCCTCAGCCTTGGGCGAGGTCGCGGGCGATGGCCGCCGCAAGCCGCGCGTTGTTCAGCACCAGTTCGATGTTGGACCGCAAGGAGCGTCCCTCGGTCAGTTCGAAGATGCGTTGCAGCAGGAAGGGTGTCACCGCCTTGGCAGCGATGCCTTGCGCCGCAGCCTCGGCCAGCGCCTGTTCGATCACCGGGGTGATCTCGGCGCGGGGGATTTCGGCCTCCGCCGGGATCGGATTGGCGACAAGCTGCCCGCCCGGCAAGCCCAGGACCCCGCGCAGACGGTGCGCTTGGGCGATGGCCCCGGCGCTGTCCATCCGCAGCGGCGCGCGCAGCCCGGAGGAGCGCGACCAGAAGGCCGGAAAATCGTCTTGCCCGTAAGCGATGACCGGCACGCCATGGGTTTCCAGCACCTCCAGCGTTTTCGGCAAATCGAGGATGGCCTTGGCCCCCGCCGCCACCACCGTCACCGCCGTCGCGGCCAGTTCCAAAAGGTCAGCCGAGATGTCGAAGCTCTCTTCCGCCCCGCGATGCACGCCACCGATGCCGCCGGTGGCAAAGACCGCGATCCCCGCAAGCTGCGCGCAGATCATCGTTGCGGCCACCGTGGTGGCCCCGGTGCGCCCGCTGGCAAGGCAGGCGGCAAGATCGGCGCGCGACAGTTTCATCACCCCCTGCGCCTGACCGAGGCTGTCGAGCTCGGCTGCGGTCAGCCCGATGTGGATGCGCCCGCCCATGATGGCGATGGTGGCGGGGACGGCCCCGGCCTCGCGCACCGTTGCTTCCACCTTGCGGGCGGTTTCCACGTTTTGCGGAAAGGGCATGCCATGGGTGATGATGGTGGATTCCAAGGCCACGATGGCGCGGCCCTCGGCCCGGGCGGCGGCGACTTCGGGGGAAAGGACCAAAAGGTCTGACAGGGTCACGATCCGATATCTCCTGATACATAGGTGGCGGCGGCGTGGAGCGCGGCCTGCAAGGCGGCGTCACGGGATGTGCCGCCCCGTTCGGCCACGATATGCGCGGCCATGAAAGTATCCCCCGCCCCCGTTACTCGAGTGACCAGCACCTGCGGCGGTTGGCCGGTGATGATGCCCTCGCCCCGCGTCGCCTCTGCCGCCCTGCGCCCGCCATCGGTGACAAGGACGCGGCCCGCCCCACGGGCGAGCAGCGCCTCGGCGGCCTCTGGCGCGGTGGTGGCGTGGCTGCGGGCCAGAAGATTGGCCTCTTCAAGGTTGACATAGAGCGTCGCGCGCGGATGGGTCAGCAGCGGGGCCAGACGCTCGGCCTTGCCGGGACTGGCGGGGGCCACGCGCAGGTCGGCGGCGGCAAACAGCGGCGAGGCCGCGATCTCGGCCAGAAGCTGCGTGGTCAGGTTGCCATCCAGCGCGATCAGGCCGGACCATGGGGCATCGGCGCTGCCCAAGGAACCATCCGCCAAGGGGCGCAGGATCTTGTCCCCCGCCGCCTCCAGCGAATGGGCGTCGGCGATGGCCGCGATCAGGCCATTGGCCCCCTCGATGGCCATATAGCGGTCCGTCGGCAGATCGTCCGAGCGGTAGGCGTGATACGTCACCAATCCCATGCGGCGGCAAGCGGCGATCAGTTCCTCGCCTTCGGCGTCACGGCCAATGGCGGTCAGAATGGCCGGACGCAGGCCGAACCGGGCCAGCGTCATGGCGATGTTCATGGCCACCCCGCCCGGAAGCCGGGTGATGCGCCCCGGCACATCCGATCCAAGACGCATGGCGCTGGACGAACGGCCGATGATGTCCCACAAGATGGACCCGATACATAGAATGTCTGGTGTCTGGCTCATGCCCGCTACATCGCCCGCATTCGCAGTTTAGGCAAGTGACCGCGCATGATCCATCTGCGACCCGCCACACCCGAGGATGCGGCCCTGATGGTCGATCTGGTGGACATGGCCGGGGATGGCCTGCCGATGGTGGTCTGGTCCTCGCTCTGCGGGCCCGAGGCGGCGCGCGCCTTCGGCATCCGCCATGCCCTGCGCGACAAGGGCGGCTTCACCTGGCGCAATGCCTGTATCGCGGAATGGGACGGCGCGGTGGCGGGGATGCTGATGTGCTGGCCGCTGCCCTTGGAGCCGCGCCCGCTCGAGGGGCTGTCGCCCCTTGTCCATGCGATCCAGTCGCTTGAGAATCTGGCACGCGGGCGGGTGCTGATCAATGCCGTGGCGGTGCGGCCCGAGTTTCGGCGCAAGGGCATCGGCTGGATGCTGGTGCAGACCGTCACCGACCGTGCGGCGCTGATCGTGGGCGATGGCAATGCCGCGGCGCGGGCGCTTTACGAACGGCTGGGCTTTGTCGAAATCGCGCGCATGCCGGCGGCGGGCGACGGCACCTGGACCCCGCCGCACCGTCACTGGTGCCTGATGGTGCGGGGATAGGCGGGGATCACACCAGCGAGGTCACCCAGAGGATGGTCGCATCCTCATCCGACAGGCTGATCACATTGTGGCCCATGCTGGCATCGTAATAGGCGCTGTCGCCGCGCCGCAGATCGACGGGTTCGTAAAACTCGGTGTAAAGCCGCACCACCCCGGTCAGCACATAGAGGAATTCCTCGCCGTCGTGGCGCACCCAGCCGTCGAACTCCTCGACACTCCGGGCCCGGATGCGGGCGCGATAGGGCAGCATCTGTTTGGCGCGCAGCGTGCCGCCCAAAAGCTCATGCTCATAGGTGGCGGTCGCATGGCCCTGCCCCTCGCCCGCCTTGGTCACCGCCATCCGCCCCGAGACCTGCGCCCGCGACGGCGGGGTGAAAAGCTGCGGGACCGAGATCGACAACCCTTCGGCCAGCTTTTTCAGCGCCTCATAGGTCGGGCTCATCTGGCCGTTTTCGATCTTGGACAGGGTGGAACGCGCGAGCCCCGCATGGGTGGCCGCCTGTTCCAGCGTCCAGCCCTTGGCCTTGCGCAACTCGCGCACCCGTTCGCCAAGGTTCAACGGGGCGACGGCGGTGTCGCCACCGGCGTCACGCGCGATGCGGATCAGGTTTTTCGGGTCAGACGCTGTCATGATATCTGCCATACCTAGAGAGACCGCGCCTTGCAACGGGAACGGGCTTGGGCGACAAATCGCCATGCTGTCAATCCATCAAGATCAGGTGTTTCCACCCTGCCCCGCGCCCTTCAACCTCGCCGCCCATGCGCTGCGGCGGGCGGGGGAACTGGCGGACAAGAACGCGTTGCAGATTCTGCGCCCCACCGGGGCCGAACGCTGGAGCTATGGCCGCCTTGAAGCGGCGGTGCGCGGCTGCGCGACGGGCCTTTTGGCGCGGGGATTGCAGCCGGGGCAGCGGGTGCTGATCCGGCTGGGCAATACGGTCGAATTCCCGATCCTGTTTCTGGGCGCGATCACGGCGGGGCTGATCCCGATCCCCACCTCGGCCGCGCTGACAGGGGCCGAGATCACGAAGCTCGCCGCCCTGTGCCAGCCCGCGCTGATCGTGGCGGCGGCGGGAATCGCTTTGCCCGATCCGCTGCCCTGCCCGGTGCTGTCAGCGGTGGAGCTGCGCGCGATGGAAGGGTTGCCGCCTGCCGATTATGTCCTGGGTGACCCCGACCGTCCGGCCTATATCGTCTTCACCTCCGGCACCTCGGGCCACCCACGCGGGGTGGTCCATGCCCATCGCGCGCTCTGGGCGCGGGGGATGATGCATCAGGGTTGGGAAGGTCTGACCGAGTCGGACCGTCTGCTGCATGCCGGGGCCTTCAACTGGACCTATACGCTGGGCACCGGCCTCTTGGACCCCTGGACCCTCGGCGCCACCGCCCTGATCCCCGGTGAGGGCGTCACCCCGGCGCAATTGCCGCTGCTGCTGAAGCGCTTCGACGCCACGATCTTTGCCGCCGCCCCCGGTGTGTTCCGCCAGATGCTGCGCGCCCCCCTGCCGCCCCTGCCACGCCTGCGCCACGCGCTGTCCGCCGGGGAAAAGCTGCCCGACGCGACGCGCGCCGCATGGCAAGAGGCCACCGGCACCGAGGTGCATGAGGCGCTGGGGATGTCCGAAGTCTCGACCTTCCTCTCCGGCTGCCCCACGCGTCCGGCCCCTGCGGGCACCACAGGCTACCCCCAGCCGGGACGCAAGGTGGCGATCCTTGGCCCCGAGGGCCAACCCACCCCGCGCGGCGCGGCGGGCATCCTTGCGATCTCCGCCGATGATCCGGGGCTGATGCTGGGGTATCTCGACGCCCCGGAGGCGACCGCGGAAAAGCAGCGCAACGGCTGGTTCGTCACCGGGGATGGCGCGGTCATGGCCGCGGACGGCGCGATCACCTATCTGGGGCGCGACGATGACATGATGAACCCCGGCGGCTTCCGCGTCTCGCCCCTGGAGGTCGAGGCCGCCCTTGCGCCCCTGATCCCCGATTGCGCGGTGACCGAAGTGGAGGTCTCCCCCGGCACCCGCATCATCGCCTGTTTCTACCTCTCCGCGGACCCCGTGCCAGAGGCCACCCTGCGCGCCCAGGCCGAGGCCAGCCTTGCGCGTTGGAAACAGCCGCGTCATTGGCAGCGGCTGGACGCCCTGCCACGCGGGGCGAACAACAAGCTGAACCGTCGCGCATTGGCGGCGCTGTATCGAAAGGACCCATGATGCCCGCCGCGATCCGTCTGGACATCTTCATCGACCCCGTCTGCCCCTGGTGCCTGATCGGCAAGACCCATCTGGACCGCGCGCTGGAAAGCCGCCCCGACCATCCGTTCCAGATCCAGTGGCACCCGTTCCAGTTGAACCCCGACATGCCGAAAGAGGGCGTGGGGCACGTGGACTATCTGGCCGAGAAATTCGGCGGCCCGCAGCGCGCGGTGCAGATGATGCTGCAAGTGGCCGAGCACGCCAAGAAGGCCGGGGCCGAGATCGACATGGACAAATGCCGCCACCTGCCCAACACGCTGGACGCGCATCGCCTGATCCATTGGGCCGGAATCGAGGGCAAACAGACCCCGATGGTCTCGCGCCTGATGCGCGCGCATTGGAAAGAGGGCGCGAACATCGGCGATCCCGCCACCCTCGCCCGTCTGGCCGGAGAGGTCGGGATGGACCCCACCGCCGTGGCGCGGCTCTTGGCGACCGATGCCGATGCCGACGACATCCAGTCGCGCGACATGGACGCCCGGCAAAAGGGCGTGACGGCAGTGCCCACCTTCCTGATCGCCCAGCAATACGTGGTCTCAGGCGCACAACCGCCCGAGATGTGGCGCGACGTCATCGATGAACTGACCGCGCAAGCGCAGGGCTGACCCCCTCACCCCGGCCCTCTCCCCCACGGGGGAGAGGGGGCGATGGGTCTGACCCCGCGCGTGATCGGCCCTGTCGGAACGGGGGGCCGTCTGCCCCCCGCACCCCCCGAGGATATTTGAACAACGGGGAAGACGGGGAAAGTTTGGAGGGGCTGCGGCGGGCCCCCTGTGCCAAGCGGGGCCCTTGGACTGCTTGCCGGTCAGG
>JACCDH011082337.1_pt1 | contig 10947 bp, 13 predicted proteins | sample 7442481 | NCBI WGS metagenome assembly JACCDH01 (sample SAMN15323433, study PRJNA562643) | freshwater metagenome | isolation source: river surface water | place: USA:Blue River Watershed | collected 2017-08-15 | reverse complement strand
GTGGGTGCTGGTGTGAATGTCTGTATCGATGTTCATAAGAAGAAGGCGAAGTCTCTCTTTAAGCAGAACGAGTTCGCTAGTTGGCAGTTTGCAGGCGCTACGGTTGCTAACCTGGGACCCCTTGCCGACGCGTACGCTGCAACCCTGACTCCGTTTGTTGTCAACTTCTAGAGAAAGAGCTGTGCCCTATTCGCTACGCTTTCGAACCCCCTAATTTTTTTTGTCTGCTTTTCTTTGTTTCTTTTTAAGCTAACAAAAATATCAAATATACCAACTTAAAAAGAAAAAAAGAAATGAAATTAAGCCTTCACATCCAAAAACTTCTTGATCTTAGCAAGTAGGGCTCCGTTGTAAATGGCAGTGCCTTGTTCGTGTGATGCGATGACACTCTCCTGTAGGTTGAGAGACTTGGCAAGTTGAACGCGGGTCAGCTTCTTGATTGCCCTTGCTTGCTGCAGCTTCTTACCAATGTCACTTCCTACGGTCTTCAGTGGCGTAGGCTCATCGCTAAGAATGTTGTCGAGCTTCTTAGCATTTGGAGCCCGTTGAAACTTCGACGGCGGCGGAGACTTCTTAAGTATGACGGGCTTAAGATCTTGATGGTCGAGTCCCTGCTGCTCCATTTTCTTTTTTGAGTTATAATTATATAGAGGTATAAAACTTCAATTTTATTTTTATGGATAAACTTATGGAAAAAATTAACATAGACTGGGATTACTGCGATGTTTTGGTAAAAAGTGAATTGCCGGAACTAAAAAATATACCCGAAACCATAAGCATGGCAACTGAATTTAAGGAGGTCCCCGGATTGTCACTACTGTACGATGCGATTACAATAAGCGACGAAGAAAAGATCTTAACACAGATCAATAAAAAAGAATGGGTGAAAGCATTCGGCGGACGAGAGGTTCAACAGTACGGGCGTTTGTACAACTATAATACTAAGGCACTGGGTGAAAGCACACCGATGCCTGCATGGTTGGTTAAGCTATCTAGGAATTTGGATTTGCCAACACCTGAAAATGTTATCATTAATAAATATGAACCAGGCGAGGGAATTACACAACATACGGATAATATGTGCTTTGGTGATGTGATTGCTTCGCTATCATTGATTAGCCCGATTACTATGGATCTAAAGTTTAATGCTTTAGAACATCATATTAGACTAGAACCGCGTAGTTTATTGCGACTGACCGGGGAAGCAAGAACACTATGGACGCATGGGATTGTTGGCAGAAAGAGTGATGTGGTAGATAATGTAAAGGTGCCAAGACAGACTAGATATTCTATTACTTTTAGAACTTTGGCTTAAAAGACAATATTTTAGAGTAGAAGTATTTTAGAGTGGAAGAATAAAGGTTGGATTCGACAACGAATTAAAATAAGCCGAGAAGAACTCAAACTCAGCATATTCATTTGACATGAAGATTGTTTTCATCGTTTCAACATAATTAGGGTAAGCTTCTTCAGCGGTTGCCGTTGGGTTCTTAGCGAGCCATTCGTTGGCGAAATACTGCCACCCATTAGGTTTCATTTTTTCATTAGATTTATCTAGTTGGAACTGATCAATACTACCGTATTTTAACCATAGATTATGAACCTCATCAATTAGCGTACGAATATCAGCTTCGTAATATTCTAAGCCGTATTCCATTCTACGCTTAAAAGTTCCCTTTAGTTTCCTCATAACTAGATCTTCAAATAAGTCGGCGTTCTGAACATGAATTGTATATAAGCAACAACTATACGTTGGATATCGACAAAGTCTCTTATTTGGGTCTGTCATAATAGTTTTACCTATCTTATAGACACCATCGGGAACGTCGGGCGTTTTAATAATGTAAAAGAAACCCCGTTCATCTTTTTTGGGAATATCCGGCTGGGTATTTAAGGTATTTAAGGTATTTAAGGTATTTAAGGTATTTATGTTATTTAAGGTATTATTTAGTATACTTCTACTAGAATCTTCTAATACCCAAGCAGGAATGTCATCTATATTATCTACGGAGTCGCCTGGTTCTTGTAAGTTTGATAGCTTTGACATATATCAAAAAATGTGCTATATTAAAAAAATTGATTTTCGCTTTAATAGATTATTAATAGTGTAATAGAAAATGACATCCGAAGCCACCTCCGCGATGGTTTCCGCGATTTCAACTGCATTGAAAGATTTGCTGAAATTTAAGATAGTTGCGAATGTTAGCACCGGTGATAAGACCCAAGATAGCCTTATTACTACTTTATTGTTATCCATAGTGGCTATGATATTTGCTAGTTTCTCATGGAAAAGTATTAAGCTAAAGATTCAATCGTGGAGTTTAAAAAAGCCAGAAGCTCGGCTTACTGCCGATACATTGGCATATTATACCGCGTTTGTGGCTACTAAGAATGACCTGTTTCATTATTGCACTTGGATGATAGATGAAGACAAAGTTCATCTTGGTGCTAAGATAGCAAAGTATTATTTTAACATTTATGGGGGTACCAATTCTAAAATCAACCCAGCATACTACGATTTCAAATTAAACGCATTTAATTTAAGCAACACGAAGAAAAGCGCCAACATTACAAAACTAAGTCAAGTACTTAAGCATGATCATTTGTATCCTATGTTTGTTGACCATAACGGTATAGTTTGCATAGTGAAAAATTCTGAAAATGACTATGTCTTAATAGGTTATACCAATGGGTTGACGCTAGAAGCATTTATGTCCGAAGTTAATAAGCAACATGCATCTAGCAATCAAACTGACGCCCAAGGGAATATTGCTCGTTCTATTTTTAGTTCTGACGGTGCTAACTTAGGAACTATCTATGTAGATAGGACATTTGATATGTTCGTATCTAGGTATAAGAATGATTTACTTAACGCTATTGATGCATTTACTTACGCGAATACGAAGGGTGCAGGTTTTGGTGGCTATGGTACTTACAATTTAGGTATAATGCTTCATGGAGAGCCGGGAACGGGAAAAACCCTTCTAATTAAGGCTTTAGCTAATAAGCTACAACGTAATGTAACTGTAGTTAATATGCGAAAGATCAAAACTAGAACAGACTTCGAAAACTTGTTTAAGGGGTATAAGGATGTTATTTATTGTTTGGATGAGTTCGATTTCGTCCAAAATGTTATTCAGCAGCGAAGTGACGGACCTGAAACAGCAAACAATTTACAAACTGACGAGAAAGAGCATATTTCTAAGAAAGAAATTCGCGAACTTAAGGATAGGCAGCTAGAGCTTTTGAAATTGACGACTTTATCATCTAATAGTTCAGGTAATGCCGATGAAAATGCTGGAAAGAAAAAATCAACTGATTCTGGGAAGTCACCGCTGGAACAAGAACTCACTAACATCGAGTCTCGACTGAAGAATTTAGAGAATGCGCTGACCCTTGATACTATTCTGACAGTCTTAGACGGTATTAATGAAATGCGTGGTCGCGTTATCATCGCAACGACCAATCATTTAGATCGCATTGATAAGGCATTGATGCGAGCGGGGCGATTTGACTTAAAGATCAATTTGGGCAAATTCAACGATGAAGAGATTCGCGAGATGCTCAACCATATGTTTAAGGATGCATCGGCTGAAGATCTAGACTTGATCAATAACACAAAGTTTAAGGAGGGCGTGTTTGCGCCGGTAGATGTTATCTATCACGCAACAACTAAAAAAAATGTTGCGGATCTCATTCAGGTGTTGCGCTTCACGTAGTTTTATTGTTTTTTTGGTTTGTAAGTTGATGTAAAAAATCTACTAAAAGGAAATAAGTTTTTCAATAGTTGATTCATCTGTAATATTATTGACTAGGTCCAAGAATAGAATCATTGCATTACGACGATCGTTTGACACGATCATCGTTCGGTAGCAAAGATTTATTGATTGCATTCTATCAATTTCACCCGATAAATATTCTTCAGACTGGGTTAATAACTCTTCGGATGGTTCAATATCTATCAGACTCCAATGGTAATTTAAATCATTATCTGCCGGATTAACACTACGCATTAAGTATAGCGTATTTTTTTCAGTTGCTGAATTAGTCCGTGCAATAGGTTTGCTAATAGATTTAGAGCGCACTTTAGATACTTCTTGAAGTTTTGATTTAGCTTTGATTGCATCTGCGACTACTGATAGATCAGATGGATCTTCTTCATCTTCGATGTCTAGCGCATCACTGTATGCTTCGTCGGGCGGTGCTTTGGATTTTACCCTCACATATCTAGCTAGTTTGTTAGCAATAAATTTGTATGTATCCAGGTCTTCGGATCCTTCTTTAATACTAAGTTCTAGTTGAGCGATTTGCTTGAGCAGTTTGACATTCTCCTGTTCGACATATGTATAATCGTTAAATGCCGCATTGGCTAACTCTTTCGCTTCGGCGATTGCTGTTTGATTTTTTTCGATAATATCCCTATATATATCGACTTGATCATTAAGAGCTAGTAACCGTTTTCTTGAAACTACAGAATCGCGATCTACGATGCCTTCTGTTTCGACTCGATAGAATAGTTCATATAGATAGTCTTGTAGTCTAAATGCGGCAGGTTGCTTGGATTGCCCAAGCAACTTAGTCATACCGTATCGATTGATATATGTAATTTTGTTTAGAATAATATAATGGGTTGGTATTTCAGCATTTTTATGAAACCACTTTATATCGACCGATAATACTGGAAGAATAACATCAGCGTTAATATAAACCTGGTCATTACATGAATAAAGTTCAAGAGATTGACTAACACCGAGAGAGGCAACAAAGGTCGCTAATTGCTGACTTTGCTGGTTTTCTTGAGTTATCCTTTTTGCGGTTAGCTTTGTATTAGCTGGTAGCATTCTTGCAATAATTAAAACAAAGTAAATTCAAAATTTGAAATTTGTTTGTTAGTTAAATCTTATACTATCTAAACTTGGTGATATCTAACATGTTCCGTACTTTGATTAAGGCTATAACTACTAACAGGGGTGCTAATGGAACGGTTGGTACGCATATGCTAAACAGTCTTAATAGATGCATCGCTAGCTCTACAAAAGATAATAGGCATCCAAATGTAGAATCTAATACGTCTGCGAATATTTCTTCGTTTCCACCACAGAAGCTAAATACTATTATTAACTTCGGAAGACAGGGTACGTCGTACGTAGTTGAACGTTTCGGCAAGTATGTTCGCACCGAACCTGCTGGGTTGTTCTTTACTATTCCATTTCTAGAACGTATTTATGAGGTAGACACTCGTCAGATTGTTATTGACGTGGCTAGACAAAACGCATTCACTAGCGATAACGTCGCGGTCAGTGTTGCCGCCCAGCTATACGTGAATGTCGTCGATGTTAATGCGGCATGCTATAAGGTACAGCAGCCGCTTGTCGCCGTAGTATCGCAGGCACAGAGTGCTCTACGTATCGCTATCGGAAAGAATGATTTAGATCATCTACTTAAGGATCGTATTTCTATTAATGAATCGGTGCGGCAAGCTCTGCACGGTGCTGTTGACCAATGGGGTGTAGATGTTGCTAGATTCGAAATTACTGAGATGACCCCGGACCGTCGTATTCAGGATGCGATGGATCTACAAAGTACGGCTGAGCGTGAACGACGTGCCGTGGTAACTACGGCAGAGGGTAAGCGCCGTGCTATGGAGCTAGAAGCTGAAGGTAAAAAGCTATCGATTGAACTAGAGGCACATGCCAAAAAAGTGGCTGTCGAACTAGAGGCACAGGGTATGCTTAATGCGGCTAAGTCGCTAGAACATGTTACCCCGCCAGTCCTTAACTATTGGCTGCAGAATATGCATATTAAGATGGTAGGCGATATGGCTAAAAACAGTAAGTACAATTCTTACTTTATGAGTAAGGACATGGCGCAGCTTCCTGTATGGATGGATTCACTGCAGGCGACTACTAAAAAATAATTAAAAAAGAAAAAGAATCTACATTTGGGCGGCTCGTCCGAGATCCATGAATTTCGACGTGAACGCATCGTCCGTAAGAACTGTCTTAATGCTCTCCAATCTGGAGAGCATTTCTTTTCTTCCAGGGGACAGATCCCGCCGACTCATAATTTCCATGTAGTTGTCTGGAAGAATCAACTGTTGAACCCAAAAGATTTTGTCGGAATTAACCGGCTCGTTTGCGTAAGTTTTAGAAATCTCTTTCAGCTTCTCTTCAGATTCGGGAAGCCACAGATCGCAGCGATGCTTAGCGCGCCACCTGTTTTTGTCATCCCACGAGATCTTCCACACGGAAGGATCCGCTTTGTAGTGTGCGTACGCCGCAGCGAATGTAGCGAAGAACCTCAGTTCTCCGATGTCGTTTCTCGTTTGGAACTCCATTTCTTTTTGTGTGATTCTAAACAGTGTTATTTAACCATTAATAAATTCATTTTTTTAATTTAGCAAAACATTAATCTGCTTTAGATGCTTGACAGCCGTAGTTACGTTACGTTTGAGAGATGCTTCGTTATCATCACCCTCAAGAGAATCAATAATTACTGAGATTCTGCTTTGGATAATATCCATTACTCTACGTAGTTCATCGGCTGATTTGGCGGGGGCTCTGCGTTGTTTGCTCGGTTGAGTATCGCTCATGCCAGAACCACCTGATACTGGGGCACTGAAATCTAGATTTGATAGTTCAGCTGGTGCATCGACTGTGGTCGAGCTGTTCGCCGACCCGCCAACGAGAGATCCACCGCGACCTCTTCCGCGACCACGCCCTGCCGTTGATCCACCACGGGTAGTCGACATTTTATTTTATACGTTATATAAAAAAGATACGCGTACTCTTTAATATATTTTTTAAATGTTGCTTTTTTTAAAGAACAGCCGCGGCTTTTGTCCGGTTGGACGCGTGATAGAACCCAGATAGGGCGTTTGGATATTTGTTTTGATGTAAATCAAAATATAGCCATTTGTTCTTTTTGGTTGCGATCAACATAGCAAACTCTTTACGCGACAGTCCGCGATGTAGATCCATAAATTCATCAATTTCATCGGATAGGTTCGTAAGTTTTACTTTGATCGAAGAAAATCGCTCTTTATATTCAGGCATATAAGCGAGGACTTCGTCGATTTCACCGCTAGCAATTACGTTAATGATATCTTCATTTGTAAACTGTTTGCTCTTAGTATGGTGTAGGCTTACGTATGTATCCGTTTTTAACTTCATCCGATGAATAATTCCATCGTCGTCGGTGTATTTGAGTACATAACCTTCAAAGTCGGGAGACTTTGTTTTGAGATGTGTATAAAGTTCATCAATCGATGTAGGATTGAGCATTTCTGGTAGGCGGATATGATCGGGTAGTGTTTTGTGTACCGCAAGAATATCAAGCTCAACTCCTTGGATATTCGCAGCGAGCAGCGCTAGAAATTGTTCTGAGTAATGAGTTACATTAGCGAGTGGTGTGCATAGTTCGAAGATATATGTAATGTCTTTGTTAAGAGTGGCAGGATCAATAAACTTGCGAACTAGAGAACCAAATGTATCTTCTTTTGATGTATCTGAATCGGTGGGTGTAGACATTCCTCGAAATGGATTCGTGTCTGCATCGGATCCTCTAGTAAATACATGCCACTTATCATCAAAGTAAGTAACTGTAATTAGAGATCCGTCGAATTTCTCGCTTGCCAATACTTGTCCATTAGCGAGCGCTTTAGTAAATAGTTCTGTTTCTTTTACGTCCTCTGTCCAATTAAAGAAGCGACGGAAGCTTTGGGACATAATTCGCCAGTTGTTCGGCGAATCTTCACGAACTACTAGATTACGACATTTACAAAGAACTGGATGATACTTTCCAAGTCCATCCTTTACATGAGGGATTTGTTCGTAATTCAGAATCCATACATTCTTATCAGTAATGTGCGCCTTTTTAATGTTAGTTAATCCGTCAAGCCCATGGTCGTTTAGAAATGAGACTACAGACATAACTTTTCGGTTAAGTATGTATATATAAAATAATTCAACTTTTTAGATGGGCTGGATTAAAAAATTGAATTATTTCTTCATCTATAAATGCAGCTGTTAAATCTATTTGAACAATGAATTCTCTTGGTGGCAATGATTGTGGCGTGCCTCAGACGAATGGAATTAGCGGGAACACGAGTCAGGAGAATGCGTCATCCGATGCGTCATCCGCTCAGACACTATCCCAAGAAGAATCCAAAGCAGGTACTGAGCAACAGCAAGTACAGCGCTATACCGAAGAGAAGGTTCTTGCTGTCGTAGATGTCATCCAAGAGGTGTTTAAGCACCCGAATGCGGACTCTCTCTGCATCGCTCGAGTTCAGGGATGGGATGTGATCATTAATCTAGCTGGAATGTTTGGGGTTGATGCGACAGTTGAAAGTGTCGTTGGACGGAAGATTGTTTACGTTCAGATTGATAGCGTGATGCCTGAGACCTTCAAAGAGAACACAATGTGGAAGTATCTAACTAGTACTTACATGGGGCGGAAGGTCCGATCTGCAAAGATTCGCGGTGTCTTTAGCCAAGGTCTTATCCTTGATTTCGATACTCTTGCGGGGTTATTCCCAACTCTAGATTTCGCAAGTCTGCCAGTGAATACGAATGTCACTAACATGCTCGGTATCATCAAGTTCTACGACATCTATGATGCCGAAGGACCTGCGTATGGTGGGGCTTACGACAAGAGCAAGATCAAGAGTCGTCCATCGCCTGCGTCACTGCGTCCGTTCCCTGATTTCCTAGTGAAGACTGATCAAACGAGGCTTCAAGCACAGATTAGCCTGATTCGCGGACTTGCTCCGGATCGCATGTTTACTGCTACTCAGAAGTTCGATGGTCAGTCGGTACAGTGGTTCGTAAACAATGGACGCGCTGGGGTCTGTTCTAGAAACTTCGAAGTCAATTTAGAACTTGACATGGATGTCGATAAGCGTGACAAGGCAAACGACAAGTTTAGGGAGATGAATGCTAGGTACAACATTTTCGATAAGCTATTAGCTCTTGGACGTAACGTTTCTGTCCAGACTGAGATGTACGGTATGGGCATTAACGGTAATCGACACAAGAAGAATGATGTCGATATCGCTGTGTTTGACATACTTGATGTGGATAAGCAGTCGTTTATGCGCCATACCGAAGTTTGGAAGCTTGCCGGAGAGCTAGGTCTGCCAACAGTACCTGTTGTGTTTGAAAAACAACTGTTGCTCAGCGACAAGATTGAGCCATGGATGAAGCTGGCGAATAGCCAGAGATACCCGAGTGATGGACGTACGGCATTACTCGCCGAAGGTATCGTAGTCAGGACGGCAGATGAACAAGCGCCCTATGTGAGCTTTAAGGTAATTTCACAGGAGTACCTTATGAAGTATGATCTATGATCTATAAAGTACTATAGAATTTGATTTTCTTTTTTATAGAATTTACCGTAGTTATAGAATTTACCGTAGTTATAGAATTTACCGTAGTTATAGAATTTCCCGTAGTTATAGAATTTACCGTAGTTATAGAATTTACCGTAGTTATAGATGTCCTCTTCAGAAATAAAGAAAGCCACTAAACAAATTTGTATAACTGGCGAGCGGGCAACTAATAAGTTTTATAATCAGATACTAACAGATATTTCTAACGAACTGATTATAGACGACAAAATAGAGTTTTTATTCGGCGATTGCACTGGCGTAGATTCTGACGCGCTAAAGATCTGTAAATTACTTAACATTAAATATACCGTGTATGCCGCCGACTGGTCCGCCCGTGGATTGGCGGCTGGTCCTATTCGCAATAAACAAATGATAGATTCACTTAATCAAAGCGATGAAGTATGGGCGTATCACTCGGATATCACTAAATCTAAAGGCACTAAGAATACAATTAGTTTAGCCAAAAAGAAAAAATTGAAAATTTGCGGACTAGTTACTAAACCTACCAGCCTATAAATCTAAAAAAACAACCTAAAAAAATAACTCAAAAAAGAATGAACGGCAAACAGGTTGCTCTCTGCTCTTTTGGCGTTGCCCTCCTTCTTTACAGTGCCGCCATCGGCATTTACGAATGCGAGATGGGTGGAATTGCCGCTGGACTGACCATCGAGTACTACGATCAGTCATTTCCCATTAGTGAGGGCAGCCCCATTCGCATTGCAATTGACTCGCTTCCTCGTAATATCTACAAGAATACAAAGGAAACTGCGTACGTCATGCTGTTTTGCGGTGTCCTAGGTCTCATTGCAACTATTGCAACCGTAGTTTATACTATGTTTAAGCGAGATGTTGAGGAGTTTATCATTGGGGCGGCTGCGTCCAATGCGCTGGTGATTGCGGTCCCTTTCTGCTTTAGCGCGTTTCTAACTTGGAAGTTTCACAGTATGTCCGACGCGGATACCGCTACGTGGGATTCTGTTGACACTGGCTTTGTTGATAACCTTGCGCGCGGCGAGGGGTTGATGATAGCTACGGTGGTTCCCGGAGTTTTCTGGATTATCGCTTACGTTGTTATGTGGTGTGCGATGCGGCGCAATTAGAGTTTTTCTTTTCTTTTTTATGCATTTTGGTTTATATAGGTTTATTTTGGTTTATATAGGTACAAAAAAGAAAAATGAGTTCTATAAGTTCAAACATAGATAAATCAACCACAGGTAGTAAAGTTGTAGCCTGGATTGCGGCTGGTTTAGTTGCGTTAATTATTATGTATGTTTTACTAGCCGTAATTATAATAGCTTCGTTAATGAATCAAACTAGCACTTTTGTAATAATTTTACAATTTGCAACTATGATTTTATTAGCTGTGTATACCGGACGAGCGGTGTATGATGCATTAGCCTAAAGTAAAGAATAATTCACCAACAGGACCGCCGTAGAGAAAAATCACAAATTTCACAAATTCAATCTAAACTTTGAATTTGTTTTTTTGTATACATACTATGTCATTTGTAAGACCAGCCGAAGCAGCTAAGTTTTACAATGTCACACAGACCACC
>JACCDH010127230.1_pt1 | contig 10948 bp, 10 predicted proteins | sample 7442481 | NCBI WGS metagenome assembly JACCDH01 (sample SAMN15323433, study PRJNA562643) | freshwater metagenome | isolation source: river surface water | place: USA:Blue River Watershed | collected 2017-08-15 | reverse complement strand
TGGGGCCGATGATGTTGATCAGCGCGTGCTGAGCGACTCGGTCCTTGAAGTCGAGGGCCTGGATTTTTCTGGGCTTGGGCTCATAGACCGTGAACTCACGGTAATCGCCCTGCTTCCAGGCGCCGTCAAGAAACTCCTCGCGCATCCGCTCAAGATTGAGATCTGCGTACTCCTTGAACTCCAGGTAGCCCCAGGTCATGCGCTTGGCCTTCGAGGTGCGGTGAAAGGCCAGGCGCAGGTTGTCGATGTCGGCCACCAGTTCGATGAGCCGCTTGTGTTTCTTACCCATGGCACGCCCTCGCAAAGCCGGACACGACTTTCACCAGCTCGCGCTGGCTACTCGTCGTTTTTCCGAACCCCCAAAGGTGTTTGCCGAAGCAGGACAGCATGGCTGACCACGTGTTGAATGGCCGGCCTGCCACGCCGTGACGATGGCAGAGCGATCCAGCAATACTCACGTCCTCACAGACGCCGCGAGCCCCGATGTTGTTGTTCGAGTTCGTCGGGGAGTTGTTCCAATTCGAGCAACGCGAACCGCAGTTCGACCCGTTGTCCCAGTTGCCCCCGAAGATGACGGCGTTTTTACCCATGCTGCCCCCTGCGTTTTTGCTTGACGATCCATGCCCCAAGAATCTTTCCCACTTCAGCCAGGAGCGCCTGAGCGGTCCTGACCTGGTGGGGTGTGATCCCCTTGACATCGGCGCTTCGCAAAAACCGCAGCCAAAATCGCAGCTGCGAGAGACCCGCATCTGCGATGTAGAGGCGGGAAATCTGCGACGACTTCCCGGCCTCCACGAAGAGTTGCACCTGACCGAGCAGGCAAGCCAAAAACATGTCGCGGGCCACCCCATGCTTGCGCGGTAAGTTCTGCGCAATCGGGTAGAGGTAGGAGATGACGGTTTCGTACTTCTCCACCACCACCATGGGTTCGTAGGCTTGAAGGGTGTCCGACTCAGGTGTCATGGCTTGATCTGCAATTCAGGTGACGGCGGCTGTCGCCGCCTTATCCAAGGCGCACGTGGTCACAGACGCCGCGAGCCCCGACGTTGTTGTTCGAGCCCGTCGGGGAGTCGAGCCAAACCGAGCAACGCGAACCGCAGGTCGACCCGTTGTCCCAGTAGCCCCCGAAGATGACGGCGTTTTCCATCTGGTACGTAGATCCACGACCGTTCGTGTTCGCCGTCCAGGCGGCGCCAGCTGCGCCTCCGCCGTATTCATCGCCCCACACCCACATGTTCCCGCTGGCCAGCATCACGCCCCACTTGGAGGTAAAGGCGGCTCGCAGGAGGGTGGTTCCCGGGTCGGTGCCGCCCTGCGTGGCTTCCGTGGTGCCATAAGCGAGCGCCGCGAACTCCTGGTAGCTCGGCAGGCGCTTGCCGTGGTGCGCCATGACTTCGGCGGCCTCCCACCAGTTGAGGGTGGTGTAGGTCGTTGATCCGTTGCCGCCGAACTTCGAGGGCACGCGCGGCGGGCTCGATCCGTCTGCAATCGTGACGTTGAACTTGCTGGTGCCGTTGACCAGGTGATCGACCCCGAGCAGGTAGATGTCCGCCCAGAACGAATCGGCCACCAGCGCCATGCCCCGAGGGTCAGCGCAATTCGGCCGGAAGTTCAGGTCCCACAGGCTGTACTCATTGATCTGGACCGTGGTGTTGCCACCTGCCTGAGCCGTGGCGTTGCCTCCTGGCGCGTAGTGAAAGCCGCCGATCTTGCGGCTGTTGGCGGTGGTGTAGCCGCTCGGTGCGCTGGTGCTGGCGTCTGCACGGATGGTGCCGTCTGCGCAGGCATAGATCGCATAGTCTGTGCCGCTGGTCAGCGTGGGCATGACGATGTTTGTCGCCACGGAGAACGTCACGGTGGTGCCCCACACGTCCACCATCGTGCCCGCCTTGACTGTGGCGGTACCGTTGCCCGTTTTCGTAAAGGCAACCGTCGAAGGGTCGGTTTTGTAGAAAATGCCGCTGGCTGAAATGACGCCCAGGGCATTGCGGGCGGCGAGCTTTTCAGCGGCCGAGGGTGCGGGCGCTGCGGCATCACCGCCCAGGAGGCCTACGGCGTAGTCCCACAGGGCGCCGAATCCTGCCTTGGCTTGTGCGTTGGTGGGTGTTCCGGCAATTGATGCTCTGCTTGGGGGTGCTGACATTGCACTGTCCTTTCTTGGGGGTTAATAGGCCTGAACAACGGCATCGATCAGGCCGGCTACGGGGGTGCCGGTCGAATCGAGGACGTTGATGAGCGGGCCGAGGGTGAGGTTTTGCTTGTCCGAATAGCGAGCTGCTGCCCCGCCGTTGCCATCGGCCTGCACGGTGATCTGCACGTTCTTGATGGCAACCAGCCCGGAAGGCACGCTCAGGCGTGTCCCGGCTGCTGAGATCACCAGATCGTTGAACGTCAAGTTCACATCAGGCACATCCAGGTTCGCTGACAGGGTGTTGATCGACTCAACGCCCTGCCCGCCCTGTGTCGAGATGCGAAACCGCACCTCCTCACGATGGATCGTCTCCAGCTGCCCGGGCCACACCTCCCAAGGCTCTGGCTGGTCGTAAAAGAGGCTGCCATCGGCTCCGTAGAAGTAGTCGCCATCGGAGCCATAGAAGGCAGCTGCACTGTCTCTCTGGTACTCAATCGTGTAGCTGGCGGCGGTGATGCTGTGGGCCAGCGTCATTCGTCCGTTGCCATCGGAGAGAAGCGAGAACTCGTACACCATCGCCGCGCTCTGGGTGACCTGGTAGAACGCGCTGGATTCGGAGCCGTAGAGCGGCTGGTTGTCGTTGCCGTAGAACTTGTCGATGGCGGTGGCCACCAGAATCCCGGCGGCCACTGCGCAATTGGTCTTGGTGCCTGTCCAGGTGGGGTGCTGTGGCCAGCTGTTGATGATGTTGTCCACCAGCGGATCGCCCAGGTCGGTGATGATCGTGGCGGCCGTGGTGCTTTCGTTGCCGGTGGTATCGACGGCCTTGATCAGCAGCGTGGCTGGCCCGGCTGGGCGGTTGACCAGCGTGTAGGGTGACTCCGTGATGAGGCCGTCGTGCAGGTCTGCCGCAGTTGGCCACCAGGAGTTGTTGCCATAGTTGAAGCGGATCTTGTAGCCCGCCAAGTCGATGGCCTCGACTGGCGTCCATGACAACACGTTGCCGCTGAGCGTGAAACTGGAGATGCTGGGCGGGGGCAGGCTCAGACCTTGGACCGTGTAGGTCAATGAAAGCTGGTTGCCGGGGAAGGCGCCCTTGAATGGCCGCAGCTCGATGGACCAGGTCTCTGACAGGCCGCCCATCCAGGTGAAGCTGCGATCCATGGTGGTGCCCAGCAGCTGAGGAAGGCCGCCTGAGCTGCTGCCCCACACTTGCACTGTGTCGGGCGTTCCCTCGGTGTCGAATTGAGCGGTCAACTCGGTGTAGAAGGTATTGCCCTGACGCTTGAGCACCTCTTTGACCGAGGCGGCGGTGATCTTCGTCCTGGTGCTCAGCAGGCTGCGGTTGGGGGGCGGGGTGTACGCGCCCGTCCACACGTAGGGCCAGAACTCATCGGGCAAGGGGACCACGGTGACGCGAGCGCCTGACTGGCTGTCGCCAGGCTCGATGCTGCTGACCACCACCTTCTGGCCCGGCGTGGCCCTGAAGTCGTAAATCCACAGCGCATCATGCACCTGCCCGCTCGCGCCCGGCAGCGGGACGCCCGAGGGCCATGCGCCCACCAGCGTGACGGTCCTTGCGGTGCCCGTGAAGGCCTGGACGGTAAAGATGCGGTACTGGGCCTCACCCAGCAGGCGCAGGCCGATGTAGCGGCTGCTGGCACCTCCAGGACCGCTTGCTGGCACTGCGTCGTCCAGGTCGAGGGTGACTACACCGGAGACCACGGAAACGCCGCGCAGGCGTCCGCCATAGCCCCATTGCGTCATGTCGTGGCTCAGGGCCAGAACCGTGCCTCTGCCGTAGGTCAGATGCTCCAGATCCTGCTCGAAGGTGATGGCCTTGGCCATGTACAGGTTCTGGGCCATGGCGTGACGCGCCAAGGTGGCGGCATGCGCCTCGGTGGTGATACCCAGGTTGGAGAGCCGGGCGGTGCTTCGCGGCATGGTGACGCCGGGAGCCAGCACGCGCAGGGCGTTCCAGGAGTTGCCTTGCGAGCGGTCGAAGTAGCCATATTCGATCTCATCGGCGCGGTCGTTCGTGTCGTACTGCACGCTGAAGCTCTGGGCCTTCATATTGCCCATGTTGATCACGCCCTCCATCGGCTGATCGGGGTCGAGCCACTGCACGCCCAGGCGGCCATCCACCCAGGCGCGGGTGCCCAGGCCGGCGTAGGCGATAGCGTCAATCAGATCCTCATGGCTCAGGGGGTCCTGGATGAAGGCGTCAAAAGTGAAACTTTTGGCGGTGCACCACAGCGTGAAACGCTTGAGCCCCTCGATATCGATGCGGCTGTCTGGCCAGCCCAGGCCGGCCATGAGGCGGCCGTTCTCATCGAAGAAGCCACGGATATACGCCAGCAGGATGGTGCCCGGGTTGGACAGGCCATTGGTGCGGTCGGTGGCTGTCACCCAGCCGCTGCCATTCCAGTGGGGCATCGGCTTGGCGGTGAGGACCCCGTTGAGCTCGTCGATGGCGCCATTGAGCTGGCCGCTGGCCTTGACGTTGAGCGCAAGCAGCGCCTGGCCGGGGTAGCTGGCGGGGTCGGTCTGGAAGGAGCGCAGCTGCATCCAGCTGATCTGGTTTTGCGCCGAGGTGCTGTTGTCATTGACGTTGATCTTGCGGATGCGCACGTCGTACTGGCCCGATGGCACGTCGAGCTGGATGCTCAGGCGCACTGCCTTGCTGCTGCTGCCGGAGAGCCAGGCTTTGCCGGCCGGGGCGTATTGACGGGCGCCGGTCGAGTCAAGGCGGAAGGTGCCGGTGGGAAAGTTGACCCAGTTGTTGGAGTTGGCCACCGCGTACTGGATGTCGAGATCCAGGTCGCGCCGTTCCCACGCACCGTTTTGCGTGTTCACGCCGTAGAGCGTGGCTTCCAGATCGACGGCCAGGCGGCGGGTGCCGGCGCTGCTGGTGCGTGTGACCCATGCCCCAGGGCTGGCCGGCGCGTCCAGCAGGGCGCCAACGATGCTGTCCACGTTGGTGCTAGGCAGGGTGGTGGAGTAGACGTTGCCCGAGAGCCCGCGAGCGGAGATCGACACATCGGAGTAATCGACCAGATCGGTCTGGCCGATCTTCAGGCTGCTGACGCGGTGGCAATTGACGCCAAGGTGGAACACCTGGATCAGGTACTGATCTTCGCCCGCAAAGTAGGTGTAGGGCTGGCTGGCCAGGTCGAAGACGGCGTAGGGTTGCCCCAGCACCAGGGCCATCGGCTGCCAAAGGCGCTGGCTGTTGCGCCCGCCTGAGAGGCTGTAGGTGGGCTCGGCGGTGTTGCTGGCCATGTCCATGCGGGCCGCCACAGTGGGTGGGAGCACGCGATTGATGACCAGTGCGCCGGCCGCCATGATGGCTGCCGATGCGAGGGCTGCCGTGAAAGTTCCTGCGGTGAAACCCATGCTCACGGCGAGGGTGGGCGCATAAAAGGCCAGCGCGACAAGCGCCACCACGCGCACGACGTCTTTCTGGACCGTGCGGCGACACTCGATGATCTGCCCATGCTTGACGCGCGTGCGAGACCACATGAGGTGCGGCACCTGCAGGCCGCCGACCTCGACGATCCAGCTGGCGTCCACGTCGTGGCGTTGCAGCAGTGTGGCCAGGGTCTCGTGCTCGCCCATGAGGAGCGCCAGGCTGGTCTGCCCTTGCGTGGTCAGCGGGTGTGGTGTGCGCACCAGGCGCAGCTGCCTGCCCGTGGGATGCTCGATTACTTCCACCTGTAGAACCCTTCAATCGCTTGGCCTCGTCGCGCAAAGTCGGCGAGGCGATGGAGAGCGGCCGACCCAAGGTGGGCGCTGTTATGCAGCACCCACGGATCGCCGTGATGAATCAATACCGTGCCGATGTGCCACTGCGGACCGCGCTCCAGCGCGGTGGTGACCAGCACGCCGCAGCCGTGCTGCGGCTTGTCAATGCGGATGGCCAGCTCGTCGCGCAAGGCCCGGATCTGGGCAACCTGGCCGGCCCGGCCCAGGCGGTGGGGTGCGGCCAAGCTGATGTGGCGGCCGAAGAGCTCGCGCTGCACATCGATGGCCAGGTGGGCGCAGTCGTACTGTCCCGCGATGTACTCCCGCCCTACATAGGCTTGGGCGCAAAGCCATTGTTGCTGTTCGTCCATGTCAGCCGGGGAAAAGGCCTGGCGCGTTCTGCGGATCAAAACGAACCCTCACGGCGCTTTGGCGCATGGTGTCATCCGGCCCCATCGTGCAACTCACAACGGTGGGCGTGACACTGATGCCTGAGAGCTGCGCGACGAACTCGTAATCGACCACGGTCGGCGTCGCTCGGCTCACCAGCTGCAGCGTGGCCAGCAGGGTGCTGCCCACCGGAAGCGCCTCCAGTGCAGACGTCAGGTCGCGCCCCACGTTGTCCATCTGCAGGCGAGCGCGGGGGTTTTCGCCTTGCGTATTGCTGGGCAACTTGATGCGCACAGGCAGGCCCACGAACGTGTTGCCGCCAATGATCCAGTCGCGGCTGTCGTTGACGATGCGCACCGGACTGGCCCAGGTGGCGTGCTCGATGATGAGCAGCTCCAGAAAGCCCTGTCCATCGCTGGTGGACTGCAGCTGCGAGCGGGAGTTCGATGAGACTGCCATCAGTAGGCCTGCTTGAGATATTCAAACGTGGCATCACGTCGGCACCGCTGGCGACCGGTGCGCCATGTGCCGTGCACAGGCGACAAGGGGCCAAGGGCGCCGTTGACGATGCGGGCAAGCACGTCCTGGTTGGTTCTCGGATGCTTCCAGGTGAACCAATCGGTGCCTGCGCCAATCTGGCCATCGAACCAGGCCTCGAAAGTCTGCGCATGCGTCTGATCGCGAAACTGCAGGGTCACCTTGACCTGCACCATGACGTCGCTGGACATGCGCCGCTGCTTGGGCACGCCGCGCTCCATCTCGGAGCGCAGCACAGCGCTGTCCCGCTCCTCGCTGTAGCTGCCCAGGACGCAGGGCACATCGGTTGGAAAAGTTGCCGGCATTTAGGTGGCCCCTGCTTTGGTGAATCGGCCGCTCATGGCCTGGAACAGGCTCCCCGAGCCAGCGGAAATGTTGTCGGCCAGGGCGTCCTGCATTTGCCGGACCATCACATCGACGCTGAAGCCGCCGCCGCTGCTGCGGCTGACCCGCTGCCCGGTCACTTCCAGGCCGCCGCCCTGGTTGATCACATTGACCGTGATGGCTGGTGACGAGCCCTCGCCGCCCGAGACGAGCACGCCCAGGCGACCCCGGCTGTCGCGCTGAAGCGGCATGACGGCCTCCGCGCCCGCCTCGCCCATGAGGCCCATCGCCGCACCGCCAGCGAACGCGAAACGGGTCGGGCGCGTGATCAGCTTGTTGGTGAAGGCCGAGCCGCTGGCGAAGGCCCGCAAGCCGCTGGCCGCAAAGGCCATGCCGTTGGCCGCCAGATTGCCTGCGATAGGCACGGAGCCGGCATCGAGCGTGCGACCGCCTGAAGAGCCGCCACCGCCGAAGAGCTTGCTCAGCCAGTCGCCCGTGGCCATGCTGTTGACAAAAGGCTGGGCGATCTTGATGCGCACGAACTCAGCAATGACCGTGTTGGCAAAGTCCCTGATCGACAGCTTGCCGGTGCTCACAAACCGCACGATCCCGTCTTCCATGCTGTTGAGGATGGTCGAGGTGGCTTCCTTGGCCCGCTGGCCTGCCTCCCTGGTGCGCTGCGCGTACTCCAGGATTGCATCGCTGACGCCGCGCTCGGCGTTGTAGATCTGCTGGTAGCGGTCGGCGTGCAGCTCGGCATAGGCCCGCAGCTGGCTGTCCCTTTCTTGCGCGATCTGCGCCTGACGAGCGCGGCGCTGTTCGGCATTGATGTCCTCTCGCCGGCTGAGCGCCTCTTCCTCCGTGCGAAAGCGCTCGTTGATCTTGCGCAGCTCGCCCATGCGCTGCACCTCCAGGGTGGTCTTGCCTACCGCATCGAGCTGCAGTTGGTATTCGCGCGTGGCCTCCTGGATGGATCGGACCTTGTCCGACCAGGCCAGGCCCTCGTCGCGTTGCGCCCGCAGCATGGCTTGCTGGCCGAACAGCAGGGAAGTACCGATCTTGTCGCGCTGCGCATCAATTTCTTTTTGCCGGATGCGCAGCTGGGTGATCTGGTTCTCGGCCTGGATCGCGCTGGAGGGGTCTGTGGCGATCACGCTGGCGCGGGCGCGGGCAATGTCACCCTGGATCTGCGCCTCTTCCTTGGCCAGCTTGATCAGCTCCTGACGGGCGACGGCTTCACGCACAAGCTGCTGGGCCTGGGGGGATTGATCAGCACTGACGGCCAGTGCCTGCTCCAGCCGAAAGATTTCCTTGTCTGCCGCAAGGATGCCGGTCTTGCCTGCCAGCTGTTGCCTGGATGCGCTGAGCGCCAGGTTCTGGCTGCGCAGGCGCTCTTCAAGCTCGCGCCTTTCCGTGGCGGCTTGTTCGCTCTGCGCCTTGCTCGCTTCAGCATCGGCCGAGCGTCGCTGCAGCCGGATCGTCTCCTGGATGCCGGCCTGCTCCTGCAGGGCCTGGTTCAGGGACTTCTGCAGGTTGCTGGCGGCTACGCTGTCGGGGTTGGCTCGGGAGAGGACCGAGCGCATGTTCGCGATCTTTTGCGTCACCCGCTCCAGCTGCTTTTCGATGGGCTCCGCGCGGCCGATGTTGAAGGCCGCGTCCCAGAAGTCGTTCCAGGCCTTCTTGGAGCCGGCCAGAGCTTTTTCGACATACCCCAGGCTCTGGGGTACCTGAGTGCCCAGTCTGGCGGCCAGCGCCTCCTGCAGCGCGAACATGGCCTCCTGGCGGCGGCCGTTGGCCTCCAGGGTCTTGATGTACTGCAGCTGCTTGTCCGTCAGGAAGTTCATCGTCCGGTTCATGGACGTGGCGAACTGCGACGGGGAGTCGGCCATCCGGGTGAACTCCTGGGCCACCTCGCTGGCCGTCTTGCCCGTGAGCTTGGACAGCGCTGCGGCTGACTTGGCCAGCTCCTCGAAGCCTTGCGGGCCAAACCGACCTGTGGCCACCAGTGCCTGGGCGATCTCACGGGCCTTGCCTGCGCCGATGTCAGCGGATTCGCTGATGGTGCGCACCGAGGCCTCGAAACGGCCGGCCGTCATGCCGGCCGCATTGCCAGTCAGCACCAGGCTCTTGCGGAACTCGGCCGACTGCTCGTCGCCCTTGATGAAGGCGTAGACCATGCCGCCCACGGCCGCAGCTCCGCCCGCAATGGCCAGGTTGAAGGGCGTCAGCAGGGCTGTGACGGCGCGCAGGGCTGCCCCTGCGCCTCCGTAGACGGCCGTCAGTTGCGAGCCCTGCTGTGCAAAAGCCAGCAGCGGATTGGCCCCGCCAGCGACCTGGATAGCAAAATCTTGCAGCTGGTTGGACAGCTGGATGTTTTGATAGCTGGTCTGCCTGGCTGCCTTTTGCTGAGCCATGGCGCTGGCCTGCGCCTGGTCGGCCATCTTGCCATGGGCCTTGCCCACGTCGGCCATGGCGGCCGTGGTCGGGGCGTAGCTCTTGGCGATCTGGCTGCCCATCTGGCTGACCACGGCATTGATGTTCTGCACGTCGCGTCTGAGCTGGCTCAGGTCGGCGGCCATCTCGATGGTGAACTTTGCAATCGCCATGTTCAGGTCTCGGGGTTGGTCTCGGGCTTCTGGTAGGTCTTGATCGTCTGTAACGCGTCGATCAGCGCGGACACATCCTGCAGGCCCAGATGCTCGGTCACGTAGGGCAGGCCCGCCCAGTCGAGGCCGCCCATGCCGTTTTTCAGCAGCGCCCAGGCCTGAAGATGCAGGTGCTGGAGGCTGTCGGCGTCGGGTGGCTCTTCACCCTCCATTTCGATGCCGTGTCCAGCATCGAGGAGGCTCAGGAGTTTTTTTCGGCTTCAGCCTTGGCCTTGAAGCGGTCGTTGATTGCCGTGAGCAAGGCGGAGGTCAAGGTGGTGACGTCCGAGGCATGCTCGGCCAGCCACTCCTGCACGAGGATGGAGGCGAATGGAGCGGGGTCATCGCCACCGGCCGGCCCCAGCAGGTCGGAGGTGGTGTAGCCCGCCCAGCCTACGACGTATTCGTGCACGGTGTCGGGGTCGAGCTCCAGGGTCGCTCGGGGCGGATCGTCTGGAGCTGCGCCCGGCAGCAGCTTGATCAGGTCGCGCTGGATCTTGAGCTCGGTGGGCAGCAGCATGGTCATGCTGCGCCCACTGCCCATCTCCACGCGCAACTCGCGCTGCGCCCGCATCTTGGTGAGAATTTGCTGCGGCGTCATCGAATCACAGGTCCGTCATCACCACAAAGCCCTTGACCGTGATGCTCAGCGAGCCGCTGACCACCTGGTCGATGCTGGTGGATTCGCCGGGCAGCGAAGGCTGGCCACGGAAGATCCGGCGCGAGCCGTTCGGGTACGTGACGCGCATCACCACGTAGCTGCCGTCGCGGGCGGCCACTCGCAGCGCTTTGGCGGCGGCGTTACCGACCTGCTCGGCCAGGAGGTCGATGCTCACGCTCTGGGCGGCCAGCATGCCGTTTTCCTCTTGCTTGAGCGTGTCCAGCAGGGTCGTGACGTCCATCTTGCTGGCCTCGCCGCCCGCGATGTCCACTTTGGTCGAGTTGGCCAAGGTGGCCCACGTTTGTACCGGCACAAAATTGCCAGCCGTGAACGTGGTGTAGGTGCGCGTGTCGATGTCGGTCAGATCGAAGGTGTTGGCAGTCGTGTTATCCGCCGTGGCGGCCTGGCCATCGAGCTCGACCATGCCCGCGGACACATCGAAGTAGCCGACCTGGCCAGCGGTGAAGCCGTGGGCCGCACTGGTGGCCACGCCGGGGTTGGCTTTGGTGATTCCGG
>JACCDH010596383.1_pt1 | contig 10951 bp, 7 predicted proteins | sample 7442481 | NCBI WGS metagenome assembly JACCDH01 (sample SAMN15323433, study PRJNA562643) | freshwater metagenome | isolation source: river surface water | place: USA:Blue River Watershed | collected 2017-08-15 | reverse complement strand
CTTCTGACCCAGTGAGCTCTGTTTTATTACAATCAGACAAGCTGCAATTAGGTAGTGGTGCAACCGATAAAATTGAACTGACTGCAATTGTTAAAGATTCCAATCAGATCCTGTTGAAAGACTCTAAAGTCACATTTGCAATTGAAACGGGTTCAGAAGCAGAACTTGAAGTTTTGAGCTCGACGACAAATAGCATGGGGGTTGCAACAGCAACCTTAACTAGCCGTAGTAATTTTGCATTACGCGACATCGTTGTCAGTGCAACTGCTGGTTCTGCATCTAAAAAGTCAGTTTTAACGATTAAAGTGGTCGGTACCGATATTCAAGTGGTTGCTCCAAGCGCAGTTGTTTTGGGTAACGCAGTTGATCTTAGTTTTGACTTGGTCGATTCTGGAGGCAAACCAATTCGTAGTACTATGCTTGAGTTAAGTTCGAGCTTAAATAACCAGTTTAGTAATACAACTCCGCTGTCTGATGCAACCACAGGCCGGGCTGTTGTTAAATACACAGCATCGGTTTCTGGCTCAGATATTATTACTGTCTCTGCTTTAGGTGTGACTAAATCATTTACTGTGTTAGTCAATTCTGATTCTTTTGGTTTCATCAATCCGGCGCCAGGTGTTGAGATCCCAGAAATTGCCTTAAACACCAATGCCAGTTCGCAGATCCGTTGGACTCGCAATAATTCACCAATGGTTGGTGAGCCAGTCACATTTGCTACTACGCGGGGTTATGTTGCACCATCAATTGCCGGCTTAGCTGATAAGAAAATTGTGTCTGCAGGTACCACCAATAGCTCAGGTGAAGCTGAAGTGTTTATGACTTCTGAGTTTGCTGGCTTTGCAAATTTATCGGCTTCAACCACAGGTTCTTTGTTGTTACAAACTCAGAGAATCGTTGAGTTCGTTGCAACGCAACCGAATGGTCCTCTTGAAGTTCAAGCATTTCCTGCTCAATTGGGTGTTGGAGAAAAGGCAATAGTCCAAGCAATTGTTCGCGATGCACGCAATAATCCTGTTAAAAACCAACAAGTTGCCTTTACTCTCATCGATGCTGCTGGTGGGCAATTGTCACCAGCTACAGCCGTGACTAACTCACAAGGGATTGCGGTTACTGAGTTCCTCGCGGATTCGACTTCACCAGGGAGCGGCACCACTGGCGAACCGAAAGGTCTGAAAATTTCTGCTACATTAGTCAATAATGACACTATCAGTGGCAATACCACCATTTCTGTTGGTAATAGAACTTTATTCTTCCGTTTTGCAACGGGGAACAAAATTAGAAGTTCTGACAATGGTGTTATTTATTTAAAAGACTATGCAGTATTAATCACAGACTCTTCGGGCAACCCTGTGGCGAACCAATCACTGAACGTCTCGGTATCTCCGAAGCGTTATGCCAAAGGCCGCTGGTTCAAGAGCCCAATCGATGCAGCTTTCAAAGCTTGGGTACCACGTGAATCGAATGATGCCAATGACCCAACTTGTGTCAGCGAAGATGCGAACAAAAACGGTATCTTGGATTCAGGTGAGGATGCCAACGGCGATAAACAACTAACGCCTGGTAATGTGGCTACTGTAGCTCGCACAATCACCGCAGGTGCTGATGGTATTGCCTATTTTACCTTGACCTATCCAAAAGAGATGGGGGCTTGGGTTACCGTTGAAGTGACTGTTTCTGGCAATGCAGCAGGGACTGAGAACGTATATTCTCGTGAAGTCGCTCTTGGCTATGATGGGCAAGATACTACTAAAGAAGAGTCTAGACCTTGGAATAGCCCATTCGGTGTTGATGCAAACACGGATGTTGATGAGACGACTTATACAACGAAGTCTGTCTGTGCAATCAACGGTCAAACATTCCCACTCTAAATAATGCTTAAGAATAAAAAAACCAGTCTTCGGACTGGTTTTTTTATTTGGCGGAAATGCTAAAAGCAATTCCAAAATTTATTCCAAAAAAAAGCCTCATAAAGAGGCTTTTTGTTTATGACAGACCCGTCCTAAATAGTGTTGACACTTATTTAAGGACTAGTCAAATCACGTTTTTAACGTTGGAATCGATAGACTGAACCTAAACCTAGAATTTGGGTTAATTGATCAAGTGCCGTTCTAGATTCAATTAACAATTGTGGATCCGCTAAATCTGCCTCGCTGATGCTGTCTCGATAATGCGTGTGAACCCATTGATTCAGCTCATTGAACAACTGCTCATTAAGAAGCACACGTTGATTCACGGCTTGGCACTCCGCTTGACTCATAGCAACCCGCAGGCGCAGGCAGGCAGGTCCGCCGCCATTTCGCATGCTTTGCTTTACATCATAATAATGTACATGTTTAATTGGTGTGCCGCGGCCTGTGAGTTCTGCGAGATAGGCACTAACACGAGGATGATCTCGACATTCTGTGGGCGCGATAATCGCCATCTCCCCGGAAGGTAAGGTAATGACTTGCGTATTGAATAAATACGTTTGAATTGCTTCTTGTACGCTCACTTCATGATCAAGCACTTCAATAAAGTGTAACGGTGCGCTGTCTCCAAATTTGCGTTGAATTTCAGCAAGCTTTGCTTGGCTATCCACAAAAGCTTGTTGATGGAAAAACAGCACGTTTTGGTTACCCACAGCAATTACGTCGTTATGGAAAACGCCTTGGTCTATCACCTCAGGGCTTTGTTGCAAATACACCACATGATCGTCGCTTAAGCCATGTAAACGGGAAACCGCTTCACAGGCTTCAAAGGTATGACGAGCTGGGAAATTTTTAGGTGCAGGTTTGTTATAATCAAAGGCGTAACGACCAAATACGAATAATTCAACACCTTGTTGGCCATAATCTGCGCATAACCGAGTATGGTTGGCAGCGCCTTCATCGCCAAAGTGGTCGTTGTCTGGCAAATGATTATGATGCGCAAAGTGGTGTTCATTATTGAACATCGCTTGTAAAATACGACCTGTCGTTTCAGGCTCTAATGAGCGATGAAACTTATTGGTCAAATTCGCAGGTGTAAAGTGGATTTTGCCATCAGCAGTATCTTTACTTGGAGATATGGTGGCAGCATTCGCCGTCCACATACTTGAAGCTGAACAGACGGCTCTTAGGACTGCAGGCGCTTGTTTGGCCGCTTTACTAATAACTTCTGCGTCTGTACCACTAAAACCTAAGCGTCTTAGCGTGTAAACATCAGGCCGCTCCTGTGGGGCAAGAACCCCTTGGATCATGCCCAAATCAGACAAGGCTTTCATTTTTTGTAAGCCCTGCAAAGCGGCTTGTTTTGGACTTGAAGTATTTTTGGCATTGTTGAGTGAGGCAACATTACCAATGGAGAGCCCTGCATAGTTATGCGTAGGCCCGACCAGACCATCAAAGTTTGCTTCGAAATATTTCATTTTGCTTTATTCCTTCAATTGGGAAGGGGCACTGTTATTATTGTTTTTGCGGCCGTTTTAGGTTTGCTTCATTTTATTCTGCTGATAAAACCAGCAGAAAACCCTTTATCAAGGGCTTTATGCATAATAATGAGTTTATTCACTTGTCACAACTTGAGTTTGCGGATATACGTTAAAAAGGGCGTGCTGTGTCAGCACACAAGTTTAGGGATCTCAGGACAACAATGGCGAAATCACTGGTAATAGTCGAATCACCGGCAAAAGCTAAAACAATTAATAAATACTTAGGCAATGACTATATTGTTAAAAGTAGTGTAGGTCACATCCGTGATCTGCCAAAAAGCAGTTCAAAAGAAAAGACAAAAGCAACGGCAAGCAAATTATCGAAGGCGGAAAAAGACTACTTAGCGTTAGTCGATCGCATGGGGGTTGACCCTGAAAATGGTTGGAAAGCCCGTTATGAGATCCTTGAAGACAAAGAAAAAGTCGTTAAGGAATTAAAAACGCTTGCTGAAAAAGCTGACACTATTTACCTCGCGACCGACTTAGACCGTGAGGGAGAGGCCATTGCCTGGCATTTGCGAGAAATTATTGGCGGCCAACCCGAAAAATTTAAGCGGGTAGTTTTTAACGAAATTACCAAAAATGCGATTAAGAATGCTTTTGTTGAACCTGGGCAAGTCAATGAAGATCGGGTCAATGCGCAACAAGCCAGACGCTTCCTTGACCGTGTTGTTGGTTTTATGGTCTCGCCATTATTGTGGAAGAAGGTCGCTCGTGGCTTGTCGGCAGGTCGAGTGCAATCTGTAGCCGTGCGACTTGTGGTCGAACGGGAACGTGAAATCAAAGCCTTCATCCCTGAAGAATATTGGACCATCGCTGCCAATACCCTGACAGCAAAGCAAGATAGAATGTCGTTAGAGGTTATTCGTCAAGCCGGCAAAGCATTTCGCCCAACCAATGAAAGTAGTGCAAGAGCTGCAGAGTCATTGTTGCAACGCGCTGCATATCAAGTCACTGAAAAAGAAGAAAAACCATCCAGTTCCAAACCCCAAGCGCCATTCATTACCTCCACTTTGCAGCAGGCTGCGAGTACGAGACTGGGCTTTGGTGTGAAAAAGACCATGATGATGGCCCAACGTTTGTACGAAGCGGGCTACATCACCTACATGAGAACGGACTCAACCAATTTATCGGCCGAAGCCCTGAGTGCCGTGCGCGAATTTATCGGTAGCCAATTTGGCGAGCAATATTTGCCCGAGCAACCCGTGGTATATGGTAGCAAAGCCAATGCACAAGAGGCGCATGAAGCAATCCGACCTTCGGACGTGCAAGTGCAAGCCAGCATGCTCGGCGATATGGAGGCCGACGCTAAGAAATTATATGAGCTGATATGGCGTCAATTCGTTGCCTGTCAAATGCCGCCAGCCCAGTACGATGTGACAAATCTAACCGTTATGGCAGGTGAATTCGAATTGCGTGCCAAAGGTCGAGTGTTAAGATTTGATGGTTGGACTCGCGTACAGCCTGCGCAAAAACGCAAGGATGAAGAAGACAACGAATTGCCGAATTTACAAGTAGGCGATGTACTCAGCTTAGAGAATTTACATACTGCTCAGCATTTTACTAAACCGCCAGCGCGTTTTAGCGAAGCTAGCTTAGTGAAAGAATTGGAAAAGCGTGGGATTGGCAGACCTTCAACTTATGCTGCGATCATCTCGACTATTCAAGACCGCGGTTATGTCAAAGTTGACAACAAACGCTTTTATGCTGAAAAGATGGGCGAGATCGTCACTGACCGCTTAGTTGAAAACTTCACCGACCTACTCAGTTACGATTTTACTGCCAATATGGAACTTAAACTCGACGAAATTGCCAACGGTGAGCAGCAATGGCGTCATGTACTGGATGAGTTTTATGGCGATTTCTCCAATAAACTTAAAGTTGCTGAGGGAGAAGTTGAGCAGGGAGGGATGCGCACCAATCAGTTTGTGCTAACCGACATCGATTGCCCAACCTGTGGCCGCAAAATGGGGATCCGCACCGCCAGCACCGGGGTGTTTTTAGGCTGTTCGGGTTACAATTTGCCGCCGAAAGAGCGTTGTACTACCACAATGAATCTTGTCTCTGGCGAAGAAGCGATAGAAGTCAGCGATGATGATGAGTTAGAAACAGAAGTGCTTCGCCATAAAAAGCGTTGTCCTAAATGCGCAACTGCCATGGATTCTTATCTCTTAGATGAGCATCGCAAGTTATTTGTCTGCGGCAATAACCCAGAGTGCGATGGCTATGTAGTGGAAAGTGGTGCATTCAAAATTAAAGGCTACGATGGTCCATTAATTGAATGTGACAAATGTGGCTCGGATATGCAGTTAAAATCAGGCCGATTTGGTAAGTATTTTGGCTGTACCAGTGCTGAGTGCAAAAATACCCGCAAATTGTTGAAAAATGGCGAAGCTGCACCGCCGAAAGAAGATCCTGTACATCTCCCTGAACTACGCTGTGAAAAATCAGATGCGTATTTTGTGTTACGGGATGGCGCAGCCGGTCTGTTCCTGGCTGCGTCGACTTTCCCGCGCTCACGCGAAACTCGAGCGCCATTGGTTTCTGAACTTGCCCGTTTTCGTGACCGCTTGATGCCAAAGTTTTTCTATTTGGCTGATGCACCCAAGCAAGATAAAGACGGCAATCCGACGATTGTGCGTTGGAGTCGTAAAACCAAACAGCAGTATGTGATGTCTGAAAAAGATGGCAAAGCAACGGGCTGGATGGCATGGTACCGTGACGGCAAATGGGTTGAAGGTAAAGCGGAAGCCTAAGTTTAAAATCGCTTAGAATTGTTTCTAGGCCCTTTAAACATCAAATAGTTTATTGAGTCAAAAGCAGCATTGACCGACAATGCTGCTTTTTTATATGGGGAAGCGAAATAAACTTAAAATGCGAAGGGACCCTTTGCCATCATTAAGGTAGCCTTAGCCCTCGTTATTGCGTGGTGCTTTTACAGATATTGCGGTCAATTCTTGAGGTGACTATCGACTTTCAATCTGACAGAGATCATCTATTTGGACTATATGATGGGGAGGTGTAGTCGAGAACAACTGCGAGCATTGATCAGTCAGTAGCAATCGGCCTGCAACTAGCACTCAGAGAATAAGCGCGCAATAGAATGAAGTATTTTACCATTTCCGTTTGGGGGCAAATAAAACGTCTAAATCATTATTTTCAGCTTCAAGTTTCTTCTGGCGATCACGCAGGTTGCCTTCTTTCAACTCTTCTGCAATGTCATTAAGGATGTTATTCACATCGTTTTTGCGCGATTGTACGTATTCATCGACAGTGGTTGCATTGGATAATGTTGCCAACGCTTTTTCGTAACATTGCCGCGCAGAACCCAGCATGTGATTACTACGAGCCATATTCCCGCGTTTGATTTGGCTCTCGACATTAATACGTAATTGTAAATTTTCTAAACGCCGATCTTCCTGAACGACAAGCTGAGTATCAACATTGCCACGGGCATGTTCGGCTCGTAGGATAGTTCTTAACTTTTTAATCCCTTGGATCATGCTGATAATCTGTTTGTCGTTATCTGGCAAACTGATATTTTCTGCTGCCGTGCTTGCAGCGTTTCCCATCTCACTAATGCGCTTTTCAGTATCATTGAGGCGGTTCTTCAAATCTCGGGAAGTCGGTTCCAGTTCGACCATCGCTTTGAGTGTATAAGCAATGCGATTTAATAACATCTTGATAGTGCCTGAAGTTAGTGGCACGTTTGCGGCATTCAATAGAATTTCTTCGGTATCTTCAAGCATCGCACGCAGTTTCGAAAATTCCGCACGTTTGAGGGTCGCTAATCGTTCTTTATGTTGTTGCACAGCATTCATGATGACCGAGATCACCAAAAGCGCGATGACAAGAACAATTATTAACGTAACAACCATTGCAACCTCAATACTAAAGCACTCAATGCATATTAACTAGAAAATGGCAAAATTACCAATAATTGCCCGAACTTAGTTAAGGTAACCATAGCTTAAAAACACCACCGCCATATTCGCCACCATTACTCAATTCAATTCTTCCTGTTTTACCCTGATTTTGATGAGCAATTGCGATTAAATGAGCAAAAAATAAACCCAGCCCAGTGCGACCGGAGCCTAAGTGGAGGCTGTGCATCTGTTCATCGGCATTTTCTAAAATATGTTTAGGATAGCCAACGCCATCATCATGGATAGCGAAGCATATTTGGTTATTTTCAACTGAAACGCGCAATAACAACTTTGAAGTCGAATACCTTAAAGCATTGACATAACAATCGTTGAGTAAATTGATGATTAAATCATTATCTAAAAACCAAGTGAGATGCTCTGGGCACTCGGTGATAATTTCGATGGCTTTCTGCTCACTATATAGTTGGTTTTTAATCACAATTTCATCAATCAAATCAACAACAGCATACTCATCCATATGTAAAGGTAACTGATTCTTTTCGATTCGATACATTGAGAGTAGTTGAAGCAAATTGGTATTTAATCGGCTTGCTTCATAATGGATCCTCGCTAATTCCTGTGAAGCGCTCGAGGACTGTGGGGCAAGGCTTTGCTGCAATGATTCCATGGATTGCAAAAGCATACATAACGAATTTTTCATGTCATGTACGGCGGATGCTAAGACAGTGGCAAAATCAATTTCTGGGTGTTCCACGATACCTTTTTCCTCTCTACCAAAATGAAATATTATCACATTGGAAATTTACCTAGTTTTAGCTACTATTTGTTATACCATATTTTAAAAATATGATTTAATGGAATAAACCAACCTTGCATTCTTGGTTTGTCATCAGTCGATTTTGGAAACCGAACCCATGAAATTACAACAGCTGCGTTACATTGTGGAAGTGTTAAATCACAATTTGAACGTTTCAGCAACTGCTGAAAGTTTATATACCTCACAACCAGGGATCAGTAAACAAGTTCGCATGTTAGAAGATGAGCTTGGGATCCAGGTTTTTGGCCGCAGTGGCAAACACTTAACACATGTGACACCTGCAGGGCGTGATGTGATTGAAATTGCCCAACAAATTTTAGCGAAAGTTGAAAGCATTAAAGCCGTTGCGAAAGAACACACCTTACCTGATCAAGGGAAATTAAATATTGCGACAACGCATACCCAAGCTCGATATGCTTTGCCATCGGTGATTAGTGGTTTTATGCAAAAGTTTCCGAAAGTGTCTTTACATATGCACCAAGGGACACCTCAGCAGATTTCAGAAGCGGCTTCTCGCGGCGATGCCGATTTTGCGATTGCCACTGAGGCCATGCATTTATTTTCAGATTTGGTGATGTTGCCTTGTTATCATTGGAACCGCAGCGTGATTGTTCGTGCTGATCATCCATTAGCCACGCTCAAGCGCAGAATAGAGATTGAAGATGTCGCCGAGCATCCGATCGTGACCTATGTATTCGGTTTTACTGGTCGGTCAGAGCTTGATAAAGCCTTTGGCGAAAAAGGCTTAGAGCCAAAAATTGTATTCACAGCGACTGATGCTGATGTGATAAAAACCTATGTTCGCCTTGGGCTTGGCGTTGGTGTAATTGCTTCGATGGCAATGGATAAACAACTTGATACCGATCTGGTTGCTTTAGATGCAAGTCATTTATTTGCCGCGTCCACAACCAAAATTGGCTTTAGAAAAGGTTCATTCTTAAGAACCTATATGTATGACTTTATTGAGCGCTTTGCCCCGCATTTGACCAAGGATGTCGTTGAAAAAGCGAATTTACTCCGTAACCAAGAAGAAATAGATCGGATGTTTGCTAAGTTCAATTTACCCGTGCGTTAACAGCTTGTGGTTCGGAAATACCCTGTAAACACAGGTAGTAGACTCAGTAGACACAAGCATTAAAAAATAGGCAGTAAAACATCAAACGCAGCCATAACTCGCTGCGTTTTTTGTGGGCGAGATTTTAAAAAATTAGGCTGTGTTCTCAAGCGCCAAAACGCATAAACCTTGAGTGCCTTGGTTTGCGCAGGATTATTCGTAGGGGAGTGGATCTTGCGCCGAATTTAACGCAAAAGCTTCTAGACGCTCCTGGCAGGAACCACATTTGCCGCAAGCCTTTTCTCTGCCGTTATAACAGGTCCAAGTTTTGCTGTAATCCAGCCCCATCGCTAAACCATCTCGCAGGATCTCAATTTTGGTTTCCTTCAGATATGGGCTGACGATTGCCACGGGCTCATAGTTTGCGATTTGGCAGACGTCATGCATTTTTTGCACGAACTCTGGGCGGCAATCAGGATAAATAAAATGATCGCCAGAATGGGCACCGTAGTAAACCGCAGATGCATCTAACGATACGGCATAACCAACGGCTAATGATAAGAGGATCATATTGCGATTTGGCACAACCGTCGATTTCATATTATCAGCAGCGTAGTGACCCTCAGGGACTTCGATATCTGACGTTAAACTAGAACCACCAATAAGCTGATTAATGGCTGAGATATCAACTACTTTATGATTAATCCCGAGTTCTGCGCATACTTTGCTGGCACACTCAAGCTCTCGCACATGGCGCTGACCATAATTAAAAGATAACGCATAAACGTCATGACCATCACGGATGGCTTTATGTAAAACAGTGAAAGAATCCATACCACCGGAATAAATCACAACAACTTTTTGCGGCATTGGCCAAGCTCCCGTTATAATGGTCGTTCAAATTGGGGCGCGCATTGTACTGCAATTTTGCAGCAGGCTAAAGGAAATCCACACAAGGTGTATAAAGTAAACGAAATCTTCGAAACAATTCAAGGAGAGGGCAGTTTTACTGGCTGTCCGGCTATCTTTATCCGTTTACAGGGTTGCCCTGTCGGTTGTGCTTGGTGTGATACCAAGCACACCTGGGAAGTGGATCCTAACTTAGTCATCCCGCTTGGTGATACCGCGAGCAAAAAAGCTGACTCAGAGTTGTACGCCAATTCGACGGCTGCTGCACTTTATGAATTAATTGTCAGCCGAGGGTATCGAGCTAAACATGTGGTGATCACTGGCGGAGAGCCCTGTTTATATGATTTAAATCCGCTTTGCGATTTATTACATCAGCAAGGTTATTCTACGCAAATAGAAACAAGTGGCACCTTCGAGATCCTTGCTCCAGCCAAAACTTGGGTCACTGTATCTCCCAAAATCAATATGAAGGGGGGTTATCAAGTCTTAACTTCCGCGCTAGAACGAGCGAATGAAATTAAACATCCCGTGGCGATGGAAAAGCATATCGACGAGTTGCTGGAGTTGCTGAATCGTATCGATGTCAGTGAAAAGTTAATCTATTTACAACCGATCTCACAAAAAGCGAAGGCAACGCAGCTGGCTATAGACATGTGTAAACAACATAATTGGCGCTTGAGTGTGCAAGTTCACAAATATTTAGGGATAAACTAAAACGAGCCACTTTAATTGTCCCCTGTATGCTGCTGCAACCACTGCAGCAGCATCGCGATACACGGTTGACAATCTGATGCAGCCATTAATTGATGTTTTAAAGGTGGTTGCATCGTCAG
>JACCDH011716815.1_pt1 | contig 10953 bp, 9 predicted proteins | sample 7442481 | NCBI WGS metagenome assembly JACCDH01 (sample SAMN15323433, study PRJNA562643) | freshwater metagenome | isolation source: river surface water | place: USA:Blue River Watershed | collected 2017-08-15 | reverse complement strand
TTTATGGGAATTGCGATTGGTTACTGGGCGATGTTTGTGGCGATCTCTGCTGAGCAGTTTGGGACAAATATCCGTGCAACAGTTGCGACCTCTACTCCAAACTTTGTGCGAGGTGCTCTTGTTCCAATTTCGGCCCTCTTTGGTCTTTTTAGAGACCACATCTCTCTTTGGAGTTCTGGATTACTTGTGGGCGGGATTGTGATGATCTTTGCGTTCTGGGGACTAATTAATATTAATGAAACTTTCCATAAAGATTTAGACTTTATGGAGGAATAATAACAAGGCCACATTGGTGGCCTTGTTATTTTATCTTGGTTTTGCGTCAAGCATAAGCCTACGGGCCAAAGCTTCCATAAATTTATGTGCAGTAGGTGGAACAGACTCTTTCCATCTCTCATCCTGAAACATGCACTGTTCGCGTACAAGAGTCCCAGAAATATAAGGAAAACTTGGATCTGTTCTTGAGACAATTTCAATTTTCTTAATGTCTGGAGTGTACCACTGGCTATCATAGGGAAGGCCACAGTAAAAGGCTTCAACAGGCCTAGGTTCGTCATAAGCATCGGTCACAGTATCTAGTACACTCTGCGCCCATCCGTGAAAATCATTAGTATCAATTTGACCTAAGACCTTCATACGTTTCTTAATCGCTCCATCACTATAATGGGTTGTGATCATCTCTTTACGTTCTCTAAAGCGAAAAGGATTTCGTTGAGTTCCAAATTCTTGACTTGAACCGATAATAATGGTGACGTGTTCACACTCGAGTAACATTTTATCGATCAGCCTTATATGTCCTTTATGCAAGGGCTGAAATCTTCCAACCATAATTGCATGGCGATATTTAAAACTCATTTCATCTCTTCCAAATAAAAGTTTGAATTTTTGCAGATTGGAACACGGTACCCAAAGCCAAAGCTCTTCGATTTAATTTTTAAGATTGGACAGAACTGAGCTCTCTTGTATTCAGTCTTGCGGTAAAGATTAATCACTCTTTCGACCTCTTGTCTGTCAAAGCCAAGTTCTAAGAGATCATGAAGGCCTAAACGGTAGCTAAGGATTGCTTCAAGAATAACATCGAGTCTTTCGTAAGGAGGTAAGCTGTCAGTGTCTACTTGATCATCTCGAAGTTCTGCTGATGGTGGACGAGTGATGATTTCTTCTGGGATCATGTCCCCATGATGACGATTAATGTAGCGTGCGAGGACGAAGATTTCGCTTTTAAAGAGATCTCCCAGCATACTGATGGCACCAACACTGTCTCCATAAATGGTTGAGTAACCTACTGCGAGCTCAGATTTATTGGAAGTGTTTATGACCATCGCATCACTTTGATTTGATCGCGCGTAAAGTAAAAGTCCTCGTAAGCGACTTTGGATATTCTCATCAGAAAGTCCCGCCAGTGGAGTCTTCATCTCACTTTTAAAAAGCTCACGGCATGAATCGTGAACACTAGATATAGGAAGAACGTGCAAAGGAATATTTAAGCGCTTACACATATCTAGAGAGAGATTGTAACTGAGGTCACGAGAAAACTGGCTTGGCATATAGATGCACTCGATCTCCTGACCTGGTTTGAGAGAAATTTTTGTGAGGGCCACAACTAGAGCAGAGTCCATTCCTCCGGAGAGAGCGACGACAAACTTCTTAAAGTGTGATTTTTTAGCATACTCCTGAAGACCAAAACAAAGTGCCTCAACAATCTCTTTGCAATGGGCATCATCTAGATGATTGAGAGTTGGAAGTTTTCCCTTAGGGTAGAGGATCGACGGGGAAAACATACTCTCCCAGGTGTTCTCAATGTTCTCATCAATTTTATTTTGTGCTGGACCTTTAAAGGCTTCAAGTTCAAAAGTTGTGAGTTCAGCGGAAAAGTTTTTACACTGATAACTAAGCTCTTTCCCGTTAACAATGAAGCTTCCGCCGTCAAAAATAATCTCATCCTCGCATCCGACACGATTCACGTAGACAAATGGAGCTCCGAGAGTTTGAGAAATGTCCATTCCTCTATCGATTCGCTTTTCGCTTTTGTGAAGGTTATAAGGACTTGCGCTTAGGTTTACAATAAGGTCAAGTTTTGCCCCGAGATTTCGAAGATCTTTGACCGGATCCACATTGTGAACATTACTGTGCCACATGTCTTCGCATATAAGAAGACCAATTTTCTTTTGATCGAATTCCAAAATCTTTGGGCCTTCTCCAACATGAAAGTATTTCTTCTCATCAAAGATATCGTAATTAGGCAAAAGGATCTTGGCGTAAATCGGCTCAAGTACTTTCCCTGGGATAAGTTTATAGATCACGTTCGTAAGTCTGAGAGGAATCTCTTTTTGTTCGGCAGAAAATTCATAGTGAATTCCTCCAATCAATAGACAACTCTTTTCATTTTTATTCTTAAGATTAGTGCTCCAAGTATTTATACGCGAGATGAGTTTTTGATAGCTCTTCACAAATGATCGATGAAGACATAGGTCTTGCAAAGGATATCCTGACAAAAAAAGTTCAGGGAAAATGTGGAGCCCATCAGCTTGAGTGGTGTCAAAATGCTCTTGGAGATATTTAAAAATACCTTCGAAATCAGCAATAGTGTGATGAGTTTGATGGAGGTGAAGCTTCATGTGGTCCTTTGAGGAGTAAGGAATATTTACTTTTTAAAATTCATCTTCATGATAATATATTTTTAAATTTTATCATATAAATGAGTTGTAGAAAAAAATGACAAAACCTCGCAGTCACACAGTTTTGTTTCTAATTCTTACGGGAATAACTTTCTCGCCACTCATCATTTCTCCCAATATGATAGAGCCTCGCTTCTTAGGCATGCCCCGCACTCTTTGGGCCGGGATTTTAATCTCTATTTGTTTTTTACTTCTCACTTTGGTTGCGGCCATCCGTCTTGCAAGAGAAGATAAACTTAAGAAAATGGATTAGCTTTGTATATCTGGCTTACTTTTTTTGGCCTACTTTATATCCTCGCACTTGGGTATTCCTCTTACTTAGCGAAGAAAGAATTTAAATCTGATTTAAAAAACTTTGCTCTCGGTGGCGGGGACCTGACAGTCTTCCTTGGAGTTCTTACTTACTCAGGAACACTCTTCAGTGCATTCACTCTGATGGGAATGCCAGACTTTGTGCGAACTCACGGCGTCGGATCTTGGATCTTCCTCGGGGTCTCGGACGTTGCCATGGCCTTCATTATTATCTTAATTGGTGCTAAGATGAGAAGAAAGTTTCAAGAATCTGGGCACTACAGTGTGGGATGTTTCTTAAGAGATGCTTATAACAACCCTTATGCTTCAGTTGTTTTTCTCGTGGCAGTCTTTGTTTTCTTAGTTCCCTACACGGCAATTCAAATTAAAGGTGTGGCCCATTTTTTAGATTCAGTCATACCCCTGAACCTTGGTCACCGTTTTTGGGCCGTCGCCATGCTGGCCGTGATTTTAACGTACACCACCGTAGGTGGCTTTAAAGCAATTGTATACAGTGATGTGATTCAAGGATCGATTATCCTTATCGTTTCTTGGATTCTTGCGATCACTTGTCTTGAGCGTGCAGGAGGGATTGAAAAATTATTCCTATCTGTTCAAGAAATGAAACCAGAACTTCTCGCTGTACCTGGGCCACAGGGTCTGTTTACAACACAGTTTTTGCTCTCTGCTTTTCTTGCTATTATTGTGATGCCACTTTCTCAACCTTCACTTACGACAAGAATAATTGCAATGAAAGATAGTCGATCTTTAACGATCATGGCACCGTCGATTGCTTTTTTTGCCCTCGCAGTGATTCTTCCAGCGATCTGTTTAGGACTGTACGGTGCTGTTCACTACGCTGAAATGTCTACACAAGAATTTTGGAGCAAAATTTTAGTGACTGATCAGCCAGGATTCTTAGGCGCTCTGACTATCATTGCTATCATTTCCGCTGCGATGTCGACAACTGACTCTCAACTCTTCGCTCTAAGTAACGAGGCAAACCTCTACCTGAATAAGCAAAAAAATTCGCAGTTTAAGACTAAGAGTTTAATCTTTCTTTTTGCAACAACTTCACTTCTCTTTGCACTTTTCTCCTCTGGTCATATTGTTCCACTGGCGACCTTAAGTTTTACTGGAACGGCGATGCTTGTTCCCATGTTTGTTCTTGCAATTGTTCGAAAAGGAAATGCTCGCTACGGCCTATTTATGCCGATGATCACATCCATTTGTTTAATTCTTTTCACCTACTGTAGTTTTATCTTAGATCAAAGAAGAATGGTTGGCCCCATTCAGCTTGATCTGATTCTATTTACTGTTCTTACAATCTCCGCCTTTCTAACTTATATCAGCACGCATAAACCAGTTGAGAAAAAAAATGATTGATATGATTTACAAGTCTTCTCTCTCCCTCTTAACTGATCTTTATCAGCTTACTATGGGCTATGGGTATTTTAAGCAAGGTATGGCAGAGCAAGAAGCTGTTTTTCATCTTTTTTTTCGTAAAAATCCCTTTAAAGGTAACTATGTGGTGACCTCTGGTCTTCATGATGTCATAACATTTTTGAAGCAGTTCCGATTCACCACAGATGATATCAGTTACCTGCGAAGTCTCAACGGCAGTGATGGAAATCCACTCTTTACGGAAGATTATTTGGATTATTTATTTAAACTTGAATTTAGCTGTGATGTTGATGCCATTCCAGAAGGCAGAGTCGTTTTTCCCCACGAACCACTGGTAAGAATTAAAGGTCCACTTCTGCAAGGACAGCTCCTCGAGACGGCCTTGTTAAATATCATCAATTTCCAATCTCTCATCAGTACGAAATCTTCGCGTGTTTGTTTTGCTGCAAATGGGGATCCTGTTCTTGAGTTCGGAATGAGGAGATCGCAAGGAATTGATGGCGCCTTAAGTGCTTCGCGTGCGGCGTACCTCGGGGGAGTGACGTCGACGTCAAACGTGTTGGCGGGAAAAATTTATGGTGTTCCATTAAAAGGCACTCACGCTCACAGTTGGATCATGAGCTTTCCAACTGAACTCGAAGCTTTTGAAGCTTTCTCCGAAGTCATGCCGAATAACTGTGTTTTCTTGGTAGACACTTACAACACAGTCCAAGGAATAAAGAATGCGATCCTGACAGGTGAAAAGCTCCTCAAAAAAGGTCACAAAATGCTGGGGATTAGACTCGATTCAGGAGACCTTGCACAGCTTAGTATTATTGCAAGAGATCTTTTGGACAAGGCAGGATTTCAGCATGCAGATATTGTTGCAAGTAATGACCTAGATGAGTACATGATTCAAAAGCTTAAAAGTGATGGAGCAAAAATTAACGTCTGGGGAGTCGGAACGAGACTTGTCACTGGGTATGACCAGCCTGCCTTAGGTGGAGTTTACAAAGTTTCCGCGATCAAAGAACAGAATCACTGGGTTTATAAAATTAAAGTTTCCGAAGACCTCATCAAAATTTCAAATCCTGGGATTTTGCAGGTTAGACGTTACTACAATTCATCAGAACTATTTACCGATGTGATGTATAATGTAGAAGATCATAAGTCGGATGATCATTTTTCTGGCCAAACATTGAATGGGAAAATCAAGATTACTATCCCTGACTCCACCCAATTTGAAGATTTGCTCAAACCTATTTTTAGAAAAGGGAAGCTTGTCTACGCAGAGCCTTCTTTGGATGAGTCTCGAATGACGGCAGAAAGAGACTTAAAAAGGCTACCCAAAAGTATTCGTGAACTCTCTGAAGCTTCCGACTCTTACCAAGTTATCCTTGAAGAGAAGTTGCACGAACTGAAAACAAGCTTAATAACAAAAAAAACTTAAATTCGACTAAGCAGTGAGAGCATTCTTCCTACGGCAGCGCTGGCCTTCCCGGCCCGAGTGGCGGATTTATCTCCATAGATTGCAAGAAGGTAAAGAGAGCCCATGATTATGAAAACTGTAAGGTTGAAGTACATGAGTAACTCAAGTGGGCCTGGTATGGCCGAAGGAATCGCCGCGATCACATCTTGAGAGATCCAATCTGGAAATGATGTTTTCGCAAAATCTAAGAGACAGAGCATCCCTCCAATAGTCGAAGCAATGATGACAAAGTGTGAGCGAAAATTACGGCTAATGACTCCCATATCAACAAGCTTATCAATGATGACTGCATTGAAGTAGTAGCTCGCACTTACTAAGCGATTTTTGAATATGTGAAACTGATTCGCACCTGTCAGAAGCTCACTACCAAAAAGGAAGAGCATAATGATTTCAGCTCGGATGATATCGACGAGAAATCGCTTCGTGAGGTTTTGAGTAAATTGTAAGAATCGTTGTTTGAAGTAGCTTCGGTGAAAATAATTCATGAGCGTATGTTGATACGTCCCAGTCAAGGAATCAAAGACCGCACTGAAACCTAGAATCGATAGAAGAGCGATGGAGTCCACCTGATAAAAAGCAATCGCTGTTGTGATGAGAGTTTTACCAAAAAAGAATCCACCCAGAACTTTCTCAGAATCCACAGGAGCTGAGTAGAGACTTGTGAAGTAGTTACCCAAGGAGGTCTCCTTTAGAGGAGCGAAGAGTTTCTTGGTGAAAGCAATAAGATATTTTTTACCAGGAATGAGTCCAAGAACAGAAAAATTTCGGAGATTCTTGGGTGGTCTATAAAGACCTTCTTCTGAATAATTTGCTCCGAAACGGAAAATATAGATCCCCCCAATCACAATCCCGATGAGGACGAACTTCATATCATTTAGAATACCAAACTGAAGTAAAAGATTGCTTTGAGCATCACCAACGACCATCAGTTTATCAACCATAAGCGCGAAGCCAATGATGGAGAGAATAGTAATGATTCGACTCATTTGCAGTAGTCCTAATTTTGCGGGAAAAAGCTCAGGAAAAATATCACAGTTTAAAAAAAGGTGTCGAAAAAAGAATCACCGTGTAAAAAGTATGGGTAAGAGACATTGCTAAAGATTTTTGAGTTACGATGTGCCAACCAACGACCTGTGACTTAGGAATGGACCATGGAAAATGATCAAAGCATCATAGACTTTATAAAGTCATGCTACCCCGAGGGACTTCCGGGTGAGATCCTTTTTTATGGTGGTAGTTTTAATCCCTGGCACGATGGACATAAAGAGGCGCTCTTGAAGGTTCGAGAAAAGCATGTGATCGTTATCCCTGACCGTAATCCTCTAAAGCCAATTAATCCATTCAGTTTAAGAGAAAGCGAAGATAAAATCATCGGTGACCTCGGAGTCCATCAGTGGCTTTACTCAGGCTTTTTAGAGAAAAGAGCACACAATCCGACTCAGGCCTGGATCCGTAGTATTAAACAAGAATTTCCCGAGCTCGAAATTGCTCTCCTCATGGGGTTCGATAATTTTGCAATCCTTGATCGTTGGCATAATGCTGATCAGTTGATCCAAGACCTCAGTCGTATCTATGTCCTTTCCAGGAATGATTGCCCTGAAATCAAGAAAAATCAGATTGATCTTGTGAAGGAGAAAAACAATCGCTTAGAGACAGTCTTCCTTGGCAATCATGCTTTCGAAGATTTGAGTTCGACTTTGCTCCGACAATTAAAAGAAACAAATCCGAATTTAACAGCTGCAATTTAATAGGAGATTTTATGAAAAATATGACACTCGGATTAGCTCTGCTGGTGGGTTCATTCTCATTACATGCAAGAGTCGTTTTTCACGAAGTAGATACACAACTAACTTTTTGGGAAAGTAGTCATGGTAAGGAAGCGGGCCCACTTGCCGTGAAAGGATCTCAAGGATTAGAGACGACGATCTCACAAATTAAGCAAATGGCATTTGATGACAAAAGAATTAAGGCGATTGCCTCAGTCGACTATCATTTTGATTACGAAGTGAAAAATCCTGATATCTTCCCTGAGTTTAAACAATTTCCGGCCCACGGTATGGCACTTGAAAATGGTCCTCTGGGAGCAGCTCGCATTCCTGAGGTACTAATTTATCCAGAGAATCAAGTTTATTATGTTAACCACCACGAAGTTAAAAATGGAAAGTGGAAGCTTGTTTCACAAAAACTTAATAAATCTAAAATTATGGATGACAGCTATGAAGTAGTGATCAGAAAAAATGGTCTCGGCTCATATTCGGTTTTTAGTAATTTGATGACGGAAAAAATCTACTCTATGCTTGCCCCGAAAGCTGTCTTTGTTTATGGTGTGGCCACAGATTTTTGCGTGGACGCTGCAGTCAAGGGATTAATTGAGAGAGGCCATAAAACCTATGTCATTGAAGATGCCATTTCAGGTATTTTTCCTGATCTGATTGCCACAAAGACACAGGAGATGAAGGACCTTGGGGCGATTTTTGTTAAGTTTGCCGATGTTCCCGCGATCGTTAATCAATTAGAAGCTGAGAAGTAGGCAGTTTCTGGCCCCTTTTCTAGGGGCCAGGCCATAAAAAAAATACTACATTCCTATCCAGACCGGCCTAAGAAGTGGTAGTGAACCTACATGCAAATTAACGTCCGTTTTCTTGATAATCTCCGCCTTGAAGCCACTTTTGATGATTTTACTCTCATCACCGATCAGCCCATTCGGTATAAGGGCGATGGTACGGCCCCTAGCCCTTTTGATTATTTTTTAGCTTCATCTGCCTTGTGTGCTGCTTACTTTGTAAAAGTCTATTGCGTTGCTCGTAGTATACCGACAGAAGATATTCGAGTGACTCAGAATAATATTGTGGATCCTGAGAATCGCTACAACCAGATTTTTAACATCGAGATCGAACTTCCAGAGGGAATTTCTGAGAAAGATCGTGCAGGCATTCTCTCGGCGATGGACCGCTGTACGGTCAAGAAAGTGATTCAACATAATCCTGGCTTCAAAATTACACCGAAGGATGTTCTTGGAACGGATTCGGCCCTTTTCTTTGAAGATGTGGCCTCAACGAAAACGATAATCCTTGGTAAAGATGCTTCTCTTGAGGAAACAATTTCTAAGATGACCTCTCTTTTAGAGGAAATCGGGATCAAGATTGAGATTTCATCATGGAGAAATCCGGTTCCACATGTATGGTCCGTTCATATCCGTGATGCCGACTCACCCATGTGTTTCACAAACGGCAAGGGGGCCACGAAGAATGCGGCACTATGTTCTGCTCTTGGAGAATACATTGAGCGTTTGAGTACAAATTACTTTTATAGTGATTTCTACCTTGGGGAAGAAATTTCAAAAGCAAGTTTTGTTCACTACCCAAATGAGAAGTGGTTCAGTCCTGGCCCGAAAGACACAATCCCTAAAGGATTGATGGATAAATATCTACTTGATCATTATGGGCAAGGAGGAGAACTAAAATCTTCTCATTTGCACGATACGAACACTATGAACAAGGGACGTGGGGTTTGCGCTATTCCCTTTGTCCGCCAGTCTGATCAGGCAACGGTGTACATTCCTGTGAATCTGATTGCGAATCTTTTCGTAAGTAATGGCATGAGCGCTGGAAATACTATCAATGAGGCGCGAGTTCAGGCACTTTCAGAAATCTTTGAAAGAGCGGTGAAGAACGAGATCATAAAAAATGAGATTGCCTTGCCGAATGTCCCATTAGAAGTCTTGAATCGTTATCCTAGAATCCTCGAAGGGATTAGGAAGCTTGAAGAGCAGGGCTTTCCAGTCCTTGTGAAAGATGCCTCATTAGGAGGACGTTTCCCAGTGATGAATGTCACACTCATGAATCCTCGCAATGGAGGCGTTTTCGCCTCCTTCGGAGCACATCCGAATTTTGAAGTCGCCTTAGAGCGTACATTGACAGAGCTCTTACAGGGAAGAAGCTTTGAGGGTCTTAACGATCTTCTACCTCCAACATTTAATGAGTTTGCGGTTCAAGAGCACAATAATATCATTGATCATTTCATTGACTCAACTGGTGTGATCTCTTGGAAGTTTTTCGGTGAAAAAGCAGATTATGAATTTGTTGATTGGAATTTCTCTGGAACCACGGAAGAAGAGTTCAACTATTTAATGGATATTCTCAATCAACTTGAGAAAGAAGTTTATATCGCTGACTATGAAGATCTAGGTGGTAAGGCCACACGAATCCTCGTACCGGGTTACTCTGAGATCTACCTTCCAGAAGAGCTTATTTGGGATAACCACAACCGTTCTTTAAATTTCCGAGAGAGAATACTTGCTCTTCATTCGTTGGACAAAAAATCTCTTAAAGGTCTAGTGAAGGATTTAGAAGAGAGTGAACTCGACAACTACACGACGATAGCAGAACTTATCGGTGTAGCGTTTGATGAGAATTCAACTTGGGGACAGCTAACCATTGGAGAGCTTAAGGCCCTTTCTTATCTTGCTTTAAAAAACTTAGAAGAGGCAAAAACTCTCACTGAAGAACTCTCTACCTTTAGCAATAGCCTCCCTGAGAGGAAGAAGTTTTACCAGGCGTTAAATGTTTTCCTCGATATCGCGATTAACCCTGAACTTGAACTCTCTAACTTCCTACCGAATCTCACGCGCATGTATGGCAAAGAACTTGTTGAGGTTGTTACAAAAACCGTCACTGGTGAAGTGCGCTTTTTTGGTCTGCCTGAAACAAGCATGAAACTCGAAGGTATTGATAAGCATCTGAAACTGATCGCAAGTTACAAGAAGCTCGCAGCAGCGAGGGCGCGTAGGCATAAGTGATAGAGAATTTATTACAATCACCCTAGTAGTAAGAGATTCTTTTCGTTAAAAATTGCAGCAATCTAAAAATTTATGAATGAGAAACGAATGAAGAAGTTAATCGTCGCAGTTTTAATTATCAGTTCATTGCCCTCTTGTTTTGCTCAGGAAATCGCTCTGGATCCGATGTCAAAGATCACGAAAGCGAATTTAGTCTGCGGAAAACTAGATGGTAAGTTTATGATTTTTAGTTCTCAGCTAAAAAAAATTTGGTATGTCATTTCGGATGCTTCTACGGATGATATTTTTAAATCAGCAAGAACTCCAGGGGATAT
>JACCDH010342040.1_pt1 | contig 10953 bp, 9 predicted proteins | sample 7442481 | NCBI WGS metagenome assembly JACCDH01 (sample SAMN15323433, study PRJNA562643) | freshwater metagenome | isolation source: river surface water | place: USA:Blue River Watershed | collected 2017-08-15 | reverse complement strand
CTCACAGTGAAGACTATGCTCAGCTGTGGAAAAATATGTCTATTCGGAATTCGCAAATTCCTCTTCCTGTGAGACACCCGCTATTTCAGACAGTTCCAATCTTGGAAGACATGGGAAAAAACAATGCTCCCCAAATCGGGATGATTATTCTTTCTCCGAATGACCGAGAGATCACCAGAGTCTATACCTTTCCAACTAGACTCTTTGAAGATCATATTCTTGGACAAGATCTTTTTCAGCTGCCTTTTGTGAGAAACAAACTCCTGAGGCTTCCGATGGATAAATTCTGGAGCGATCTTTTTAGTTACAAGATTGTGGCGAATTCAAAATCATTAGACGATATGATTTATGATCTCTACCTCATGCACGTGCGCTCTAAAATCCTGCCTTCAAATTTCGTGCGCTATGGGCTCTTAAGTAACAATAAGGCCTTCATTGAACTTGCCTCAAAAAATAAGGATTACACCACGGAAGTTATTTTGAGCTTTGATAATAACATCATCTACTCTTACTTGATTCGAACAGAGAAGAATAATCGAGAATCCGCAAAACTTCGGAACAAATTTCTCCAAGGAATTAATTTTAGCCCAATTGATCCGGCCATGGGGAATTTGATGTACACTGAGTTCAAACAATTAAACTTCGCTCGTCAGGTGGATCAAGAAGGGATGCTTTATCTTTTTTCTGCCTGGACCCAGGACCTAGATAATATGGAGATGTTCAAAGAGATGATTTACTATTTGGAACGAGGGAAGAATCCATTTAAGCAGTTGAGGCCGCTGTACTCGTTTGCCCTTAAGCACTATGGAAAAACTTTTACCACGAGAAAAATATTTAACGACCACGATGACCAAAACGTCGTCTTACAAAGAAAAATTGAAATAGAGAACATTGAAAAACTTCAAGATGCGCAGAAAGTAAAAACACCTGTTGTCGTTGAGCCTGAGTTAACTCCCGACGAGAAAATGAATATGTATCTTAGAAAAGCACGTGAAGAAGGTGCTGTTGAAACTAATGATATGAAAATTCACTAGCTATCAAACTGTTTGAATCCCTGAATTAAAACGTCTGTTAAAATTGGTTTGAGTTTGGTCACTTTCTCGTGGATGAGTGTTTTGGATTTCTCATCCATGTAGATGCTTCGGTTAATTTCAATTTGAATGTTATTGGTTCTAAATTGATCTATGTATTCTGTGATAAAGCCACCGAGGTAGGGGTCATTCAGCCCTGATTCATGGCCTCTAAGTGATAGTGCTGTCTTAAAAAAATTGATAAATTCAGGTTCGCATGTTTTGCCTTTTCTATCAGAGAGACAAAAGTCGGGGCGACTCATCTTTTGGTTCGGATTAAGTTTTAAGTGATAACTTGTGGGACCTGAGGGCATACTGTGAAGATCGATAACTGACACACGAGACTTTTTTCTTTTCTCCAGATCTTGGATTGCAGATTTGATGACCTCAAAATAAGGGCGATGGAAAGTTTCAACAAACCTCTCTACCTCATTCGCGTCCGGGTCTTTAGTCACAATTTTTTTTCCATGAGTATTCTCTTTCCAAAAAAGGACACAGTTTTTTTCGGATCGATTTAAATCAACGCAGATTCGATGAACGTGCGCCACAACAACACCGATCCCAGATTTTTGTAAGGCCTCAATGTCAACGAGCTCATTGACTTTAAAGTCAACATCCTCTTTGTAAGCGTCAAGATCTCCCGAGAGGTAAGGTTTAAAGACCTCGGGAATGTCCTCGCCAGAGTGAGGAATAGAGACAAATCCGCGGTAATCGGCACTCAGAGGGGCATAATAATCAAACAATGGAGACTTAAGGGGGTGGTCTAGACTAAACATATGAAAAAAATACCATAAATTTTTGATAACCGTCCATGTGTCTCTTTCAAAACCGCTTCGGCAGGATTATAAATGGACATCCATTTTACGAGGTTTTTATGAAGTTTCCGGGCCGGCGCAACACCAAGCACTATTTCCCAGTAGAAGAAAAACAAAGAAGCTCATTCGATGATGAAATCAACCGCCCTGGTAACGTCTACACTGTCGGTATCGATCAACTTTTAGTTGATATCGAAATCCCTGTGGATGATACTTTTCTCGCAAAATATAACTTTAAAAAAGGTGAGTCATTCATCATCGAAGATGAACTCGCGGATAAAATTTATTGGGACTATAAAAACCAAGGTCTCATCACGGGAGAATTCCCTGGTGGGGCGGTAGGAAATACCTTACACAATTATTCAATCCTCTCTGATTGCCCGTCTGTGGCACTCGGGACAATTAACAAAAATATTGAGCTGGGTGATTACGCTTTCAAATACATCTGTAACACGAGCTCAAAAGTGAACCTCTCCTATCTCCAACCGTGCCCGCGCCCAATGGGAAGAGCACTTTGTTTTGTGAGTCCGGATACTGAGAGGACTTTTGCGATCAGCAAAGGTTGCATGAATGATCTCTCACCAGAGTATCTTCCGATAGAGGTGATTGAAAGATCTGCGGCACTTCTGATTTCTGCCTACACACTCCGTGATGAGAACTCGTCAATTTTTAAATCAACTCTTAAGGCCGTAGAAATTGCGAAGGCGGCCGATGTTCCCGTTGTTCTCTCCCTTGGAACAAGTGGATTAGTTGAGGAGAAAAAAGAATTTCTCAAAATGTTTATTCCCAAATACGTCTCAGTCCTCGCGATGAATGAGTCTGAAGCTTACACTTTGACTGGCATTAAAGATTCGCTTCTCTCGGCCGAATATGTCCTTGATTGGGTGGATATGGTGCTTTTAACTGTCGGGGCCCGGGGTCTTTATATTGGTGCCTTGACGGATAAAAAAGAAGCTAGGCTTACGAAAGAGCCTCTCCATACAAAATCAATTGTTGAGTATAACAAGTACGAATACTCACGTGCGCAGCGCCGCTCAGAATGCCGAGATTTGCAGAAAGTGTACACTCACATTAATCCTTTCCGTGGTGGGCCACAAATGATCCGCAATACGAATGGAGCAGGGGATGCTGCACTTGCGGCCGTGATGCACGACTTGTCGGCGAACCTTTATCATAAGAATAAAGTGCCAAATTCTCCTAAGCATGGAGCGAACTTCTTAACTTACTCGTCGATCTCACAAATTAGTAAGTATGCTAATCGAGTCTCATTTGAAGTTTTAAGTCAGAACTCTCCACGTCTTCTTCGCGGTCTTCCTGAGAAAGAAGATGGTCTCGAGGAAGCATACTGGGCGAAGTAAAAGTGACCCAGGATCAAACGAAGAAAGAGGCCCTTTTCAACGAAGTGAAGGGCTCTCTTTTTGAGTACCTTGTCTGTAAACAGATTGCTATTAAATCCAATGAAGAACTCCTTTTTCAGCAGTCTTTAGATAAGAACTATCTCACCGTCTTGTCTCAGCAAGATAGAATGGTCCGGCAGTTTTATCCGGAAATGCTGAGTTTTCTCTATGAAATCTCGGTTGATACCACAGAAGCTTTGATTGAGTATCTTAAAGAAATCCCAACACGCCCAAAGGTTGTTGGTAAATTTTCAAACTCCGCTTTTGCTGAAGATTACCACGAAGCTGATATGATGGTGTCTTTGATGTCTGGGCCTCTTCCGGTTTCTTTAAAGCTCAATAAAAAAAACGCCTATGTGAATACAAAGAGCGGTGGGATAAAAAGTTTTTTTACCCAGTATTTTTCTTTCATTGATCAAGATGTGCAGAAATCCTTTAATCAGTTCGTAGACCTTGAGTTTCACCGGATGGGGCATGAAGTCCATGCGCACCATGATTTGGACTACGTCGGTGACTTCAATCTTTGGGTGAAGACTGGGCACTCGGAGCTTCCAGGAGAGCTTGATACTGAAACAAGAAATATCCTCAAGCGCTACTACGCTCGGATTGCCTCTGAGATGCACTCTATTTTAAGTAAGGCCTTCATTTCATCACCCGACGCCTTTAAAGCTTCTCTCCCGCCTCTACTTGGATTTGGTTCGGAAGATATCTTACAGGTGATATGTTTCCATGAATTTGCTCAGGGCCGAAAAAGTCAGGTGGAAATTCATTCCTTCCAAGAGATGAGCTCCCAGCTACCACTGACAAGTCTCAAACCTTTTTCTTCAATATCGAGCGTTGAATTTGATATCGGAGATTGGAGTTTGCACGTGAGGGTTAAGCCCATGAATAAATTTACGACAACGGCGATAAAGGTTAATTGTAGTGTAAAAGTTAAGCGGCCAGCTTCTTCTTAAGTTCTGTCGGCCCTAGCCTCGTGACTTCAAATTCGTATTCTTTTCTGTCAACTATTGAGTGAGCACAGTCAATCCAGATCGAAGACTGAGCAGTCGCTAGGTAAACAGTTTTTTCAGAAGTTAAAAGTACACTTTTCTTGATCTGTTGGATGAGAAAAGGAGACAAGTGTTCTTCGTTTATGTCTAAAAGCAAATGGCGAGAAGGACCAAGCAGGGCCTTCGTGAAACTTATAATAAATCTCTCCCAACTCTGAGCTTCGTTGGTTTTTATCGAAGGATTTTTAATCAGGTTCATCAAAAAACTAATCTCAGGGATCAGGTGTTTCCCTGCATCTTTCAGAGGAATTGGCCCAATTTCGATCTGGATATTTTCCCAGAGTGTGAGCTGAGGGTGGAGTGAGGTCTCGGCTTCGATGTAGGAGAATGTGCTGAACTTCCCCGCTTCATTCTTTTTTAGAAACTGGAGGAGGTCTTTCAGAACTTTTGCGTCCTGATCGTTTTTCTTAAATAGGTATATGCCGTAAGGCCTGTCTTCATTCATCTAAATCATTTGTCGGTGGTTTTGCCGTAGAACCTTAGAGCAATCTCCCTTATAATGACTTTATGGACATGAAAAAGAAGCTCGAAGACACGTATAATCCTGAGCAACACGCTCAGAAAGAAAGGATCGTGGTTGGACTCAATGGCAGTATTGACTCCATGGTGGCGGCCTTTTTATTAAAAATCCAAAAATACGAACTTCTCGCCGTTACAGTGATGAATAGTTGGGACACTTTAAAAACTGATCAGGCCTCGGTGCTCTCATGCCATATCACCCATCCAAAGATTGAAAGGATCAAGGACTTTTGTCACAAGTTGAATATACCTCTTCATATTGTTAACTCAAATGCGGAGTTTAATGAGGAAGTGGCCTCTCCTTGGATCTCTGATAAAGTGCTCGGTAAATTTCCGAAACCTTGTTGGAGTTGCCATGAAGTGAGGATGCATCTTCTTCACCACAAGATGCTTGAGCTTGGAGCGAAGCAAATCGTCACAGGTCACTATGCTAAACTTTTCAGGCATGACTCGAAGGGGACAGTTTTTGTCCATACCTCCAACGATGAAGAGCATGATCAGTCAGAACTTCTCGTGCGTTTGCCTCATGATGTCCTGGCCTCGTTGTATTTACCTTTGTCGGATTTGACAAAAAAAGAAGTTCTAAAACTCGCTGAAAATTTCGGACTCACCTATGAAGCTGATCCCACTGAGAATCGTCCTTGCTTTGAATGGGGTCCGGATCTCGCCGCGATTGTTACCAAAGAAGTTCCAGCGAGATTTATTAAGCCAGGTGATATCATGAATAAGGATGAGTCTATCCGAATTGGAGACCATCCTGGTGTTCAGCATTATAAGCTTGGACAAACGATCGAGTACCGTGAAAATGGGGCACAGGTTTCTGGTATTTTTGGTGAGTATGTATTTGCTGAAAAGAAAATCAAGGTCGCACAGGAAGAGCACTACCTTCGTAACCAATTCATGCTCGTGAAGTGTCACCTCTCTGAAGAGGTGTCGTGGGTAGAACCTTTTAAGGGTAGTGTTCAGTTAAGAAAGGGAGAGTTTGTAGATTGTTGGGTTTATCCCAAATCGCTTTCTTCGATTTACATCGAACTACTTGAACCAAGAAAGATTCTGCCTGGGGAAGTTGTCACTGTCTTAAAGCGTAGAGGTAAAAATTCAAAGATATACCTTTCTGGTGAAATTCAATTTATAGAAAAAAATGAAGACGATGAAGAGGGAGTCTCACATGTTCCAAAAGCTAATTACTCTGGCGATTTTTAGCCTCACTCTTGAGGCCTGGGGAAGAGCGCCGGTTTCTTATAATGACCTAAGAACTGAACTTCAAAAGTTTTCTTCTCGAGAAATGGTCGAGTTCATCCAGAACTTTGTGAAGGCGTCTGCTCCCTCTCGTATGATTGGGCTGCCAGGTCATGACAAGGCCCGTGATTTTATCGCATCGGCGATCAGGGGTTATGATCCAAAAAATGCAGGCACTCTGACTCTGACATCAAGGCCCGCTGAGATTGAGGCGGTGAAAGCGTTCTATCAAAAAGATTTTGATCAAAAAATAGAGGGCAAAATTCCTCAACATAGTCCGGATTATAAGATGTGGTCACGCTTTACTTCGTCTATGAAAACCTTCGCAGAGTCGAAAAAAAATACTCCTGTCCAAAATATAGTGTGGGAAAAGTCCGGCATTAATTCCAAGAAAGTCTTAGTTGTGACGGCCCACTACGATACGATCTCACACGATAAAAATACGCTTCTTGTGAATGAAAAAGAACCGATGCCAGGGGCCAATTACAATGCTTCCGGAGTTGCCGTCGCACTTGGTTTAGTGAAAGTCCTGGCCCAGGTGGATCTTAATTACTCAGTCAAAATCGTTTTCTTAGATTGGCAGGGAGTCGGCTTTCATGGTTCTGAAATTTACGCTAAAGAGCTTAAGAGCGCTAATTTAGATGTGATTGGAGTCATTAATCTTGAGATGCTTGGACAAGACTCAAGCTTTCTCGATAAAAATAAAAAACTCGGAAACATGTCCGCCTACTCGAGAAATTTACCAGCTGAAACACAGTGGGTTTCTAAACTCACAAATCACGGTAAGGGTGTTATTCAAAAAGTGACATTTGAACCAAAACCAAACGGGTTTGATAACTCCGATAACTTCAGGTTCTGGGATCAGGGCTTTTTGGCCGTAACTTTTTCGCAGAACTGGGAAGATGATTTTAATCCCAAATTTTATCAGACTCCGCAGGACACCTCGGAAATCCTCAACCACGAGACACTTTACTCTTCATATCAATATGTTGGCGGGGCCGTGGTCGGAACCCTCTTAGATCTCACCAAGTAAAAACTCCTCAAAGCTTGGAAAAGAGTGCGAAATCCGCTATATAGTGGCGATGAATCTATCTTACCAACCAGCACTTTTAGAAGAATATGGCATTACACTTTCGCCTGAAGAGTACCAAACCAATGGTGAGAAGACCGTCGTCGTAGGCATGTCTGGCGGTGTTGATTCTTCGGTGACGGCGCTACTCGTGAAGCTCCAAGGGTACAAGGTTCTAGGTCTTTTTATGAAGAACTGGGATGAAACAAACCCTGATGGGACCTGTTCGGCCGATAATGATTACCAGGATGTGATCAAAGTTTGTGAGAATCTTGATATACCTTATTACTCAGTGAATTTTGTGAAAGAGTACTGGGATGGAGTTTTTTCCGAATTTCTTGATGACTATCGACAAGGTTTCACTCCTAATCCTGATATTCTTTGTAACCGCGAAATTAAATTCAAAGTCTTCTACCAAAGAGCAAAACTTTTAGGCGCGGATTACCTTGCCACTGGCCACTACTGTCAGTTGGAAAATGGTCTACTAAAAAAGGGTGCGGATTTAAATAAAGATCAGACCTACTTCCTTTATGCTGTTCAAAAAGAAGTTTTTAAAGATGTGCTTTTTCCAATCGGTCATCTTCCTAAGCCAAAGGTGAGGGAACTTGCTCGTTTGTTTAATCTTGCCACCATGGCCAAAAAAGATTCCACAGGAATTTGTTTTATTGGGGAGAGAAACTTTAAAAATTTTCTTTCTCAGTATATTGAGAGTTCTAAAGGTAATTTTGTGGACCTTCAGGGGAGAGTTTTAGGCCAGCATGATGGCTCATGTTTCTATACTCTCGGTCAACGCAAAGGGATGGGCATCGGTGGGCCAGGAGAAGCGTGGTTTGTGGTGGCCAAGAATTTTCATAAAAATGAAGTGGTTCTCGCACAAGGACAAGATCATCCTGGGCTCTATGCTGATGAGCTTAAAGCGACTGATCTTAATTGGCTTGGAAAGACCCCTGAAGGGACTTTTAAATGTAAGGCGAAGGTTCGCTACCGCCAGAGTGAGCAGCCTTGTACGGTCGTTTTGGAAGGGGATTTAGCGAGAGTGATCTTTGATGAACCACAGCGGGCGATGACGCCGAGACAGTCAGTTGTTTTTTATGATGGAGAACTTTGTTTGGGCGGAGGAATCATTCAGGAAATTGGGCCAAATTACCATGAGCTAGGTCGTGGGCTCCCGGTCTCTCAACCAGAAGCCCCATCAGTTTCTATTTAAGTATTTTATCTTCCAGTGATTTGTATTTTGGACTTACTGGTCTCACACACTTCGTTTCTTTATTTTCTTTAAACACTCGGAGCATAAGCCCTGGATAAGCACCAGCATCGGCCGTGTAAAAGAGCATCTGGAAGGTGAAGTAGTCTTTTAAATCCATTTCCATCTTAGCACTTTGATCAACTAAAAGTTGATGGGCCTTCTCTGTCTGACGAATCGTCCCTTTTAAGTAGTCTCCAATAATATCGTTATCAACAAGTTCTGCCGCGAGGTGGATGGCAAATTGACTAAAGCCAAGAGCAGCCATAGTTTTCTCGACGATGGGACGTGTGAACTCATGCTGGCGGCCTTTGTCTCCGGCCCTCACGGCCAGTGGTTTACCGATGTCATGAAGAGACATTGTTAAGTCCATAAAGTTTTTCACACTCACTCCAAGAATTGGCCTCATCCTGTCTTCAAATTCAGGAGAGATATGGCAAGCATACTGAGAGTTTATGAGTTCCATCACTCGAAGAGAGTGTTCTTTAATGCTGTATCCTTCTGAGACTCCTGCATCTGACGAGAAGAGGTCTTCCAGTTCTTTATTTTTGGAAAGGACATCAATCACAAAATGAGGATTTAGTTTTTCTTTGTCTTTCAGGTCAAGAGGATTAAATGTTTGAGAACCAGTATGAGTGAGTTTAATTGAGACACCGAGATCAAAACCACCGGCATTTTTGACTTTATAGGCCTTGCGGTTAGAGTTGATCGCAAGACGCTGAAGAACTCCGTCTGTGTCTATGTCATATGAACTCACAAGTTTCTTACCGAATAGGAATGGGTGAAAACCGTTTAAACGGAAGTAGGTATTAGGATTTAGGATGTCATACTTCATCGAGTGATTTAAAAGTTCCGAAGTTTTTACGACATAACTTTGCGGTAGTACTTTTTTATTCTCGCGATGTTTAAATTTAATGAGTTCAAGACACTCATCAAAGGGCCTATCTTCCCGTCTGAATAGTGGTTCTGCGACTCGTTTTCTATCAATCCTAGCAACGATATGGTCACGAATCTCTTTCATCGTAGGATAGACAAGAACATCTTTGTGAACGCCTGGACGACAAACACTTAGCACAAGATTAAGTTTTTTAGCTGGTTCTTCAGGAAGCTTTTGTTCTTCTCCAGAAGATGAAGGTTTTGCTGGAGCAGGTTTTAATTGAACGACATCTTCGAGGGTGAATCTAATTTCACTTTGCCTTATGTATGAATCTACTTTATCAGCAAACTTTTTATTAATCTCTTGATCGGTGGTTTGGGCCAATAAGGCCTGTGGAATCACGGTGATTAAGAAAAAGAGAGTCATCTGACGTGAAATGTTCATAGTTGCACCTTGTTAGTTTAAGATGATGTTGCAGGCCAGGTGCCTATTTAGTGTAAGTAATTTCGATAATTTAAAGGCATTTCGGAGAGGTTAAACGTACGAGATTTTATAATCTGTAAAAATATTTTCCAGTTCTACCAGAGCTCTTTTCGGTTGAGATCACTACCTGACTTTTCTGACTCTGGGCGCTTTTTGGGTTCAAAGCCCTGGCATTCACCCATTCCGGCACTAGCGATAATCGTGGAGGGTTGGTCTTTGCACTGGATTCCAAATCGACGACAGCCGTTCGGTGTTTTTTGGTTCCATGTGATGTAAAAATGCCGACATTGCGAGCAGTTAGGTTTACTCATGCCCTTATTTTAGCAGTATAAAAAAATACCTGGAGTAGGTAAGATTGACCTGATTTTTTAGACCTTAGCTGAAGCTGTGATAGACAGATCTGAAAGCTTTACAGGATGTTACTGTTTTTCCCCTAAGTGATTAGAAGCTGGAGTTTAATAACTTTGAAAATAAAAGTGGTGTCAAAAAGACTCTGATAACGATGGCCCTTGCTGTGCAACGTAGAGAATGAGCTGCTGAACGTTTAGGAAGATTAAAGGAATGTATGAGTTATAGAACGGATTTAGAAATTGAAAAAGCCAACGTCATCTCGCTATTTGGTGAGGCCAATGCTGAGATGATTGAGCGTGATTTATTAGCAAGCCTCGCTGATGGGTCGTTGATGGAAGAAACTTCTCAAGAGCAAGCGAGCGCTCCTCCGAGAAAGCTTGTGAGTGAACAGCAGTTCCCAGACCAGTCGATTTATACGCTTCAGGAACAACTTCAGAATCTGAAACGTGGCCTTCAGAGATTAAAATTTTACCTTGATGATTTAGAAGATGTAATTCCTCATTAAATTCTCTAGACAAACTCGGCCTCATTCCTTAATTTATAGTCTCTTTAATATTCTATGTGCCCAGGTGGCGAAATGGCAGACGCACTACCTTGAGGTGGTAGCGCTGGAAACGGCGTGCTGGTTCAAGTCCAGTCCTGGGCACCATTTTTTCGTTTGAAAATCACCTATCTTTGAATTTTGTTTTTCGACTCCTCGTCGGTCATTTAGGATCTACTAGGTTGTTAGTGGGTAGTTACTTGAAGTGATCTGAATCAAAGAGCTTTTCTGATTTCCAAACTCTCGATCTGAACTCTTATCGTCGTTAACCAGTGAAAATTCAAGTTTTTTTCAAAT
>JACCDH011693401.1_pt1 | contig 10956 bp, 14 predicted proteins | sample 7442481 | NCBI WGS metagenome assembly JACCDH01 (sample SAMN15323433, study PRJNA562643) | freshwater metagenome | isolation source: river surface water | place: USA:Blue River Watershed | collected 2017-08-15 | reverse complement strand
GACATTTGTTTAATAAAATCTCTACGTTGTTTCATATGACAAGTTTTAGGCATTTTAAATATAACAAATAATTTGAAAAGAAAATGGCAAAAAAGTATGGATGGCTTTAGGTATACAATTAATATTATTATATTTATTACGCAAAACAAATATCCTATGAACAATAATATATTTACCCAAGCGCAAATTGATCAATACAATAAGGACGGCTATATTATTGTAAAGAATTTTTTCAGCAAGGATGAAGTTGCTAAAATGTATGGCATAGCGGTACAAGACGACGCCATGGCGAAAAATGCATTGGACCTAAATGATCAATCAGGTAAAAAGACAAAGCTATCTTTATGGTTCACCCCTGGCAACGACATATTTGGATATTTATCAAGAAGTGAGCGCATTATAAATAGAGTGGCGCAAGTCATGGACAGCAATGCACCGGTTTGTCATTTTCATTCTAAATTAATGCAAAAGGAACCCAAGGTGGGAGGTGCATGGGAATGGCACCAGGATTATGGATATTGGTATAAAAATCAATTCATGTTTCCTGATCAACTAGTGAGTGTAATGGTGGCACTTACGCCTGCTAATAAACAAAATGGTTGTATTCAAGTAATAAAAGGGTCGCATAAATTAGGTAGGGTGAATCACGGTTTTGCAGGTGAGCAAGTGGGGGCGGATATGACCATGGTTGAAAATGCTTTAAAAACAATGGAGCTTGTTTATGTGGAAATTGAAGCGGGCGATGCTTTGTTTTTTCATAGTAATATATTGCACCGTTCAGAAGCAAATTTATCAGATCATCCAAGGTGGTCAATTATATCCTGCTATAGTGCACAAAGTAATTTAGCCTATAATGAAACTTCCACCTCCTGGAGAGAGCCCATACAAGTAGTACCTGACGAGGCGATCATGAATTGGGAATATGAAAGTTTAGGCAATGCCGATTTTTTAAAAAAAGAAAATGATCCCGCGTTGAAAGAAACGGGTTGGGAAAAATAATTAAATTAAATTAGCTAGTTACTTCAATAATTTCTCATAGGCACGACGAGGGAAGCCGCTTACAAATATTTCGCCGCAATAAGTATAATTTAAATTATCCATTATTTTAAGCATAGGTATATTATCAAAATTAGTATCCACTTTTATACTAAATATATTTTTTGACAAGGCTAATTTTTCAATCATTAGAAACAATTGAGTAGCAATTCCTTTTCCTTTTAAAGTAGGCGCTGTCGCCACTCTATGCACAACCACATATGGCTGATTTGACATCCATGCTCCATTGATAACTTCATAAGTAGGCTCATCACCAAAAACAATTGCGGCATAAGCAATGATCATATTATTTTCCTCTATTACATAACCATAACCTTGCTGTATATCGTTTGCAACTGTACCCTCATTGGGATAACCATTTTGCCATTGTGTACTTCCATCCATTTTTCTTTGTAAAATGGCAGCTTGTAAAATTTCCCAAATGGTTGTAGCGTCAGCTAAAGTGGCTAATCTTAAAATCATATTGTGCCAATCATTTAATGTAGATTGTTTTAATCATGCTCAATTTAATAATATCTAAGTAATATTTATACAATAAATTAAATAACTTTAAACTATACTCAATAATATAACATGAATAAATATAAGGCGATACCCACTATTTTATTTGTTGTATATTTAATTTTACTTATCAATATTTTAGTATTAAAATTATTGCCGGTAGTGACTGTTGGACAAATGATATTTAATTTCGGCGGAACACAGGAAGGACCCTCTAACTTAATTCCTTTTAAAACAATCATACCCTACTTATCAGGGAAAAATGGGTTTTTAATTCCCATGATTAATATTGTTGGCAATATTGCAGCCCTAGTGCCAGCAGGATTTTTAATTCCTTTCATTTACCTCAAAATGAATTGGAGGAAAACACTTTTTCTTGCTTTATTACTTGGACTAAGTATTGAAACAATTCAACTGATATTGCATATTGGCATATTTGATATTGACGATGTTATATTAAATGCCTTAGGCGTTATGATTGGTTTTTGGAAATTTAATTTATATCAAGGATTTCCAAAATCTATTCAACGAATCATTAATTTAATTGCCCTATTAATTTTTAGTGGTATACTCATTTTGATAATTCTTGTGGCTAACAAAATAGTTGCCTTCCCTTTTGGGTTAGCATCCAATGATTCGATACAAAAAATGATGCCGCCTATAAATAATAATTCTTCCGATCCTAATTGTTGTGATTTATGTAATGGAACCCTGGGAACTGGTCAAGTGATCGCGATTGGCGAAAATTCATTTTCAATTAAACGAAGAGATGGTGCTATTCAAATTATTAAATTAACAAAAGGCACTGTTATTAAGAATTCAAAAGGAGTTATGGGTTTTAATGATATTAAAATTGAAGACCATGTCACTTTAATTATAGATGAAACTGAAACTGCTTCCCTTGTATTGATTTGTGGTATTGCTAAGTAAATAAAAATAACATTTAAACTATTTTATAATCTAATCAATTAAATGAATTAATTTAACATCCACATAAACACATAACACTCATTATGAAAAAAATTATTTTTCTTTTCACGGTATTACTAACTATAACCATCACCAATTATGCCCAGAATAAAGTAGTGCAAATTTATGAAGGTGCAGTACCTGGTACCGAAAATTGGAATTGGGAGGAAGGAATACAAGAAGGTAGTAGCTGGAGAACTCAGGTTGTTTATAATGTTGCAAAACCAAGTTTAACCATATTTGCTCCTGATCCCGCAATGGCTAATGGAACTTCAGTTATCATATGTCCTGGTGGCGGATTCGTTGCACTTTCTATGGGAAATGAAGGATATGATGTAGCAAAATGGCTTGTAAAAAAAGGCATTACCTGTTTTGTATTAAAATATCGATTAGCGCATATTAATACAACCGATGCGGTGAAATATTTTAATGATGCTATTCATAATCGCGATGAAGAAAAATTAAAAAACCAACAGAGCGCTATTCCATATAGTATTGCTGACGGCAAGGCTGCTATCAAATATGTAAGAGCACATGCTGCTGATTATAATATCAATCCTGACAAAATTGGTATCCTTGGATTTTCAGCAGGTGGAACTGTAGCGGCATCGGCAGCATTTAATTATACGCCAGCAAATAAACCCAATTTTGTTGCACCTATATACGCCTACTTCCCAAAAGAGATGCAAGGAAAAGTAGAAAACGATGCGCCAGCTTTATTTATAGCGGTAGCAGCAAATGACCCTTTAAATTTACAACCACATAGTGTTGATTTATTTTCGACATGGAATAATTCAAAAAAAGATGCTGAATTACATGTTTTTAACCAAGGTGGTCATGGATTTGGAATGCGTGTTCAACAAACAACAAGCGATACTTGGATAGAGCGTTTCGCTGAGTGGATGATAGCGCAAAAATTATTAAAAAAATAATTCACGCATACTTTATTTTTTTATAAATAAAAAGCCCCCTCTCAATTTCTTAAGACGGGGCTTTAAAATATTTTGCATATTTAATTTGACATTAATTATCTAGGAATAAGTCCAAGTTGTTGCATAAACTCTAAATTATCCATAAAGTCTTGCTCTTCTGTAATTTTACCATCTTTCATTTTAGCAATGGTAACACCAAAAACATCAACATCTTTACCTGTTGCAGGTATTCCAAAAAAAGTGCCAGTATGCTTTCCTTTAAATTCCCAATGTTTTACTAATTTGTCGCCATCAGCAAACATTTCTTTTACTATAAATTTTCTATCAGAAAAACCTGTTACATAATTTTCATAGTAAGCTTTAGCATTAGCTTTTCCTTTAACTTCAGGAACTGCATGAATTACGGCATCATCAACATAGGCAGAATCTAAAATATTAACACGACCTTCATTGATAGCTACTTCCCATACACGAGCATAATACTCAACATTTTTTTTGCTTAACTCAGCATTTTTGTCGTTTTCAGATTGGCATGATGTTAGTACAGAAACCACGCAAACTAATAGTAATAATTTTTTCAATTTTTATACGTTTAAAATTAAATAGCCCATTATTGGACTATTTGAAGTTAATTAAAATTGGGTAAACTAAATTATTTAACAACCACCTTTACCAGGAACACGCTTATAAATTAATTTGCCATTGCGCTCAATATTATCACCTGCAACTATAGGAAAAGCATATTTTGGAGCATGTGAAACGTTATGGCTTCTAATGATAATTTTATCGTTTACTTTTAACTTATGTAGTTGCTCAAATTCATTTTTTGACTCCACTCCAAAAGAAAGTATATAGTCTTCGCCTTTAATTTTTACCATTACTCCAAAACCCAATCTTGAGCCCTGAGGAAGTGAGAGCGAGGTTACCACGCCTTCCATATTGCTAAAGCTTCTAATTTCTTTAATGATTTTAGCTTCACCTGCATACACTTTTTTTCCTGCTGGGGATGCTTCCCATTTTTTGAAAAATATACCTTCGGGTGTTGCTTCCCATTTTCTCTTAGCTGCTTTAGCTGGATTTTCACTTTTAATTTCACTATTTGCTAAAACCGCTCCACTCACTAAAACGAGTGGTAATATAAATGCATAAATGATTTTGTTCATGCCACAAGTTAATGAACTTTATTGAACTGAATAATACCCAAAAGGTTAAAAACGCGCATTACTTGATATGTTAGGTCAAATTCAAACCATTTTTTTGCAAAATTGGCATCGGTTTTTTTATGATGATGGTTGTTTTGAAACAACTCGCCTAATAAAAAAATACCCCAAGGACCCGTATTCTTACTTTGATCAGTGCTTTCAAAATTTCGATAACCATATTTATGACCACACCAGTTTACAATCGCACCTTGAATCGGGCCCATTAAAAAATGAATAGGCAAAAGTAGAAACCACCAAATACTTGGAGCAAAAAAACAATAAATCAAAATATAAAAAATAGCGAATGCTAATCTCGTTAACATATGGTGTCCAAACTTGTCTAGCTTTTCCCAAACCGGCAAATAGTCCTTTGTGAATTCTTTTTCTGGCATTTTATCATTAGCTAAAAATGCTCTGTAAATAACCACCGTGCTTTTCATCATCTCATAAACATCTTTAAAAAAATGTGGAGAATGAGGATCCTTTTCTGTGTCACTATAAGCATGATGCATTCTATGCATTACACCATAAGCCCTTGGGACCAAATAGGAAGAGCCTTGAAAAAACCAGGTACTGATATAAAAAACACGTTCCCAATTTTTACTTGTTTCGTACATTTTGTGAGAAGCAAATCGATGTAAAAAAAAGGTGTGAAAAAACAAAGACATAAACCAATGAAGCAAGAAAAAGGATATAATGAATACCATATTAAGTTATTTGGTATTGAAGATATTATATTTATTATAATATATATAATCTTGTTTAAACAATAAGTAGGTTACTTATGATTAAATAGACAGGAATAAGACGAAGGATACTGACTTCCCAATTATTTTAACATTATTTACTTTTTTAATTAATTTAGCTTGATATAAACGGGAATATCTTTTTATGAAAAAAATAACGCTAATTATAATAGTATTCTCTTTTATGTTAAATTCATATGGACAAGGCAGGATGTTTCCGGCGCAAAATAATCCTTTAAATGCTATTCCGCCTCCCGCTTCATCTAATATTGTTTTAAGCCAAATAGTTTATACACAGAGTTCAATTTATGGGACAAACTTAGCAGCTACAAATAGCGGTATGACAAATGGAATTTTTGCAGAGACTAAACAAACAGGAACAAATAATGGTAGTGAATGGGTAATGATGGATTTAGGGTCAGTTAAAAATGTAACGTCCGTTGTAGTTGGTTGTGACTTTACAAATACATTAGAAGGCGGTTGGGGTAAAAGTTGGACAGAAAATAGAAATGTTCAGTATTCAAGCGATAATACGAACTGGACTGTAGCTTTTAATACCGGAACTTTCACGCAAGGTCTTAAAACCTTTAATCAAAGTTTTTCGGCTAGGTATATAAGAATTTTTCACAATGGTTATCTTAGTATTACAGAATTCTATGCAATAGGAAATTAGTTACTCGATTTAACAAGTATATATTCATTTCTTTTTACCCATTTATCTGTCCCCTCAAATTTTACATCCTTAACAATAGAATAGGTATTGGAGACTAACTGATAGGTATGTCTCAGTATTGCTTTTTTATTTTCATTGCCATCTTTTCCATCTACTTCTGTCACTAAGGTAAATCCGCCAATTACCAACTGTACTTGATAAGTCTTTAATTTGAAATGTTTGTGCATTTGATGATAAACAAAATAATACTAAGGCAGTTGCTAATAATCAATTTTTCATAAAGTAAATATAGGTAAGAAAAAACTAAAGTATATCAGCATTGTAAAAATCAAATTTTTGTAAATTAAAAACTATTGGTAAATTGAATTTATAAAAATTCTATTACATGAGAAAGTGCTTTGTTCAATCTCTATTTTTTCTATGTATTTCATTTTTTCATGGGTCTGTTTTTGCACAACAAAAAGATTCATTGAAAATAACCGCCATACCAAAGTGGTTAAAATGGGAAAATAAACCAGCAAAGTATAATATCAATAACTCAATAATTACAATTTTTTCAGGTGAAAAAACTGATATGTTTAGAGACCCAAATGTTACCTATAATACTGACAATGCACCAAAATTATTGTTTGAAGCAGATACAAATTTTATTATCTCAGCTAGTATCGAACATAACTTTCTGAGCAAATGGGACGGAGGTGCTTTAGTATTAAAAATGGATAGTTTAAACTGGGTAAAATGTTGTTTCGAAAAAGATTATACTGGCGCTAGAAGAATTGTTACTGTAGTTACCAAAGGTATCTCGGACGATTGCAACTCTGTTAAAATAAATAGTAATAAAGTATATTTCAAAATCGCAAAAGCAGATAATGTAATCACAATTTACTACTCATTAACAGGCGCTAATTGGTTTTTGATAAGACATTTTACTTTTGATACAAATGAAAAATTAAAAGTTGGTTTTTTAGCACAATCTCCAACAGGAAAAGAATGTAAAGTAAAATTTAGTGAAATTAAATATGAAAGAAAGAAAATTAAAGACCCTTATATTGGTGAGTAATAACTTATTTAATTTTTTTAGAAAATAGATTTATACGAATCCGTATTAAACTTTTTTCAAAAAAATAGGTCTATATCAATTGTTCTAATGTTTAATTTTCATCATTAAATATTTCCTTTTGAAAAAATATAACTATAGGGATTATGAAAAAATTGACCTGTTGTTTTTTGATGTTGTTGCTATTTAATAGTTGTAAAAAAAATGAGCAGCAAATTCAAACAACACCAACTGACACAATGTATTTCCCATCTATTTCAAGTAATAATTGGGAAGCTACATCAATTTCCAGTTTAAATTGGAATCAAAATGCTGTTCAGCCATTGAAAGATTACCTTAATCAAAAAGGTACAAAATCATTTATGATACTTGTCAATGGTAAAATAGTAATGGAAGAATATTTTAATGGACACAATGCTGCAAGCACTTGGGAATGGAATAGTGCAGGAAAAACACTTGTCGCCTCAACTATTGGTATTGCACAACAAGAAAGTTTATTAAGTATCGACAAAAAAGTGTCTGATTACTTGGGGATCAATTGGACAAGCATGCCGTTAATAAAAGAAAGTTTAATTACGGTTAAAAATTTGCTGACAATGACAACAGGTAATGATGATACTAAACAATTCGTAATTAAATCAAACCTGACTTATGTTGCTGATGCTGGAACAAGATGGGCCTATAGTAATATTTTTCAAAAATTAACTGACATAGTTAGCAACGTAAGTAATAAACCTTTTGAAACTTATTATAACGAAAAAATAAAAAGTAAAATTGGAATGGATGGGGTTTGGAATTTTGGGCCAATCTTCACCATTTACCAAAGTAATTCAAGAAGTATGGCAAGATTTGGACTATTGGCATTAAATAAAGGGAAATGGAATAATGAACAAATCATAAATGAATCTTTTTTTAACGAAAGTGTCACCACTTCACAAAATATAAATCCTTCCTATGGATACCTATGGTGGTTAAATGGGAAAACAAGTTTTATCATACCTGGTGAGCAAAAAGTAAATCAAGGATTTTTAATTCCTAATGCGCCTGCTGATATGTATGCTGCAATGGGCGCTAAAGATCAACGGATTTATGTAATTCCAAGCAAAAAAATGGTCATCATAAGAATGGGTGAAGCGGCTGACCCAACAAATACAAATTTTGCAATATCTAGTTTTGACAATGAATTGTGGGCAAAAATAAATAATGTGATAAACTAATTGATTTAAATGTAAATCTCGCCTTTCATATAAAGGACTGCTTTCCCTGTTATCTCAACCCTTGTGCCAACTTTTTTACATTTTAAAGTGCCTTTTCTTGATGAAATTTGCTCAGCAATTAGTTCGTCTTTATTTAGCTTATTAGCCCAATAATTCGTCAATGTAGTATGTGCTGAACCTGTTACAGGGTCTTCATTTACTCCGCATTGAGGTGCAAAAAATCTTGAAACAAAGTCACAATCATTTCCTTTTGCAGTTACAATTAAACCTCTTACATCTAAATTTTCGATAATTGAAATATTGGGTTTTATATTTTCAATATCAACTTGTTTATCAAACACTAACATAATATCACTTTTACCTTTGTAAGCTAGACTTGGTTTTATGTTTGTTGTATTTATCAAATCATCAGATAATATAATTTCTTCAATTTCATCTATAGGAAAATCTAAAGTAAAAATATTTTCATTGACAGAAACAGGGAGATTTCCACTTCTACTTGAATAAAAGGGAATAATGTTGCCCTTGAAATTTTCCATATTCACTAAGACATATGCAGTTGCAAGTGTTGCATGTCCGCATAAATCAACTTCGGTGTTAGGCGTGAACCATCGTATTTCAATGCAATCATCTTTTATAACATAAAATGCTGTTTCAGATAAATTATTTTCAGCAGCGATCTTCAATAATAAATCATCCTCAATCCATTCATTTAAAGGACATACTGCAGCTGGATTACCTTGGAATACTTTTTCTGTAAATGCATCCACTTGATATATTGTAAATTTCATATCCAAATATAATAAAAGATGCAACTACTCTAACTCACTGATAGAAAAAGAAAGCTGCAAGTATAATGTGATGAATGAGTTGATAACAATCAGGTAATTTTTAATAGTCGGATTTTTTTGCTCTTTCAACTAAATCCGTATCAATTAATTCTAATGATAAAACCATATCCTTAACCGTTTCCTTATATTTTTTGAAATGTGGAGTTAAAATATGAGACTGATAAGCATCTAAATTAGCATAAACCTCAAAAATGGTAATGGATGTCGCATCTTTTTTATCAGCTACCACTGTATAAGACAATACACCCGGCTCCAATTTTATTGCAGCATTCATCTGCTCTTTAAGTGCAAACTTGTAATTTTTAAGCTGACTTTCATTTACTTTAATTTTTGCAATTCTATACATTGCACTTGAATTCTGTGCTTTTGAATCAAAATTAATTAGTGTTAAAATCCCAATAATAATGATTGTTAAAAATCTGAATTTAATCATAATGAAATTTACATTTTAATATTTGAATTTTATCCTGTTCTACTTTATAAATTGAATTTTAAAGCCTCTGGTTTGCCAATACCTTCATATGGACTTCTTGAAATATCTTTTAATAGTTGATTAATTCTGAATAAATAGTAGTAGCATCAATTTCAAGTTCGTTTGACCAAGCTATTGAGTAGCCATTTGTATAAGCCTTTGCGAATTGATTTTTATCTTGAAGCACTTTAAATATTCCCTTTTCAACTAAATCGTTTAATTGAATAGTTCCAACTACACCGTCTTCAAATTTGATGTGAATGGTGTAATCAGATAGATATTTTACTTCTTGAATTTTCATATTGAAATTTACAAAGAAAGAAGAGACAAAAAGACGCCAACGTATAAATACATCGTAAAAAAGGTTTAATCAAGTGAATATTATGAAGTACCAAAATGAAATTGGTTACTTTTGAGGTATAATAAAATTTACAATGACCTCACACATAATAAAAGAACATAAATTTACTTATCGTAATTGTTTTATAAATTTTGCATTTTTATTACTCCTACAGTCAATCATTTCGTATCAAGGTTTTGCTCAAACAACTAATACTGTTGTAAAACAAGATGTCGCATTCAATAGTGAAGGAACTAATATTGCGGGGACTTTATATACGTCTAAAAACGCATACGCTTCGGTTGTAATTGTACACGGTTCGGGTCAAGAAACTAGAATGACTGAATTTGCTGAGTTACTAGCAATTAATGGAATCAATATACTAACCTATGATAAACGAGGTGTTGGTAAATCAGAGGGAATTTATGCTGGACCAGAGGTTGGCACAAATAATGTTGACTCACTTAATATTAATTTATTAGCAAAAGATGCAGCTGCTGCACTAAAAAAAATAAAACAATATAATAATACCACACCAATAGGGCTATTAGGTTTCAGTCAAGCTGGATGGATTATGCCTATTGCAGCAATGAATAACCCATTAGTGGAATTTATGGTTTTATTTAGTTGCCCAACAATCACTTCACTTGAGCAATTAAGATTTCAATTTTATACTAATGGAGATACTAATTTTTGGATAAACCATACCGAGGAAGATGCTCGATACCATATTAAAAACGATTCGGACCGTTATCAATTTATTAGTACCGATCCAAAGGTTGCTTTAAAAAATATAACGGCCCCAGCACTTTGGTTATTTGGTGGGAAAGACATTCAAATTCCTGTAAAATTATGTATTGAGCAAATCAATACCCTTAAGTCTGAAGGAAAACCTTTCGAATATACCTTATTCTCAAATTTAGGACACAATACTGGATTT
>JACCDH010977914.1_pt1 | contig 10958 bp, 6 predicted proteins | sample 7442481 | NCBI WGS metagenome assembly JACCDH01 (sample SAMN15323433, study PRJNA562643) | freshwater metagenome | isolation source: river surface water | place: USA:Blue River Watershed | collected 2017-08-15 | reverse complement strand
GTGCTAGACGAACCCACCGTGGGCCTGCACATGGCCGATGTGGACAAACTCATCCGCGTGCTGCACCGCTTGGTAGACGGCGGCCACAGCGTGGTGGTGATTGAGCACGACTTGGATGTGATTGCCGAAGCTGACTGGATCATCGACCTAGGCCCCGAGGGCGGCAATGGCGGCGGCCTCATCGTGGCTGCCGACACCCCCGAAGCCGTGGTTGCCTTGGGCACGCACACGGGGGTGGCTTTGAAGCCGGTGTTGGCGAGGTAGAGTTTTATTCGCTGCATGCTGCTGCATGTTTGTCAAATAGAATTAAAAAGATTTCATTAATGAATAAATTTAATTCTTTTGACTAACTAAATGGCATTGGACGCGATTAAAAGTTCAGATTTAAAAACAGTTCTGCACTCTAAGCGTGCAAATCTGTACTACCTAGAGCATTGCCGGGTGCTCGTTAATGGTGGCCGCGTCGAATACGTCACTGATCAGGGCAAGCAGTCCTTGTATTGGAACATTCCGATTGCCAACACCACGTCGCTTTTATTGGGAACGGGAACATCCATCACACAAGCGGCTGTTCGTGAGCTTTCTAAAGCAGGCGTGATGATGGGCTTTTGCGGAGGCGGTGGTACACCTCTGTTTGCCGCTACTGAGCACAGTGTTGACATTGAATGGCTCGCGCCGCAAAGCGAATATCGCCCCACGGAATACTTGCAGCATTGGTGCCGTTTTTGGTTTGACGATGCCTTGCGTTTACAAGCTGCCAAAGCTTTTCAATTGAAGCGACTGCAAGCGCTGCAACAACATTGGACACGTGCCAAGTTTTGGCACGAGGCAAAAGTGCCACCCAGTGCAGAGGCTTTACAAGAGTTGGTGCAAAGCAGCCAGAGTGCAGTTCAAACAGCATTGGATCAAACCGCACTTTTGACAGTAGAAGCGAGATTGACCAAGCAGCTTTACCGTTTAGCCAGCAGTTCTGTTTGCTACGGTCCGTTCACTCGAAGTGGCCGAGGTGAAAGTGTGGATGCCGCCAATCAATTTCTTGATCATGGCAATTACTTGGCCTATGGCTTAGGGGCGACAGCCACATGGGTGTTAGGCCTTCCTCATGGGTTTGCCGTGTTGCACGGTAAGACACGTCGCGGTGGTTTGGTGTTCGATGTCGCCGATTTGATCAAGGATGCGTTGGTTTTGCCGCAAGCCTTCATCAGCGCTGCGCGGGGCGATAGCGAACAAGAGTTTCGCCAAGCGTGCATTGAATTGTTTGCGCGTCATGAAGCGCTGGACTTCATGATTGACACCCTAAAGGCAATTGCGCTTGAGCTGGGCCAACAAGCGAAGTTACAGCAACAGGTGAACACAGAGGGTTCTTCGTGAATGTGCTCTTTGTGAGTCAATGCGAAAAACGCGCGCTGACCGAAACACGCCGCATCTTGGATCAATTTGCCGAGCGACGCGGCGAGCGCACTTGGCAAACTGCCATCACCCAAGAAGGTTTGAACACGGTGCGCAAACTCTTGCGACAAAAGGCGCGCAAAAACACCGCGGTAGCGTGTCATTGGATACGCGGACTTGATCACAGTGAATTGTTGTGGATCGTAGGCGATGCCAAGCAGTTCAATGCGCAAGGGGCAGTGCCTACCAATGCCACGCAGAGAAATATTTTGCGAAGCGAAGATGAGAACGATTGGCATACTGCACACGACATTCGACTGCTGGCCGCTATGGCCGCGTTGTTTCACGACTTTGGCAAAGCCAACGACACCTTTCAGGCCAAGCTCAAGGGCAAGGCCAAGCTTGCTGATCCGTACCGTCATGAATGGGTTTCGCTGCGCTTGTTCCAAGCCTTGGTCGGGCAAGACGAAGATGCTGTGTGGTTACAGCGTTTGATCGATGGGGCCGATACCGTTGACCCGCTGTGGTTTGCCAACTTGGTCAAAGACGGTATTGACACCTGCTCTTCAGCACCGCTTGCGACCATGAGCCCTCTGGCGCAGGCGGTTGGCTGGCTGATTGTGAGTCACCATCGATTGCCGTTTCTCGACTCGGTAGTAGAGAGAAACCTCAAACAACTCTGGACGACCTTGGATGCCAGCTGGTGTGGTAGCCAGCCTAAGCCTCACGAAGACGACAACCCCGAAGAGCATCAAAAAATCCTGAAAGGCTGCTGGAGCTTTAAAAATCAACTGCCCCACCACAGTGCTACATGGCGTAAACGCGCCGCTACTTTGGCGCAACGCATGTTGGAACGGTCTGAGCTGTTGAAACAATCTTGGTTCAAAGACAACCCCTACGCCATGCACATGGCCCGCCTCACACTCATTCTGGCGGACCACCATTTCTCCAGCATTGAAGGCGACCCCAAGCTGCGCGATAACAGCTACCTAGCTTGGGCCAATACTGACCGCACAAAAGAAAGTGCGCCGTTCAAACAGCGATTGGATGAGCACCTCATTGGTGTGGAAAAGTGTGCCCACAGCATCGCCCGCAGCCTGCCTCAGCTCGATGCCAGCTTGCCACGCATCCACAATCACCGCGCTTTCAAGCAACGCAGCGGGAGTGCCCGCTTTGCTTGGCAAGACAAGGCCTTTGACTTAGCTACTGCCTTGCAAGCGTCCAGCGCGGCGCAAGGTTTTTTCGGGGTCAACATGGCCTCTACAGGTTGTGGCAAAACCTTGGCCAATGCCCGCATCATGTATGCGCTTGGTAACTCACAAAAAGGTACGCGCTTCACTGTGGCGCTGGGCTTGCGCACGCTCACATTGCAAACAGGCGACGCCTTGCGTGAGCGCATGGGACTTGGCAGCGACGAGCTAGCCGTGATGGTGGGGGGCAGCGCCGTGCGTGCGTTGCACGAGCACCATAAGCAACAAAGCAAAACGAAAGAAGGCGCAGACACCACGTCGGAAAGCCTGCTGGCAAATGCTGGCAGTGAATCCGCTCAAGACCTGCTCCCGTCCAACACCCATGTGCATTACGACAACGCTTTGCACAGCGGCCCCTTGAGCGACTACTTGGGTGGCAACGACCCACAAAAACAAGCTGGGCAACAACTCTTGCACGCGCCTGTGTTGGTTTGCACTGTGGACCACCTCATGCCCGCCTGTGAAGCTACACGCGGAGGGCATCACATCGTACCCATGCTGCGTTTGCTCACCTCAGACTTGGTGCTGGACGAGCCCGATGACTTTGGCATCGAAGACCTCTACGCGCTCACGCGCTTGGTGCATTGGGCGGGCTTGTTGGGCAGTCGTCTTCTGCTGTCGTCAGCTACCTTGCCGCCCTCACTCATACAAGGTTTGTTTGCAGCCTACTTGGCTGGTCGGCAAAGCTTTCAGCAAAACCGAGGACAGCCAGGTTTGGCCACTTCCGTGTGCTGTGCGTGGTTTGACGAAAACGGTGCCAGCAGCAGCGAACATGCTGACGAAACAAGCTACTTGCAAAACCACAACGCCTTTATCAAAAAACGCGTGGCGCATTTGGCTGTGCAACGTTGCACAGACCAACGCCGACTGGCGCGCATCTTGCCAGTACACATTCGCGCCAGTGAGAGTGACCGCGATACACCACACATTCGACGCGAATACGCTGACACCATCTTGCAAGCTGTGCTCGACTTGCACCGCCAGCCCCACAACCACATTGAGGACCGAACAACATTTGCCAGTAGCAAGCGTGTGAGTTTTGGTTTGGTACGCATGGCCAATATCGACCCCTTGATTGACGTGGCCATCGCCCTGCACGGTATGGACATGCCAGAAGGTGTGCGCCTTCACTTGTGCGTGTACCACTCGCGTCACCCGCTCTTGGTGCGCTCGGGTTTGGAACAGCGCATAGACCATGCACTGCAACGCCATGGCCAAGATGCTGACCCTGCGGCTCAACTGCGCAAACCCGATATCCGCGCCGCCGTCGACGCCCACCCCGAGACCGATCACCTTTTTGTAGTGCTGGCCACCGCCGTGGCCGAAGTGGGGCGTGACCACGACTATGACTGGGCTGTGGTTGAGCCCTCTTCCATGCGCAGCATCATCCAGCTGGCGGGTCGTGTGCGCCGCCACCGCACTGGCACTGTGCCTAGCCCCAACATCGCCTTGCTGGACTGCAACTTGAAGGCTTTGGAAAACCCGCAAGGTGCGGCGTTTACAAGACCCGGGTTTGAAACCTCGCTCTTCATGCTGCAAACGCACAAGCTCAACGACTTGTTGCGTCATGAAGAGATTGAACACATTGATGCCACTGCTCGCATCATCCAAGCCAAACCACTGCAAGTCAGGCAATGCCTGAGTGACCTAGAGCATGCCCGCATGGGCGGTGTGATGCGAACACTGGCCGATGACGACCTGCCAGAAGAACTTCAAGGCGCTGAGCCCACCGTGCGTCGTTGGTGGCAAACCTTGAGCCACCTCACCGCAAATGAACAGCGGAAAAAGCGGTTTCGCTATGACCCACAAGGCCGCGAAGAGTTCGTGTTACTGCCCACCGCAGAAGAGGATGACTTTGGTTTTTTTACGTTGAGTGACGAGGGGCTGAAACAAAGTCATGACAACCGCTTTGTTGCGCTGACCTTACCTGAGCACCCTCACATCAGCGTATGGGCTGTACGCCCTTACATGGTCGAGTTGATGGCGTTGGCCGATGTTAAAGACCAGCCCATGTCGCATTTGGCAGAGCGCTTTGGTGCTTTGGGATTGCCCAAGGGGCAAGGCGATCAAATTTGGACATGGCACGAGTTGCTGGGTTACCGCCGCTGCTTAAAGGATTGACTTTTGAAGTCAAAGGAATGGTTTGTTGTCGAGATGTTGCAAGAGCAACGATGGATGGGTTTCAGTGGGATGCGTTCGAAAAACTTTGAAAGGGGAACTGGATGAGAAAAATGTTTTTTCAATGTAAGGAGAAAGGAGGGTACTCATGATGACTGAGATATCAGACCTCCAAGAAGTCGCGACACTGCGCGTCTTGGTGGACGGCTTCATTCAGGAATGCTTGCAGCTCAAACTGGACAAGCTCAAGGACGACGACGCAGAGGCTGCGGTCAAGCGCCTCGACTTGCAACAAGCACATGAGCGAGAAGTTTGGCTGGCCGATGCGGCCAAACGTGTGGCGCGTATTCAGCTAGCCACTCACACGCTCAAAGCCATTCACCCCGCTGCACGTGGCACTAGCTTGTATGTTGATGCTCTTACATGCACCGATATCCACTTGTTGGGCACACACAGCCTGCAAGCCCAGTCGGCCGACGATGTGGTGGGCGATGCCGCTGCGCTGGATGTGTTCAAGTTTTTGAAACTCGAACACCAAGGCCAAAGCCTGCTTGTACGACTGGCCCAGCAAGACAGCGCCACATTGAAAGCCCTCAGCGACGATGCCGATCAGGCCACGCAATGGGCGCAAGCCTTTGCGGGCATTGTCGAGGGCAAAGGCGATGCAGCCAGTCATACCCTGGCCAAGCAGTTGTATTTTCCGCTGGCCAATGATGGTTACCACTTGCTGGCGCCTTTGTTCCCCACTGCTTTGGTTCATGGTGTTCACCTGCGCTTGCAGGAAGACCGATTTTCAGAAGCTACGAAGGCCGCTCGTAAAGCCAAACAAGATAAACAACCGCATCCACACGGTTATCGCGACTACCCCGACATGGCGGTGCGCAACATGGGCGGCAGCAATCCACAAAACATCAGCCAGCTCAACAGCGAGCGCGGCGGGGCCAACCACTTGCTGGCAAGCGTACCGCCCGTGTGGAAAGACCAAGGCCTGCAAGCGCCGCAGGGCGTCGCCTCGGTGTTTGACAAACGAGGCGTGATCGGACGCGACCGCTCGGTGTACTTCATTGCCAAAGCGCTCAGGCCATTTTTGGTCAGTGTGGCCGATGTGGATAGCACCAAGCCCATCCGCGACAAGCGGGCCGAATTGGTGCAAGCCATCATTGACCGCGTGCTCGCCATTGCCACCGCTGTGCAATGTCTGCCCGCAGGTTGGAGCGCGCTGCCCACTTGCAAGCTCTCTTGGGCACAAAAGCAGTGGCTCGATGTGGACGCGCTGCAAGCCGCGCAAGAAGCACACGCACAAAACTCAGACAGCACTTTGACCGCACCAGAAGCCACCGAGTGGCGCGAGCGTGTGGCCGAAGACTTTGCCCGCTGGCTCAACGCCACCATCAGCACGCCCAAAACGCTCATGGGTGATGTGGAGTTTGTGGAATGGAAGCACACTTTCTTGGAGGTGCTATGAAACCCGAACGCATTGAAGCCGTGTTGTTGTTGCCGCGCTTGCGGGTGCAAAACGCCAACGCCACTAGCAGCCCACTCACCTGGGGCTTTCCACCGCCCAGCGCTTTCACGGGCTTTGTGCATGCTTTGCAGCGGCGACTGAATGCGCAGGGGCACAGCTTGCACTTTGGCGGCGTGGGCATTGTTTGCCACCAGTTTGAGCCGCAAACCTACCGACCACCAGGGCGCTTCACGCAGGTGTTCAGTTTGACACGTGCACAGATTCGTACAAAAGAAGAAGCTAACAAACTAGAGAGTAAAGGTTCTTTGCCCGCCATCGTCGAAGAAGGCCGCACTCATTTGGAGGTGAGCTTGCTCATCACCGTGTCGGGTGACGACTTGCCACCGACCGATGAAGCTTGCAAAGCCTTGGCCTCACAGGTCTTGCACCAAGCCGAGGGCATGCGCTTGGCGGGGGGCAGCATCTTGCCCCAGCCGCAGCGCGGCAAATATCCCGCCCTGTGGATGGACTGGCCCGACAACAGGCAAGAGCAAAGCAGTGTCTTTGCCAAACTGCGACCACGCTTGGCCCCAGGCTTTGTGCTGCAAAGTCGGGCGCAGCTGCTGGCTGATCATTTGGCTCAGATGCAGCAAACGAACGCCGAGGCCACCGCCTTGGATGCGTTGTTGGACTTGTGCGCTTTGCATCACAGCCCACCTGCGGTTGATGAGCTCGTCAATACAGAGGACGTGGCGGAGGTTGAAGACGTCACAAGCCCAGTCTCTGATGCTGTGCAAGAGACGAAAGGTTGGACCGTTTCCCGCCGCAAACCCGGCTGGTTGGTGCCGTTACCCGTGGGCTACGCCGCCATCTCACCGCTGTATGCGCCGAGCGAGGTGAAGAACGCTCGTGACAACGACACGCCATTTCGCTTTGTTGAAAGCGTGCTGTCGCTGGGTGAGTGGGTCGGGCCGCACCGCATCAAAACCCTGCAAGACCTGCTGTGGTTTCACCACGCGCAGCCTGAGGCGGGCTTGTACATCACGCACAACGGCGCGGCCATCAAGCCGCCCACCGCATCCATTTCATCTTCTGTTTAAACACTCAATTCATTCATAAGGAATATTCATCATGGCTACTAAAAACACTTCTGATCTCAAAACCGCATCTGTCTTGGCCTTCGAGCGCAAGCTCGACCCGTCAGACGCCGTTTTCTCATCGGGCCTGTGGGCCGACCGCACCAACTCTAAGGCGTGGCCCGCTGTGCTGGTGCGCGAAAAATCGGTGCGCGGCACGATCTCCAACCGCTTGAAAACTAAGGACATGGACACCGCCAAACTGGATGCAGAGGTTGAAAAACCGAATTTGCAAACAGTGGATGTAGCGACCCTGCAGCCTGAAGCTGACACCTTGCAAGCACGTTTCAGCTTGCGCATTTTGGCTGGCGCTGGCGTGCCCTCTGCCTGTAACAATGCGGCTTACTTGCAAAAACTCAAAACCGTGGTGGATGGTTATGCCGATAGCACTGGCTTTTCCACGTTGGCCAAGCGTTATGCCTGCAATCTGGCCAATGGCCGCTTCTTGTGGCGCAATCGTTTGGGGGCTGAAATGGTGGAGGTGCAAGTGCGTCACGTGCAAAACGGCCAAGCCAGCAAGACCTGGGTTTTCAATGCGCTGGACTTTGACATGCGCCAATTTGAAGCTCCTGCTGCCAGCGCACAAGACTTGGCTGAGTTGGCTCAGGTGATTGAACAAGCACTGTCGGGCAAAGCCAACTACGCTTTGCTTGAGGTCTCCGCCTTTGCACGCGTGGGTGCAGGGCAAGAAGTCTTCCCCTCGCAAGAGCTGATCTTGGACAAAGGCTCCAACACCGCAGGGCAAAAAAGCAAAACGCTGTATGAGATGGGCAAGACCGACAAGCAGCGCGGTACAGCGGCCATTCACTCGCAAAAACTGGGTAACGCTATCCGTACTGTAGACACCTGGTACCCCGACGAAGGCGGCCTAGGGCCAATTGCAGTGGAGCCCTATGGCTCAGTCACCTCGCAGGGCAAGGCCTACCGCCAGCCCAAAGAAAAGCAAGATTTCTACACCTTACTCGATGCTTGGGTCATCAAAGACCAACCGCCTTCTCTAGAGCAGCAGCACTACGTCATGGCCAACCTGATTCGTGGCGGTGTGTTTGGCGAATCGGGCAAGGACTGAACACCATGGACCACTACATCGACATTCGTCTGCGGCCCGACCCAGAGTTCCCAGCCCAAGTGCTGCTTAACGCCTTGTACGCCAAGCTGCATAAAGCCTTGGTGGCGCTGGCTACAAATAGCATTGGCGTGAGCTTTCCCGCGCACACCAACAGACACCTGGGCGACGTGCTACGCCTGCACGGCTCGTCAGAGGATTTGACCGCGCTGCAAGCATTGCCGTGGCTCGGTGCCATGGGTGAAATGGTGCAAACCAGCCCCATCGCCCCCGTTCCCGCCACTGCACAGTACCGAATGGTGAGTAGGGTGCAAGTGCAAAGCAATCTTGAGCGCGTGAAACGCCGCTTAGTCAAACGCTTGATGGCGGGCAAGGGCGGTATAGCCAATGACTCTCCCTACAAAGCACAAGTGGTGCAAGCGCAGAGCACACACAGCATGCATCAAGAGGAAGCCGAGAAATTTGTTCAAAACGCCCTGCAAGCAAAAGCGGCCAATAAAACAAATGCGCCCTTCGTCGCCATGCAAAGCAGTAGCACGGGCGGTCATCATTTTCGCCTCTTCATCCGCCACGGACCTATGCAAACACAAGCCCAAACTGGCTCCTTCAATGCTTACGGTTTGAGTGCTAGCGCCACAGTGCCTTGGTTTTGACCCTTTTTTGAGCCCCTTTTGCAAGTCCAATGAAATAAAGGACTTGCAAGAGGGTGTCGAAAAAGGGTAACGGACCAATATTGAAGTAACTTATTGAATTTATTTTGATTTCTATTCAGACTTAGTAGTTCACTGCCGCATAGGCAGCTTAGAAAAGCCGTGTTGCTGAGTTGTTTGGTTTCATGACGTTCACTGCCGCATAGGCAGCTTAGAAAAATCACCAGGTTTAGTAAACACCATCTTGTTTGTTCACTGCCGCATAGGCAGCTTAGAAATTGATGATTTGGTAGCTCACCCCAGCTGCCACGTTCACTGCCGCATAGGCAGCTTAGAAAAAAACCAAATCGGAAATAGCCAAACCACCACTGTTCACTGCCGCATAGGCAGCTTAGAAATGTCTCGCTCTCCATCCCGCGCCGTTTGGCAAGTTCACTGCCGCATAGGCAGCTTAGAAATCCCAGGGCGGCAAATCGTCGGGCTCCGGCTGGTTCACTGCCGCATAGGCAGCTTAGAAAAGCCAGTGACTTGCTTGAAAGACCGCCGTAGCGTTCACTGCCGCATAGGCAGCTTAGAAATGTCACGCCGGTTGGGCTTGCAAAATCAATGAGTTCACTGCCGCATAGGCAGCTTAGAAAGGATTGCTGGGTGGAAATGCCATTATTCTTTTGTTCACTGCCGCATAGGCAGCTTAGAAAAAATGTATCGAAGATGTTCTCGTAGTTGGAGCGTTCACTGCCGCATAGGCAGCTTAGAAATCAAACCCTAGAGCCTTGGCAATGCCTTTCGCGTTCACTGCCGCATAGGCAGCTTAGAAAGGTAGAAGTTGGGAGTTATCGCAAGTACTGTTGTTCACTGCCGCATAGGCAGCTTAGAAACTAACGCGCTCACGCAGGATTGGATTGCAAAACGTTCACTGCCGCATAGGCAGCTTAGAAAAAGTGATGTGCCGCTTAACACGCATTTCATTCGTTCACTGCCGCATAGGCAGCTTAGAAAAATCGTGTGGCCGAAGACGCACGCGAAGCATTGTTCACTGCCGCATAGGCAGCTTAGAAAAGTAAAAGACCCGCGAACGATTGCCGTTGCAGGTTCACTGCCGCATAGGCAGCTTAGAAACTACGAAGCCTTGCCCGATGATGTTCGAGCTGAGTTCACTGCCGCATAGGCAGCTTAGAAATCTTTGTAGATTTCCACGCTTTCAACGTGTGTGTTCACTGCCGCATAGGCAGCTTAGAAATATATAACGGGTCAATACTGGTGCACTGAGTTGTTCACTGCCGCATAGGCAGCTTAGAAAGTGCAAAGATAGGGCACCGTGGCAGACGATGCGTTCACTGCCGCATAGGCAGCTTAGAAATATGGGCCGCGCGTCATACGGCACACCTGAGCGTTCACTGCCGCATAGGCAGCTTAGAAAAGTCGTTGAAATCTTTGAATGAAAGTCTTAGAGTTCACTGCCGCATAGGCAGCTTAGAAACAAGCCCGTGATGATCTAGCAGACCACTTGCAGTTCACTGCCGCATAGGCAGCTTAGAAAAGCGCCCAGCTGACGTGCTCAAAATGCGATTCGTTCACTGCCGCATAGGCAGCTTAGAAATGCATATTGCTGACCAGTGTGGGCAAGTCAGCGTGATTCTTTGCGAGATTCGCAACAGCCGCAACTCATGGTCAGAAAACAAAAATCTCAAATATTTGCGACTTAGTTTGCGAGATTTTTTGCGACCTTTAAAACTACCCCGCCGACCCCAGCGACAACCCCGCATGCTCGCGCAGCGGATGGAAATGAATTTTGGGGAAGCGCTCTTGCGCCAGTCGCACGTCATAGGGCGAGGTGCAAAGGTAGGCCAGTGTGTTGGCCGCATCTAAGGCCATGCGTTGTGGGTAGGCGTAGGTAAATTCGCG
>JACCDH010061692.1_pt1 | contig 10958 bp, 8 predicted proteins | sample 7442481 | NCBI WGS metagenome assembly JACCDH01 (sample SAMN15323433, study PRJNA562643) | freshwater metagenome | isolation source: river surface water | place: USA:Blue River Watershed | collected 2017-08-15 | reverse complement strand
CTTGTCAGAATCATATTCATTCATCTGACAACCGAAGGTTTTGATATAAACTTTTTTCATTGCTTAGATGAACTGAAATGCAATGATCGCAACGATGGTTGGCGGCAGAGCTGCCAAAAATAACCACAGAGCAGAAACGCTGCCATCAGGGAAATGTTCGCGAAGAATGGACATGCCGGCAGGATTTGGTGCGTTGGCAATCACGGTCAAGCCGCCGCCAGTGATCGCGCCAGCAACCAATGCATATTTAAACTCTTCGCTAGTACCTTCAACCAAAGACCCAAGGTAAGTAAGAGCTGCGTTGTCAGTGATGGCAGTCAATGCTGTTGCACCGTAGTAAACAAGCGTGCTGCTCATGTTTTCTAAAATTGGTTGTAACCACCATTGCTGCATGCCACCAAGTACCACCAATCCTGCTAGGAAGAAAGCAACCATCAAAGCTTCTTTAAGGAGCAAAGGATTTTGAAACTTAGCGTAAGCGTGTGTGTAGCCCATGAAGAAAAGTAGCAATCCCATGAACACCACTGGGTGGTGAGCAAACACAACGATGCCAGCTAAGAATAGTAAGTGAACTGCCACAACAAAGAGTGGCATCACATCGTTCTGGTGATTTGCATTTGCTTTAGGTAAATCATTTCTTACCAACAATGTGACCAATGTGGCGTTGATGATGACTGCTAAAGCAGCTTTCATACCGAATGTTTGGAAAACGTAAGCAGTGTCCCAACCCCAGGCGCTTGCCACCATCAAGATTGGAGGAGCAGCAAAACTGGTTAATGCGCCACCAATAGAAATGTTAACGAACAGCACGCCAATCGTTAAATACATTAATTTTGTATTAGATGTTTGACTGAATACTTTCTTCTTTAAAAGTAGTGCCGCCAAAGTCATCGCTGCAGGTTCGGTGATGAATGAGCCTAGCAATGGAACTAGGCTGAGTGTCACGAAATAACTGGTGGTGACATTATTGATGCGGAACAATTTGCTGAGTAAGCCAGATACCAAACGCACCAACTCTGAAGCAAAGTGCAACACAGGACGGCTGGCCGCTACCACCATGATGGCGAATACGAACAAAGGCTCTGTGTAGTTTCTGCTTTCTAAGTACTCAACAGAAGGTTGATAACCGCCAGAAGCAAATGCCATGAACACAATTAAGATCATCGCCCAAAAACCAAAAACAGCCTCAACTTCACCAAGTAAGTGCCATAGACCAGAGTGGTTTGGCTGCTTATGAGCTAAGTGCTCAAAAAATGATGATGAAAATGTGTGCAACACCGCAATAGCAAAAAGTGTTGTGGCGATGATTTGTAAGGTTGTTGGGTTCATTGATAGCCTTGGGTATTCAAAACGTTATGGGCTCTATTGTAAGCCACTGAAAACACCGAAATTCCACATAAGAACTAGGTAAATACCAGTTAATACTGGATTGTAGATATTGAGGCTGCCTGGGTATTTCTGGGATTTTATGGTTTTGATTGAGGACCCTGGGGCTTTCAATCAGACTCGCATTCATCGATTCATGCTGCGAGAGGGGGAAATTGGTGGCGAATCAGGGATTCGAACCCCGGACCTGCGGATTATGATTCCGTCGCTCTAACCGGCTGAGCTAATTCGCCAAAGACCGAAATTATAGCTTATTTTGCCCTTAAACCCAAATAAAGTGGTCTAAAAGATGTCGCCTTTTGAAATGGTGATTTTTACGGTTTTTAACGGCGCACACCTTTTGTACAGAATTTGTCGTTTAAAACGACATATTAGTTAATGCAAAGCGATAAAAATTAAGCTTTTAAGCTCCTAAAATTTTATCGGCTATTTGTTGACTTACGCTACGGCCTTTTTCATCCTTTGCAAGTGCAAATAAGAATAAGCAACGTCCTTTGCTTGCTTTTTCCCACTGAGCACCAACTTGTATTTTCTCCTTTGAATCATCATTAGTAGCATAGACTTCACCCTTGTATTCAACGATAAGAATTCTTCCATCATCTAACTCGGCCACAAAATCAGGGTAAAAGTAATCTGTGGACGTGGGGAGCCAGAATGATAGTTTTGGTTGTCGCTCGATATTTCTAACCCAGAATTTAATATTCTTATTAGCATCTAACGCTAATGCACATGAAAACTCCTCTGAAACCTTACCCGCAGCAGTCATCTCTTTTAAATCGTGAATCACCGGATAAAAATGTTTGCGAAACTCATAGCTGCCGCGATATAAATTTCTAGCAGGGTACTCTCCAGCCTTAAATTGAAAACTGAAATGAGTCATCTCTTGCTGATTCGGGACAAGCATTTCATTTAAGCGAAGTTGAAAACCTTTCTTTATTGCCAGCCCTCGTAGTCGCTCAATCTCTTTAGTTATTGCTGTTGATAAAGGGCTCTTTCCTCTAACTAATGAAGTAAGCGTAAAGCCTCTGTCACAAATAAGATGAGTAACTAGTTTTGATATGTAAGCTTGTAAAGATCCTTGTGTTATGCCCCAATAGCGATTCATAACTTGTTTATCAAGCCAGCGCACAAGATCTTGTTCTGTTACATGACTATCTATGTTGTTTAAATCTATTTGCTGTGTATTCGCAATTCGCCACGTAACTTTTTCCCCTAAAATATCTATCTCAAAAGCATTCGTTTCCTCATTAATAGCAAACCCAGCCAACTGAACTGGAGATGCTAGAAGATTCCATTTACCTAATATCGATAAGTTTTCTTGCTCAATAAGCTGCATATGACCGTCTAACGATAAGCACATTTGAGGGATGACTGCAAATGTTTCCCCCAAAGTTGCCGGAGCTTGAAGGGCGGCCCGACTAGCACGATGCTCATCAAATTGATCTTGAACAATCTGCTTGTCTTTGGCTTTAACTGTCGCCTTAACAAACTGTTCAATTTGAGAGAATGAATCAGCATTTTCATATCGAGCAACTAATGTAACTCCTTGTGTAGTTTTTCGGATTTCCACAAGATTTTTAACTGAATCTGGCCAATTAGTTCTATCAGGTTCAGTTGTAAGCTGAACTTGACACTCTGGTATGAGCCGCGTTGTGGGCTTTGTTTCAGAGTCTTCCAAAAGTAGGGGTAAAGATGAAGGAATAATTACCGATGCAAGATCCAACCTCTCAAAACCCATGTTTTGCACCATGCGATCTTTCAATCCAGCTGCCGCTTCAGCAAAATTTTCAGCAATAATATGAGCGTAGGCTTTATTAAGTGGGTCTTGTTCTCGATTTCGAGCGTATGGCATACGTAATACACGACCCAGTAATTGCTCAACATCCTTTGAAGAATTTACAGATTGTAGTGAGGCGAGAACATAAGCAAAAGAGCAATCCCACCCCTCTTTTAATGCTTCGATAGTAATCACGTATTGAATTTTACAGTTGGGACTTAAAAGATTAATTCCATCAAGTTCCTTTTGAGTTCCAGTTGCTATAGCAATTTGCTCTTCGGGAATCTTCTCTTCCTCAATCAAGTAATCCTTAACAGCAGAAACAGTAGCCTCATTTCCAACAGGTGTTGCCTGAATAAGAACAATGGGCCGTATATAGTCAGACTCTTTTTGAGCAATTACTCCCAATCTATCTCTCGTCAAGATTGCATCACGCAAACAATCACGCCATCCAGTTGGGTGCTCTGAGAGAACAATCGGCAACTTAATCATTTGCTCTGCTTTAAGTTCTTGAGCAGAAACATGGTGTAAAACATTATTGCCAGGCATGGGTGTAGCAGTTAACTCAAGAACACAAGATGGATTTAATCTATCTAAGGTGGTAAAAAACCGATCAGTCCGATTGTTGTGAGCCTCGTCAACAATAACAATTGGATTTTGTAAATGAAGCCAATTCGCAACTGAATATTTAATTCGACCAATATCCTTGGTTGTTAGATAGGGTTGGGTTAGTAAATCTTCAGCAGTTACTCTTTCTAAATTAGTTGTTAAATTATCTGGAAGATTTGAAAAATGTGGTGCCAGCTCTTCAAAAAATGAATACACATTTCTTTGTGCTGTGTTGGTTACGTTAAAAGCCTGGATAGTTGCAACAATCACTACACAGGAGCGCCCAATATCCTGAGTATTAATAGTCTGGAGACTTTCCAAATCGCAGATCTTTACTCTGTCTGCAAATTTATCCGCTAGAGCCTGCCTGTATGCATGTTTGGGATTAGATAGTGCCTCCAGTGTTTGCGAACGAATAGTATCTGATGGGGTAAGCCAAAGAACAGTTGGGGCATCCGAATCAAGAATTGCCTTTCCAGCTAATGCGACACTATGAGCTGCAATAATTGTTTTTCCGCCACCGGTTGGAACTCGTAAGCAAACTGATGGCGCTTTATTGAATATCTTGTTGTAGGTTTGACTGGGTCGCCCTTGCTCTCTCAGTGCTTGATTAAAAGCATCTTGATGACTCAAATATCTACAACTTGTTAAGAACTGCTCAAGACAAGAGAGTGCATTTTTCTGATAATTTTTTAATGTGAACATTGCTTCTCTCGTTTATAGAACATTAATATCGTATGGAATTTGTTTGAAGGTAATCCCTTGAGCAGCCAATCTAGTTTGACCTACCAGTGTAGACTCTCCATAAATTACCTTGGTGCCATCAAAAGGAAGTATTTCATTGATTGCTCTGAGGACATCCTCTGTTAAAACATTTCCACCTTCAGGACGCCGATCACCAAGGATCCCGTTGTAAAGAAGGTAATATGCAACTCCACCATGAGTTCCCAAAAGAGGACTATCAAATTTTTTATTATTTGATCGATTTGTTTCTGTATGCCATATAAAACTAGCAAGAGTTTGAAAATTAACCTCGAGATTAATTGAGCCATCAGAATTAAAAATTGGTGCTGCTAATGTACAAAAGCTAAATCCCCCACCACCATTCCAATTAACCAATTCACTTATTCCGCCCTGCTCGCCGCCTATTACTTTTTCAAGCCTTGGGATGCAATGAGTTTTCGCATGATCCCCCATTTCAATTCCAATATATCTACGATCCATTTTGTGAGCGACTGCGGCGGTAGTGCCGGAGCCCAAGAAAGAATCCAGAACTAAATCACCGGGATTTGAAGCTATATGAATAATTCTTTGCATTAGTAATTCAGGTTTTGGAGTTCCGAATGCAGAAGTAAAAAGAGTTTTTTGTTCGGTCATTGACTGTTGAGTGCTGCCCGCTTCTGAATAGTGCCAAACAGAACGTGGTACAACTGGCATTGCTTTAGACAGAAACATTTTTAATCTTGGAGCCTTAGCTTGCCCATCTTTACCCCAATAAAGCAAATTTGATGTCTCATTTTCAATATGCGTATCTAATCCGTAGCGCCAAGTGAGAGAGTCTGGTGGAAAAACTATCTCACCAGTATTAGGATTTTTAATTCCGTAATATAGGTTTGGACGCTCTACTTTAGTTTTATTTCCAGTGTAAGTGATTGAATTCCAATCACCACGAGTATCGTTATCTGGATTTTTATAATAACTATTGTGGGCTTCTGTGCGGGGCAGGCGATTTAATACCCACTTACTCTGATTCCTTGCATAAACGATGATATGGTCGTGGTCGCTGCTGAAATGCTTAGCATCATTGGCTGGTGAAACTCGTTTTTGCCAAACTACAGTTGAAATAAAATTACTTCGCCCAAAAACTTCATCCATTAAAATCTTCAGGTAATGAGCCTCGTTATCATCGATCGTCACCCAGATACTTCCATCCTCAGCTAGTAAGTCTCGAAGCAATACTAATCGAGGGTACATAAGCGAGAGCCATTGACTATGCTCTAGCTTATCGTCGTAATGAGAAAATGCACTTTGCGTGTTGTACGGCGGATCAATAAAAATACATTTAACTTGCCCTGCATAAAATGGAGTTAGCGCTTTAAGCGCCAATAAGTTATCACCCTGAATGATTAAATTTTCAGAATCGTCACCATAAGATTTTTCCTGTTTAAGCAAGTGATAAGGAGTATCTCTAGCAATCCCTATGGCTTGATTCTTGTTTATCCAATCTAAGAATGGCATTTTTAAACTACCTTAATTTAATTTTGTCCCTAAAAGTGATTTTGAACAATTAGGTTATTGAATCGTATTTTTGCTTGATGAGCCACAATGCATATTCCAAATCATCTTTTGATTTAACGCTGAAAGAATAATTTGCACCTTTATTTCCATTAGACCAATTAAAATCTTTTTCAGTGCAAAAGGCCTTTGGATCATCTAAAGTGAAAAAATCTTTTGATTTGGTATTGTCGGGATATATAACACCCCTATTGATATCAATCGGAAGATTGTTTTTCCTAAAATGGACATAGCAGACTGCCTTACCATTTCTTCTAATGCTAATGTAATGCTTTTTAGTAGATAAGTCTGTATCGCCTAAACCCAAAAAATGTTCTTTTATTTGCTCCCAAAGCTCTACACATGCCTCACTTGATTTGGCTAAGTGATCAACCTCTTCGACAACTTCAATTTCAGAGGTTACAGAAGAAATTACTGAGCTTGATTTACTAATTTTTTCAATACTCTCTTTCGAGGTTGGTTTGTGTTGCTCCAAGCCAATCAGATGATTGCTGAACTTCCTTATTTCCCATAGTTCAAATGGCATGTCACGAAAATTGACGCTATTTTTTTGGTAAGCGTTAAAGGCAGGAGAAACAAAAATTACCCTCGATTGAGTCCAATCGACCTCATCACGCTTCAAAGATTTTCCAGTACGTTCTTGATATTCAAGAATAAACTCAGCTTTACTCTCCAACATTTTGGACAGATAAGAATATCCCTGATCTACCACTGAATAGCTACTCCCCTTTTTATATTCAATGATTACAAATGCAGATGCCTCTTCGTCAAATCCTAGTGTATCAATCCTAAATTCCCCTACAGTAAATTCTGAGGAGACAAATTCCAGGTTAAATAGGTTGCCTAAGTTAGCCTGTACTAAGACCTGAATATCTTTTTCTAAGTCAAAAGATGACTTCTCAACTGGTTTCAACCCATTATTAGTTATTTGATATAGATCCATATTTACTTTTATTAATTTATATAACCACTATTTTGCGTTATTTAGGCCTTGTCTTCAAATTTGTCGTTTAAAACGACAAATTCTGGTTGCTCAAATTTACACACCGAAATTAAGCTATGTTTTTCAACCAGAAAAACATGCCAAAAGAAAAGGAAGTTCTTGATATATTCTTCAGTAGTAATTCAACTGAGGAAAAGTCTCCGCAACTCAAATATTTAGAGAATTTAGCAACTGGTAAGTTAGTACATTTGAGGGATGGCAACATTACCTTATACAAAAGAGAGCGAAGTAAGCAATGGCAAATGCGCTTTCGGCTCTATGACAAAAAGTGGCATAGGGTCAGTACTGGTTACGAAGATCTCGAATATGCGAAGAAAAAAGCGGGTGACATATATGATCGAGCTCGATTTATGGAAGAGCTGGGTTTGCCGCCCCTAAATAAACGATTTGATTCAGCGGCAGAAGCGACTAAAGTAGAGCTTAAAACTGATCTTGAGAATGGGGTGGGTAAAAAGATCTATGTGGATTACATATCAGTAATAGACAACTATCTGATTCCATTTTTTGGTAAGAAGCATCTGACCAGTATTAATCATCAAGACGTCGCTGAATATGAGTCGTGGCGAAGTGAAAAAATGAAGCGAAAGCTCATGCATTCAACAATGATGACTCACTTTTCAGCCTACAACAGAATCTTTGACACAGCTATTAAACGAGGCTGGCTCAGCGACAAGCATCCTATTCCTAGATTGGGAACTAAGGGTGAAAAGAGTACTCCAAGACCTGCTTTCACAAGAAAAGAAGTAGATTATTTGTTGGAATTTCTTAAAACGTGGGTCCAAGGAGGAAAGAATAAAGAGGCTCATTTGGGTAGATTGCTACTGCGTGACTATGTTGAAATACTACTTGCTACTGGAATGCGTCACGGAACTGAAGCTTTTAACATTCAGTGGCGTCATCTAGAGTGGCATACAGATAAAAACGTTAGATACCTGAGAATATGGGTCAGTGGAAAAACCGGTCCACGTTGGTTAATTGCTAGGCACGAAGCCATACCAGTAATTGAGCGTCTAAAACAAAGATTCAAAGAATGGGATCACTTGACTCTAGATGAGCTTATTTCCGAAAAGAAAGAAGAATTCTTATGGAGACATCCAAGTGGAGAGCGCCCGTATGATTTTGTCAGCAGCTTTAAATGGCTCATGAAAGATTCTGGACTATCGCTATCAACAACTGGTGAAAAACGGACCTTATACAGCTTTAGACATACCTATGCCACATTTAGCTTGGTGGAGTGGGGTATGGACATTCATACGCTGGCTAAGCAGATGGGTACATCTGTACAGATGCTTGAGCGTTTTTATAGCAAGCTCACAGCTACTCTAGCCGCTGAGAAGTTGGCGGGGTAGTTTTACCATTTAATAAGCTCCTCACATAGTTAAGCAGAGTATTAAGTAAAACTAATCAAACTTCAATAAAAATACTGATTTTGAATCAAACGACGGAATTAATTTAGGAGTCAAAAATCAAGTAGGGGTGGGAAAAAGTAGTTAAGGTGCGATTTTTGGCGTACTTAGTTTTTTGATCTTGTTTTGAGCTTTTTGTATTTGTTGAGCCTTACGTTCTCTAGCCAACGCTTGCTTTGCGATTTCAGCATTACGTTTGAGACTGTTAATCCTTGACTGAGCTGGTGTCAAAGGTTTATTAGGATTGATATTAGAAAACTCATGAAAGCGCATAATGATATTTATAAAAGAGTGTCGTTTTGAACGACACTCTTTTGATTACCTACCGAATCCAGCGCGAACAGCACCACTAGCTTGCTCAATTTGCGTATCTAGTTCGCCTGCTTCAACTGCTGCTTTAATAATTTCTAAAGCCTTAATAAGTTCATCAGCTGATGCAACTTCAACGGCAGTTTTACCTTTTGCGAACTCAATTACTTTTGCTCCGTAGCGTACATTCAGGCAAACCTTGCCATCTGAGGCAACAAACCACCACGGACGAATGCGCTTTTGATGCTCTACTGTTTTACGTGATCCTTCGTGATCTTTTACTGTTTTGAATTTTTTAACAGTAAAAGTATTGCCTTCACTTTGGGCTTTTGCCAGCTGAATTTGTTCCCAAACTTTTGTTGAAAGCTTATTTCTTCGCTGCAAGATAGGTGGAATAGATGTCGGCTTTTTTGAATTAACCATTTTTAAACTGCTTAATGTGCTCATTGTTTTCTCCTATAAGTTAATGGGCACAGTTAATTTATGGTCAGAGTTTTAGATTGGACAACCTCTTTTTGCTGATATCTTCCAAAAATCAAATGAAATTCGCCAAATCTATTCTTCTTTTATTAGGTTTCGCTAAATAACTTTGACAGCAGATTAATCTGTATGCCATTTACCACTACTGATATGAGCAGCGATACTCATTCGTTATATCGCCCTAAACCTGGACATTGGTGTTCGCAGGGATGGAAATTCTGAAGCAGTAGCAGAGACTTAGATTCACTACCCGTAGAGGATGCAGTTGGATTAGCTAACCAGCATGAATTAAGTATATGTATAGCTTAAAGATCGTAAGCCATAGTCTTATAAGATCACGAGAAAGCAATGCTTACACAGCAACTTTCAAGCAAGACAAAGGTAGCCACTTATTGCTTTTGTCATTGTTGCGTTTCAAGCCGCACGTAAAAGGAGATAGCGAAACCGCCCTTCCCAAATTGGTTGTGCTCTAAGTGGTGTAGTAAAGAACTCAGAGAAAGTCCTTTCCTATTACTGAGCCTGTTGCTTAAGGCTCAGTGTAGGTTGAATCTAGAGAAAGAAAAAAATACTTACTCAAATATTATAAGAGGAGAAAATGTGATGAGCGACAAGCGAAATCACAGGCGAATGCATTCGCCATATTCATTCAATACATTAATCTTTAAAAATTTCTGTCCCACTGATAGCTGAATTTATATCTAAATTAGCTTTTGCGTCACTTTTCAAATCTTCAATCAATTCATCTAGCTCTTGAAAAGACATTAAATTGTTTGGATCTTCCCCGTCTTTAATAAGATCATCAATATCATCTTCATCGCACCAGTTATAGTCCAGCTCTCTCTCGGACTCGCCTATAACAAGTTCAGCATTATTGCTAATACATGCAAATCTAGTTCCAACAAGTTGGGGGGTGTTACCTCTGTAATCCATTTGTACAACAACTTCAGGATCAATTTTTGCGGCGTGCTCCGTTATGAAGTCATGCATTTTTGCTGGGGGACACGTTGCTGTTTCAACTTCAAATTTGTCTATTGACCCAAAATACCAGCATTGATAGGCGCCGAGAAGTTGATAGCTATCAAATTCTGCAGATTCACTCATTCCATAAAGTAGTCTCGTTACCGAGGTATATCTGTTGTTACCTTTATCGTAATCATCCTTAAATCTTCGAATTATTTCTTTTTCTAAATTAAGTACGGCTTGATTGCCATGAAATGTGAAAGTACTTGTAATTTTTTCTGACATCTTTGCTCCCAGTAGATATTTTGTAAATCATACGTAATCAAAATTACACGCACAAGCCATACATGTGAAGATCTCAACTAAGTGTTTATTGGGTAGCTCATCCCTAAATTTGAAAGGGTTGTGGATCGTTTAAAACAGTTATCAAAATTTTGTGGCAAAAAAGCCACAAAAAACCTAATAGAATTGTGTTTCTATTAGGTTTTCTAGCTAAGTCATTGAATTTACAGAGATCTTGAATTTGCCATTTTCGGTTGCCCAAACCGAACCTAAGAAAACATACTGTAGCTGCTTATTTATTACATTTAGGAGCTATATATGTCACAAGCAAAAGTTTTAAATCAAACGGAGCTGCGTCGCGTTCTAGATTACGTTGCAACTCGTAAACACAGCTTGCGTAATCGCGCTATGTTACTTTTAACGCATTACGCTGGTATGCGAGTAGCTGAGG
>JACCDH010171675.1_pt1 | contig 10959 bp, 11 predicted proteins | sample 7442481 | NCBI WGS metagenome assembly JACCDH01 (sample SAMN15323433, study PRJNA562643) | freshwater metagenome | isolation source: river surface water | place: USA:Blue River Watershed | collected 2017-08-15 | reverse complement strand
CGCCCTCTCAGCGCCCGGCCGTGGTCGAGCGCTCGCCCAGGAAGATCTCCACACGGCGGTTGCGCGCGCGCCCCTGCTCGGAGGCGTTGTCCGCCACGGGCTCGCGCTCGCCGCGGCCAGTCACCTGCACCTGCCGCGGGTCGACCCCGCGCGCGGCCAGGTAGTCGCGGGTGGCCTGCGCCCGCTGCACGGACAGGCGGTCGTTGAGTTCATCGGAGCCGGTGTTGTCCGTGTGGCCGATGATGCGCACCTCGGTGTTGGGCTGGCCCCGCAGCCCCTGGGCGAACTGGTCCAGGATGGGGCGCAGGTTGGGCTTGATGTCGGCGCGGCCCACGTCGAAGCTGATGTCGCTGGGAATGTCCAGCTTCAACTGGTTGTCGGCCGTCTGCGCCACGGACACGCCCGTGCCCACGGTGGCCTGCTCCATGGCCCGCTTGCGCTGCTCCATCTGCTGCGACCAGACATAGCCGCCCAGCGCGCCCAGCCCCGCGCCCACCACCGCGCCACGCGTGTCCCCGCCGATGGCGGCGCCCGCCACCGCGCCCACGCCGGCGCCGATGGCGGCATTGCGCTGCGTGGGCGTCATCCCCGCGCCCATGTCGGCGCAGCCGGCCACGCCCATTACCGCCGCCATCACGACGGCCAGGGTCCCACTCCGGTTGTTTTTCATGGTCATCCTTTCCAGCGCAGCAAGAGGCTGCGTCCCTTCCTCATTTCAACGCGGCAGTTCCGACGCCGTCACGCCGCGAAAGTCGCGCCTGTGTGTAGGACGACGCCGACAAACCGCCGGTTTTTCGGTTTCAATACGGGCTGCGTGCAGGCATGGCCCGCCGCGCCCCCGAGACATCCAGAAGAAAGGCCCTCATGAGCTACGTGTTCCCCCCGCCCGCCGCCGTGTCCCTGCCCGTCGTGGGGCGCAGCGAGCGCTTCCCTGTCGCCCGCGTGTTCTGCGTGGGCCGCAACTACGAGGAGCACGCCAAGGAGATGGGGTTCACCGGCCGCGAGCCGCCCTTCTTCTTCATGAAGCCGGCCGACGCGCTGGTCGTGGCCGAGGGCGGCCAGCCCGTGTCCATCCCCTACCCCCGCCTGACCCAGAACCTGCACCACGAGATCGAGCTGGTGGTCGCCATCGGCAAGGGCGGCCGCAACATCGCCGCGGCGGACGCCCTGTCCCATGTGTGGGGCTACGCCGTGGGCCTGGACATGACCCGGCGCGACCTGCAGAACGAGATGAAGAAGCAGGGCCGCCCCTGGGAGATCGGCAAGTCCTTCGACCACTCCGCGCCCATCGGCCCGCTGGTGCCCGCCGACCAGGCCGGCGACGTGCAGCAGGCCGCCATCTGGCTGCAGGTCAACGGCCAGGACCGCCAGCGCAGCACCGTGTCCAAGCTGATCTGGAACATTGCCGAGACCCTCGAGCACCTGTCGGCGGCCTGGGACCTGCAGCCGGGCGACCTGATCTTCACGGGCACGCCCGAGGGCGTTGGCGCGGTGGTGCCGGGCGACACGATGGAGGGTCATGTCCAGGGGCTGCCCTCGCTGACCGTGCAGGTTCGCGCAGAATAAGCCGGTGCAACGCCAACCCATCAAGCATTGCCGCAACTGCGGCACCGCCGTCGTCTACCGCCTGCCGGACGACGGCGACACGCGCGAGCGCGCCATCTGCCCGGCCTGCGCCACCATCCACTACGAGAACCCGCTGAACGTGGTGGGCACCCTGCCCTATTTCGGTGACCAGGTGCTGCTGTGCCGGCGCAACATCGAGCCGCGGTGGGGGATGTGGACCCTGCCCGCCGGCTTCATGGAACTGGGCGAGACCGCGGCCCAGGGCGCGGCGCGCGAGACGGTGGAGGAAGCCGGCGCGCATTTCGAGATGGAAGAACTGCTGTCCGTGCTCAGCGTGCCGCGCGTGGGCCAGGTGCACCTGTTCTGGCGGGCCCGCCTGCTCAGCGACCGTTTCGACCCGGGGCCGGAGACCATCGAGGCCCGGCTGTTCTCCGAGCAGGACATCCCCTGGGACGAGATCGCCTTCCGCACGGTGCGCGAGACGCTGCTGCGGTTCTTCGACGACCGCCGGCGCGGCCTGCAGGCCGTGCACACGCTGGACATCGACTGAGCGGCGCCGGCCGGCTGGCCGTCCTGGCCGCGGCCCGGGCCTGCGACCCTTCTTGTGGGCGCCTTACTGCCCCACCGCCTGCCGCAGCAGCTTGAGCAGGCGCGCGCGGTCCGCCTCGCCCAGCGGCGCCAGGATCTCGTCCTGCAAGCCCCGCACCAGCGGCCGCAGGCTCGCCAGCACCCGCTCCCCCTCGGGGGTCAGGGACAGCTCCCGGGCCCGGCGGTCCCGCTCGCTCACCACCCGGCGGATCCAGCCCTTGTGCTCCAGCCGCTCGATCACCCCGCCGATGGTGGCGCGGTCATAGGCAATCATCTCCGCCACGCGGGCCTGGTCCGTGGCCGGGTGGCTGGCGATCGCGTCGAGCGCGGCGAACTGCACCGGCGTGAGGTCGAAGCCCTCGGCCTGCGTGCGCTGGACGAACACCTGCGTCGACTGCTGGTGCAGCCGGCGTATCAGGTGCCCCGCCATGTGCAGTGAATCCATCCCGCGCTCCGTGTGAAGGTCCGGGCCGGGGCCCTTGCCCGACCGTTTGATAAGTATACATACGGTATTGACGCGGAATAGTAAGTGTAGATATCATTTGCCAGCACCCCGGAATTCCGCCGGGGTCCCCCATCGAATCCCACGCAAGGAGATAGGCGACATGCAGTTCTACAAGGATGGTTTCCGCGGCGGCAGCCCCGACATCAAGCAGGCCGCGCCCGGCCGGCGCAACCGCGGCACCCACGAGCCGCTGCCCGAGAAGGTCGACGTGCTGATCGCCGGCACCGGCCCGGCCGGCCTGTGCCTGGCGGCGCAGCTGGCGCAGTTCCCGGACATCGAGACGATGATCATCGAGCGCATGCCCGCCAACATCATCAAGGGCAAGGCCGACGGCATCAACACGCGCACCATGGAGATGTTCCAGGCCTTCGGCTTTGCCGACAAGGTCAAGCGCGAGACCTACTGGGTCAACCAGACCGCCTTCTGGATGCCCGACCCGGCCAACCCGGCGCACATCAAGCGCGTGGGCCGCGTGCAGGACGTGGCGGACGACAGCTCGGAGATGCCGCACATCCTGATCAACCAGGCGCGCCTGCACGAGCTGTTCCTGGAGGTGATGGCGAACTCGCCCTCGCGCCTGGCGCCGGACTACGGCTGGGAGGTGCAGAGCCTGACGATCGATCCCACCACCGACGACCACCCCGTCACGGTCACCCTCAAGGACTCCCTCGGCCTGTACTGGGGCGCCACCCGCACGGTGCGCGCCAACTACGTGGTCGGCTGCGACGGCGCCCACTCGGCGGTGCGCAAGTCCATCGGCGGCGTGCTGCACGGCGACGCCGCGCACCAGGCCTGGGGCGTGATGGACATCCTGGCCAACACCGACTTCCCTGACATCCGCCAGAAGTGCCTGATCTCCTCGGCCAACGAGGGCAACGTGCTGGTCCTGCCGCGCGAGGGCGGCTACCTGTTCCGCATGTACGTGGAACTGGACAAGCTGCGCCCCGACGAGAAGGCCGCCAGCCGCAAGCTGACCCAGGAGGACCTGGTCGCCGCGGCCAACCGCATCGTCAAGCCCTACACCATCGACGTGAAGGAAGTGGTGTGGTGGTCCGTCTACGACATCGGCCACAGCATCACCGACAAGTTCGACGACGTGGGCCCGGCCGGTGGCCGCAACCCCCGCGTGTTCACCGCCGGCGACGCCTGCCACACCCACTCGCCCAAGGCGGGCCAGGGCATGAACGTGTCCATGCAGGACACCTTCAACCTGGGCTGGAAGCTGGTGCACGTGCTACAGGGCCGCGCCGATGCCAGCCTGCTGCGTACCTACTCCAGCGAGCGCTTGACCGAGGCCAAGCGCCTGGTCGAGACCGACCACGAGTGGTCCCGCATCATGTCCGCGCCCACCACGCAGGAGGAGCGCGACGGCACGGTGGAGCCGCGCATCATCCGCAAGTTCAAGGCGAACCTGGAGTTCACCGGCGGCACCGCGGTCAAGTACGACGCGTCCCTCCTCTTCGCCAAGGGCACCCACCAGGCCCTGGCCCAGGGGCTGGAGATCGGCCGCCGGTTCCATTCGGCGCCGGTCGTGCGCCTGGCGGATGCCATGCAGATGCAGCTGGGCCATGCGGCCGAGGCCGACGCGCGCTGGCGCCTCTACGCCTTCGCCGGCAAGAACGACAGCTCCAACCCGGGCTCGGCCATCCATCGCCTGGCCGACTGGCTGGAAACCGACCCGAAGTCCCCGGTCGTGCGCCACACCCGCGAGGGCGAGGACATCGACGCGGTGATCGACGTGCGCGCCGTGTTCCAGCAGACCTTCGACCAGCTCGCTTTCGAGGACATGCCCTCGCTGCTCAAGCCGCGCACCGGCAAGCTGGGCCTGGTGGACTACGAGAAGGTGTTCTGCGTCGACCACAAGGGCGTGGGCGACATCTACGACATGCGCGGCATCGACCGGGAGCGCGGCTGCATCGTCGCGGTCCGGCCGGACCAGTACGTGGCCCATGTGCTGCCGCTGGACGCGCGCGAGGAGCTGTCGTCCTTCTTCGCCGGTTTCCTGAAGTAAGGCCCGGCGGCCCCGGCGCGATGCCGGGGCCTGGCCCGGCCAGGGACCAGGGGCCAGGCGCTCAGGCCCACCCGTTCAGGACAGCGCGCACTGCGTCTTGGACGCCTCCCAGTTCGCCAGCGGCTGGCCCAGGTCGATACCCCGGCGCATGGCCGTCATCTCGGCCACGATGCTCATGGCGATCTCGGGCGGCGTCAGCGCCCCCAGGCGCAGCCCCACGGGCCCGCGCATGCGCGCGGCTTCCTCGGGGCTGACGTCGAATTCCAGCAGGCGCTTGCGGCGGCGCTCGTTGTTGGGGCGCGAGCCCAGCGCGCCCACGTAGAACGCGGGGGTGCGCAGGGCCTCCATCAAGGCCAGGTCGTCGAGCTTGGGATCGTGCGTGACCGCCACCACCGCGCTGTTGTGATCCAGGTTCATCGCCAGGACCAGGTCGTCGGGCATCAGGGTGGACAGGGTCACACCGGCCCTCTCCTCCCAGCCCTCGTGGTACTCCACGCGCGGCTCGCAGATGGTGACCTGGTAGTCCAGCATCGCCGCCATCGTCGCCAGGTACCGTGACAGCTGCCCGCCGCCGATGATCAGCAGGCGCATGCGGGGGCCATGCACCGTGACCAGCGCCTTGCCGTCGAACTGCACCCGGTCTCCCTGGGTCACCTCCTCCAGCCGGGCCATGCCCGTCTCCAGGTCCATGCGGCGCTGAACCAGCCGGTGCCGCTCGATCTCCACCAGCAGCTCGCGCAGCTGCGAGCCCGCGCTGAGCGGCTCCAGCACGATCTGCACCGAGCCGCCGCAGGGCAGGCCGAAGCGGCGCACTTCCTCGGCGGTCTGGCCATACACCGTCACCTCGGGACGGCGCAGCGCCAGCTCGCCCCGGGCCACGCGCGTGATCAGGTCGTCCTCGATGCAACCGCCCGACACCGAGCCCGCCACCTGCCCGTCGTCGCGGATGATCATCAGCGACCCCGGGGGGCGCGGCGCGGAACCCCAGGTGTGGACCACCGTGCCGAGCACGACCCGGTGCCCTCGCTCCTGCCAGTCGAGAGCGGTGCGGATGACATCAATGTCGATACTGTTCATGAGGTGTGGCGTTCAGGGAGGGAAACGGAAGCCCACCGCAGCATGTACGCGGTGAACGCAAACAGGGCGGCCAGGGCGTGCCCGGTGGCCAGCGCCTGGGGGCCCCAGGCCTCGCTGGCGAGGCCGACGGCCAGCAGGAGCAGGGGGCCTGCGAGGGCCAGCGGCACCCGGCGCAGGTCATGGGGCGCAGGCCGGTGCGTGCCAGGACGTGCCGCCGGCGCCGTTGGCAGCAGGGCCGCAAGCAGCCCCATCAGCGCCAGGTGCGCAGCGATCACCGCCTGCACCGGAAGACCCGAGGCGCTGCACCAGTCGGCCCACAACCACAGCGATCCCATCATCAGGCCCATGGCGAGGCCGGACCCGTGGCCGGCGGCTGACGCCGGCTCACGCAGGGCGGTCCGTGCGGGCGATCGGGGCATTCCCAGCGCACAGGCGCCAAGCAGCCCCGCCACCAGCCCCGATGCAGCCGCGGGCCAGGCCATCACGGCAAGCCCGGCCAGCGCTGCGGCCCACGCCGGCGCCCAGGTCCAGGAGCCTCTCGCCCGCGCGCAGGACCGTGGCACGTGCAGCCGGGCGCACCACAGGCCCCAGGGAACGGCGGCGAGCCAGACACAGGCACGCGCGCCATCACCCGGCAGGAGGTCCGCGCCCAGCACACCCAGGGCCGACAGCAGGCCGAGCGCGCGGTGGGACACACCGGCTGGCCATGCCGGGGCGAGCACCTGCAGGGCCCACCACACGGCGACCACGGCGGTGCCCGCAGCCCAGCCCCATCCCGCCAGCCGGCCCTGCTGGCCCAGCCACAACCAGCCAAGCCACAGCACGGTCCAGCGGGCGACCGCAAACCAGCGGGGGTCGTGGGATTCAGGCCGCGGCATACCCATGGAGCTGGTCCGAGCCCGACGCCGCGTGGACGCTGGCGTTGAAGGACACGATGATGCGGTCGGCCTCGCCGTCGTAGGGCATGGCCTGGTGGGCCAGCCACGCGGGGAAGACCACCAGTTGCCCGGGCACCGGCTCGATGTCCACATGGGCCGCCTGCAGGTAGGCGTTGCCGAAATCCATGTGCGCGCCGCCCAGGTGGTTGAAGTGCGGCCCGTAGAAGCGGGTGATGCCGTTGGCGGCGCCCAGCACGCGGTGGCTGGCGCGCCTGTCGGGCGGGTCCACCTGCACGCAGTACACGCCGGACCAGGAGCAGTTGCCATGCGTGTGCACGTCGTGGTGCTTGCCCTGGTTGGCGACCTGGAACCACAGGCCGCGCAGCGCGATCTGCAGGCCCGGCGCGGCCTCGGGCCACGCGCCCTGGTTGGCGAGCGCCACCGTCTGGCGGATGCCGTCGACGATGAAGCGCACCAGCACCTCCCACTCGGGCAGGCGGATGCGTTGCAGCAGGTCGTCGCGGCTGGCGTAGAAGGCGTCACCGGGCCCCTGAGGGTCGGTGGCGCGCATGGACTGGAACACCCGCGCCAGCAGCGGGTTGATCTCGGCCGCCCGGTCCAGGCGGTGGACGCCCAGCGGCGTGGACCACAGGGACACGAGGGGCGCGGGGGTCATCGAATCGTGCGGCATCAGGTGGACGCTGCCGTCACGGCAGGCCCGGCGGCCAGCGACACGCCGTCGGGCCACGCCAGGCGGTGCCCGGTGCGCTGCTCGAAGGCGGCGATGTCCTCGGGCGAGTCCAGGTCCACCCGGTACCGGGTATTGGGGGTGGCCCAGCGCAGGACCTGGTCGGGATGGGCGGCCTGCCACTGGCGGCAGCCGACATTCGCATCGCCGGCCAGGATCTGCTCGCGCACTTCGCTGGTGAACATGACGGGGTTGCCGGGTTGTCCGTCGACGCTGGGCTGCACCACCTTCACGCCCTCGGGCCGCTTCTTGTAGGCGCCGATCAGGTCATTGATGTCCTGGGCATTGATCAGGGGCTGGTCGGCCAGCGCCACCAGCACGCTGTCGATCTTGGGGGATAGCGCCTGCAGGCCGGCGCGCAGGGAGGACACCTGCCCCGCATCGGGGTCGGGGTTGCGCACCAGGGTGACGGGGAAGTCCCGCACCACGGGCTCGATCTGGTCGGCGTAGTGGCCCAGCACCACCACCACCTCGTCCACCCCGGCGCCGGACAGCGCGATCAGCTGCCGGCGGATCAGGGGCACACCGCCCAGCGACAGCAGGCTCTTGGGCCGGTGGCCCATGCGCGAGGCCGAGCCGGCAGCCAGCAGCACCGCGCCCACCACCAGCCGGCTGTACAAGCCGCCACCGCCCTTGAGGATGCATCCCATGGCGTCAACCTCCGCAGCAGCTGGAGCGGGGCGCGGTAGCGGGGGGCGCGACGGCAGCCGGCTCGGGCGCAACCTCGGCGGCCGCCTTTTTTGCGGACGAACCGCAGCAGGACTTGGGCGCGGAGGGCGGCGGCACCAGCGCTGCGGACGCAGAAGCCGTAGTGGCTGTTGCAGCACGCCCCCGGCGCTCGGCCACCACGGCGGCCAGCACGCTCAGCGCCACCTCCTCGGGCGTGTGCGCGCCAATCTGCTCGCCAGCCGGCGCGCGGATCGCAGCCACGGCCTGCGCGTCCTCGCCCGCGGCGACCAGGCTTTCACGCAGCACCTGCGCCTTGCGGGCGCTGGCCACGAACCACAAGGCGCGCGGCTGCACGGCGAGTGCCGCGGTCAGTCCCTGCATGTCACGGCGGCCTTGCGTGGCAACCACCACCAGCCCGCCCGCAGCCACCTGGGCGCGCACCCGCTCGGCCGCGTCGTCATCCAGCACGCGGGCCGCCTGCGGGAAATCCGCGGCCGTCGCCCCACGCGCCAGCGCCACCACCTGCAGCCCCACCTGAGGCGCCAGCCCCGCGAGCGCGCGGGCCACGGGGGAATCCCCCACCACCAGCAGCGTGGCCGCCGGCAGCACCGGGTCGATGAACAGCTCCAGCGTGCCGCCCGAGTGGCAGGCCATGCCGAACTCCAGCACGTCGTCCAGCGAGCGCTCGGCGCTCTCGGCCGCCGGCGCGATGCGGATGGTGCGCGGCTGGCCGTCGGCCAGGGCCTGGCGCACGGTCTTGACCACGGCGGGCTGGGCGCAGCCGCCGCCGATCCAGCCGTGGATCTGCCCGTCGGCATTCACCAGCGCCTTGTCGCCGGGCTTGGCCGAGGTGGGGGCCTGTGCGCGCAGCACCGTCACCAGCGCGAAGGCCTGCTGCGCCTCCTGCCATTGGGCGGCCTGGCGGATCCAGTCGTGGGCGAGGGTCATGGGCTTGCTCCTTGTCGTCAATTCAGCACGCGCCGGGCGGCGGCCAGGTCGGCCAGGCTCGCCAGCGGCACGAAGCGTTCGATGCAGCCGCGCGCCAGGCCGATGGCCGTGGACGCCGGCGGCTGCCGGGTGGGATGGAACCAGGTGATGCGGGCGCCGCGCGCGCGGATCGCGCCCAGCGCCTGCTGCAGTTCTACGGGTTCGTCGGTGTCGAAGCCATCCGAGAATACCCACACGCGCGAGCCCCGCCCCAGCTGCGCCCGCGCATGGTGGCGGGCGAAGTCCTGCAGGCTGGCCGCGATGCGCGTGCCGGCGCCGAAGCCGGCGGTCACGGCATTGACCTTTTCCTGCACGGTGGCCGAGTCGCGGTGCATCAACGGCGTGACCTCGGCCAGCCGCACGTGGAACACGAACACGCGCGCCCCGCCCTCCACGGCGAAGGCCCGCGCCACCCGCAGGAACAGCTGCGCGTGGGACTCCATCGAGCGGCTCACGTCGGCCAGGATGAACAGCCGCGGCGGCTCGTGCCGCAACGCCTGCCAGGCGGGCGCCACCGGCTCGCCGCCAAAGGCGACGCTGGCGCGCAGCGTCTGCCGCACCGACAGGCGCGGGCCATCGGCCTGCGCGCGCCAGCGGCGCGTGGGGCGCGGGCGCAGCTGGCGCACGATGCGGCGTGCCAAATGCTGCAAGGCCCCCAGGTCCTGCGGCAGCCATTGCTGCCCCTCGCGCGCGTGCAGGGCATCCGCGCGGCTGGCGCCTCCCTGGGCGCGCGGGGCCAAGGATTCCACGGCAGCGTCGCTGGCGGGCATCTCGCCGGCCGACAGGCTGGCGGCGGCGGATTCGTTCGCAGGCCGCGCGGCAGCCTCGTCCATCTGGTCCTGCATCGCCTGCACGGCCTGCCGCAGGTCGCGCGAGGCGCGGGTCTGCCCGCTCACCTTCACCTGCCCGCGCAGCTTGTGCGGATGCCAGTAGCGGTCGAACAGTTCGCGCCATTGCGTCCAGTCCCGCGCGTTGTGGCAGGCAATGGACCGCCACGCGGCGGACAGCCGCCGCTCGTCCAGCGGCCCCAGGGCCAGGGCGGCCTGCGCCATGGCCTGCTGCTGCGCCACGCCCACGGCCAGCCCCTGCTCGCGCAGCAAGGCCGCGAAGCCGGCCAGGCTGTCCAGGGGGGCGGTGGCGGGCGTCATGCGCAGCTCATTCCCGGTGGGTGACGGTGCCGGACATCATGAGGCGGCCATGACGCCGGGCGTCTTCTCGGCCACGCCCACGCTGCGCCGGCCTTCCGCCACCTGGCGCAGCCGGTCGGCGTTGAACAGGAAGCGGTCCTCCCGCGTCTTGAGCGGGCAGCCCAGGGTGGTGAGCAGCGCGCCCATGTCCTCGGGCAGCGTGGCGTGGTGCAGGCGGTGCAGGGCACGCACCCAGTCCAGCGTCTCGGCGATGCCGGGCGTCTTGGACAGGTCCTGCGCGCGCAGGCGCTGCACGAACTGCACGGCCTCCTCCACCAGCCGGGTGTCGGCCTCGGGCACGGCGGCCTTGACGATGGCCATCTCGCGCGCCAGCGTCGGGTAGTCCACGTGGTGGTAGAGGCAGCGACGGCGCAGCGCGTCCGACAGCTCGCGCGTGCCGTTGCTGGTGAGGATCACCTGCGGGATGCTGCGCGCGCGCAGCGTGCCGATCTCGGGCACGGTGATCTGGTACTCGGCCAGCACTTCCAGCAGGAAGGCCTCGAAGGCCTCGTCGGCGCGGTCCACCTCGTCGATCAGCAGCACGCCGGGCGTGTCCAGGCTGATGGCCCGCAGCAGCGGGCGCTCCAGCAGGTACTCGCGGGAGAACAGGTCCGCCTCGCGCAGGGCGCCGCCCTGCCCGCCCGCACCCGTAACCCCGGCCGTCCCTGTCGCGCCGGCCTCCCGCAGCCGGATCGCCATCAGCTGCCGGCCGTAGTTCCACTCGTAGGCCGCCTGCGCCAGGT
>JACCDH010146797.1_pt1 | contig 10960 bp, 7 predicted proteins | sample 7442481 | NCBI WGS metagenome assembly JACCDH01 (sample SAMN15323433, study PRJNA562643) | freshwater metagenome | isolation source: river surface water | place: USA:Blue River Watershed | collected 2017-08-15 | reverse complement strand
GGATCGAACTTGCGCAGGCAGACGTTCACGCCGGCGCGCGCCGCAATCGTCCACGGGAAGCACCAGCCATTGCAGTGGAACATGGGCAGCGTCCACAGGTAGACCGCGTGCTTCGGCAGGTCCCATTCGAGGATGTTCGAGATCGCATTCAGGGTCGCGCCGCGATGGTGGTAGACCACGCCCTTGGGATCGCCCGTGGTGCCGGACGTGTAGTTCAGCGAGATCGCGTCCCACTCGTCCGCCGGCGGCTGCCATGCAAACTCGGGATCGCCGTCAACGAGCAGATCTTCGTAATCTATCCAGCCATCCGGCACTTCGGGCATGCCGGCCTGCGCATCGTGTACGCCGATCAGGACCAGGTCGGGGAACGCATGCCGCATGCCCTCGACCAGCTGCAGGTACTCGGTATCGGCGATCAGCGCCTTCGCCTCGCCATGGCGCAACATGTACAGCAGCGATGCCTGATCGAGCCGGGTGTTGAGCGTATTGAGCACGCCGCCGCACATCGGCACGCCGAAATGGCACTCGACCATCTCCGGCGTGTTCGGGAGCAGCACGGCGACGGTGTCGTTCTTGCCGATGCCGCGCTGCGCCAGCGCGCTTGCGAGGCGCCGTGTGCGCGCATAAGTGTCGCGCCAGTTGCGCCGCGTGCTGCCGTACGCGACGGCAAGGCGGTCGCCATAGACGTCGGATGCGCGCGCAATGAACTCGATCGGCGTCAGTGCTGCGTAATTGACTTCGCGACGCTCGAGCCCGGTGGTGAAATCCGTCATGAATGCCTCCCTGGTGGCTTCCTGTCCGGGCGGACTCCCGGCGGGAAGATCTTCGCTGCGTTCAAAACCCTCGATTCTATGCTGCTGGCAACGGCTTTCCCCGAGTTGCGCAGTCGGTTAATCCGGATCAAACCTCGGATCGGTAATGAGCGGAGTGACGGCGGGCACGGCGGTTTCCCGGTGCCTCTGCCCGGCCGGTCTTATCTGGAAAACGCATTTGGAACTACGAACTTATTCGTTCCCTTGCGGTTTCCAGCCTCATAAGCTTTGCCTACCCGAACTGACCAGGAGTGGAAATCATGCTTTCAAAAAGAATATGGGCTGCGTTGCCTCTGCTCGCGGCGCTGGCGCTGCCGCTGCAAGCCGCCGAACTCAGTTTGCTGAACGTGTCCTATGACCCGACCCGCGAGCTGTACCAGGACTTCAACAAGGCCTTTGCCGATCACTGGAAAGCCAGCGGCGGCGACAGCCTGAAGATCAAGCAGTCGCACGGCGGCTCCGGCAAGCAGGCGCGTGCCGTCATCGATGGACTGGCCGCCGATGTGGTCACGCTGGCGCTTGCCTATGACATCGACGAGATCGCGCAGCGCGGCCTGATCGCGAAAGACTGGCAGAAGCGCCTGCCGCACAACAGCGCGCCCTACACGTCGACCATCGTTCTGCTCGTCCGCAAGGGCAATCCGAAAGGCATCAAGGACTGGAACGACCTCGCGAAGCCGGGCGTGTCGGTGATCACGCCGAACCCGAAAACCTCGGGCGGCGCGCGCTGGAACCATCTCGCGGCCTGGGGCTATGCGCTGAAGCAGCCGGGCGGCAGCGAGAAGACGGCGCAGGAATTCCTGTCGAAGATCTACAAGAACGTGCCAGTGCTCGACTCCGGCGCGCGCGGCGCGACCACCACCTTCGTCGAGCGCGGCATCGGCGACGTGCTGATCACCTGGGAGAACGAGGCGCTGCTGGCGATCAAGGAACTCGGGCCGGACAAGGTCGAGATCGTCGCGCCTTCGCTCAGCATACTGGCCGAACCGCCGGTGGCGCTGGTCGACAAGGTCGCCGATCGTCGCGGCACGCGCAAGGTCGCCGAAGCCTACCTGAACTACCTGTACAGCGAGGAAGGCCAGCAGATCGCCGCGCAGAATTACTACCGGCCGACGAACGAGAAAGTGGCGAAGAAATACGCATCGCAATTCCCCAGGCTCAAGCTGCTGACCATCGACGAAGTCGCCGGCGGCTGGGCCAAGGCGCAGAAGGCCCACTTTGCCGACGGCGGCATTTTCGATCAGATCTACCAGGCCAAGTAAGGCTACCCAACTGCTTCTCATGCGTCGGCCCGACGGCCGGCGCACACCGACCTCCCCAAGAAAGGAAAGAAAAATGAACCCGGGACTGAAAGCCCTGGGCAGGCCCTTCTCGCGCCTGCTCATTGCAAGCACCCTTATTGCCGCCTTCCCCGCGCATGCGGATGGGCCGACCGAAATCGAACAACTAAAGGCACAGATAAGGGAGCTGGACCAGAAACTGCGCGTGCTCGACCGCAAGCAGGAAATAGCCGTTGAAGAAGCGACGGCGAAGCAAAAGTCGGCCGCCGTGCTGAACGCGAGCGAAAAAGGTTTCGGCTTCAAGTCGGCTGACGGGCAATTCGAGTACAAGCTGCGCGGACTCGTGAATCTCGATTATCGACACTTCGACGGCACGGCCTTCCCGGGCGCCATCGACGGCTTCACGGCACGCCGCATCCGTCCCACGCTGGAGGGCACGGTGTTCGGCAAGTTCGGGTTCCGCTTCACGCCGGAGTTCGGCGAGAACAAATCCGCGGTCGTCGATGCGTATCTCGACGCGAAGCTCGACCCGGCCTACCAGGTTCGCGTCGGCAAATTCAAGCCTTTCGTCGGCCTCGAGCGCCTGCAGTCGGGCTCGGATATCAAGTTCATCGAGCGCAGCTATGTGAGCAACAACCTCCTGCCGAACCGCGACCTCGGCGTGTCCTTGTTTGGCGAAGTGCTCGACAAGCGCCTCAGCTATGCAGTCGGCGTGTTCAACGGCGTAATCGACGGCGGCGAGAGCACCACCACGCAGGATGTCAACAACGGCAAGGAATTCACCGGCCGCGTGTTCGCAACGCCCTTCGTGAATGACGACAGCCCGCTGCGCGGCCTCGGTTTCGGCCTGGCCGGCACGACGGGCGACTGGAAGGGCAGCAGCAGCGCCACCGGCCTGCCGGATTACAAGACGCCCGGACAGGCGAACAAGTTTTTCGCCTACAAGGCCAACACATACGCCAACGGCACGCACACGCGCTGGTCGCCGCAGGCCTACTACTACAACGGCCCCGTCGGCCTGATCTTCGAATACGCGCAGGTGGCGCAGCCGCTGGTCAATGGCGCGACCACGGCCAGCGTAACCAACAGCGCGTGGCAGCTTGCGGCCTCGTGGCTGCTGACCGGTGAAGACGCCTCGTTCAAGGGAGTCAAGCCCTACGCCCCGTTCCGCGCGGGTGCCGACGGCGGCTGGGGAGCATTCGAGCTTCTGTTGCGCTATCAGGAAAACGAGATCGATTCGGCTTTGCCCGCCGCGTTCCGGCCGGCCAGCTATGCGCTGAAGGCGAAATCGACCGCTGCCGGCGTCAACTGGTACCTGAACGAATCGTCCCGGCTGGCGCTGAACTATGAACTGACGCGCCTCGAGGGTGGCACGCTGGACGGCAAGACCGAGCATTTCCTTGTGGCGCGTTACCAGCTTGCGTTCTGATCTGCCTTTTCGTATTTCTTCTCTCCGCTTCGCCAGCCGGCCAGGCCTCGTCCCGCCGGCCGGCGCTTTTATGCGGAAATCTTCTATAGAAATACCGAAAAATTCGTTCTTTTCATAAGGTGACCAAAGAATAATCGACGCTCTTCGGCAAAAAAGTAATAAGCATGAGCACCCTCACCATTCCTGTTCCAAGCTCGCAGCGCAGTACCCGCGTGCTGCCCGGCTTCAACCTGTCATTAGGCTTCACGCTCCTGTACCTGTCGCTGGTGGTGCTGATCCCGCTGTCGGCGCTGATCTTCAACACGCTGTCCATGAGCTGGGAGGCATTCTGGACCACCGTGAGTTCGCCGCGCGTGCTTGCCTCTTACCGGCTCAGCTTTGGCGCTGCGCTGGCGGCGGCGGCAGTGAATGCCGTGTTCGGCACCATCCTCGCGTGGGTGCTGGTGCGCTATGAATTCCCGGGCAAGAAGCTGCTCGATGCGCTTGTCGACTTGCCGTTCGCATTGCCGACTGCCGTGGCCGGCATCGCACTGACGGCGCTGTATTCGGGCAAGGGCTGGATCGGGCAGTTCGTCGAGCCTTACGGCGTCAAGATCGCGTTCACGCCGATCGGCGTCGCGATTGCGCTGGTATTCATCGGGCTGCCCTTCGTCGTGCGTACCGTGCAACCGGTGCTCGAGGAAGCCGAGCGCGAGCTCGAGGAAGCGGCGGCCAGCCTCGGTGCTTCACGGCTGCAGACTTTCGGCAAGGTGATCTTCCCCGCCATCCTGCCGGCCGCACTGACCGGCTTTGCGCTCGCGTTCGCGCGCGCGCTGGGAGAGTACGGCTCGGTGATCTTCATCGCCGGGAACATGCCGATGGTGTCCGAGATCACGCCACTGCTGATCATCACCAAGCTTGAGCAATACGACTACAAGGGCGCGACGGCCATCGCGGTGGTGATGCTGTCGGCCTCGTTCCTGATGCTGCTCGCGATCAACCTGTTGCAGGCATGGATGCGCAAGCGCTCCGGCAAGGAGGCACGATGAGCGCCGCTCCGACCAGCATCGCGCGGCCGGCGGCCGCTCGCATCGAGCCGCCCTATGTGCCGGCCGCCACCTCCGAGCCTGCGTGGGTGCGGGCGCTGCTGATCGGCATCGCCCTCGCGTTCGCCTTCCTGTTCCTGCTGGTGCCGCTGGCCGTGGTGTTCTCCGAGGCGCTGAAGAAGGGCTGGGACGCCTACCTCGCCGCCATCGTCGAGGAAGATGCATTGCACGCGATCCGGCTCACACTGACCATCGCCGCCATCGCGGTGCCGGCCAATCTCGTGTTCGGGGTCGCGGCATCGTGGGCCATCGCGAAATTCGAGTTCCGCGGCAAGAGCCTGCTGCTGACGCTGATCGACCTGCCGTTCTCGGTCTCGCCGGTGATTTCCGGCCTGATCTACGTGCTGCTGTTCGGCGCGCACGGATGGTTCGGCGCGTGGCTGATGGAACGAGACATCCAGATCCTGTTCGCGGTGCCGGGCATGGTGCTGGCGACGGTGTTCGTCACCTTCCCGTTCGTGGCGCGCGAACTGATACCGCTGATGCAGTCGCAGGGTACCGAGGAGGAAGAAGCGGCGCTGGTGCTGGGGGCCTCGGGCTGGCGCACCTTCTGGCACGTGACGCTGCCCAACATACGCTGGGGCCTGCTGTACGGGGTCATCCTGTGCAATGCGCGCGCCATGGGCGAGTTCGGCGCGGTGTCGGTGGTGTCCGGCCACATCCGCGGCGAGACCAACACGATGCCGCTGCAGGTCGAGATTCTTTATAACGAGTACAACTTCGCGGCCGCGTTCGCGGTGGCCTCGCTGCTGGCGTTGCTGGCGCTGGTCACCCTGGCCCTGAAGTCCTTCATTGAATGGCGCGTGCGGCACGAGACCGACAGCGCCCGCGAGGAGATGAGCCATGAGCATTGAAGTCAGAAACATCGGCAAGCGCTTCGGCGACTTTGTCGCGCTGGACAACGTATCGCTGGCGTTCCCGACCGGCGAGCTGACCGCGCTGCTGGGGCCTTCCGGCTGCGGCAAGACCACGCTGCTGCGCGTGATCGCCGGCCTCGAACAGCCCGACCATGGGCAGGTGATCCTCGACGGCGAGGACGCGTCGGTGCGCCATGTGCGCGAGCGTCAGGTCGGCTTCGTGTTCCAGCACTATGCGCTGTTCAAGCACATGAGCGTGTTCGAGAACATCGCGTTCGGCCTGCGCGTCAAGCCGCGCCACCTGCGCCCTTCCGAGAAGGCCATCCGCGAGAAGGTGATGCAGCTGCTGTCGCTGGTGCAGCTCGACTGGCTGGCGGACCGCTATCCCGCGCAATTGTCCGGCGGGCAGCGGCAGCGCATCGCGCTGGCGCGCGCGCTCGCGGTCGAGCCGCGCGTGCTGCTGCTCGACGAACCCTTCGGCGCGCTGGACGCGAAGGTGCGCAAGGAACTGCGCCGCTGGCTGCGCCGCCTGCACGATGAACTGCACGTGACCAGCATCTTCGTCACGCACGACCAGGAAGAGGCGCTCGAAGTGGCGGACCGCGTGGTGCTGATGAACCGCGGCAAGGTTGAACAGGTCGGCGCGCCGGACGAGGTGTACAACCATCCGGCCACGCCTTTCGTGTACGGCTTCCTCGGCAACGTGAACCTGTTCCATGGCCGCGTGCACGAGGGCGTGCTGGCCGCCGGCGACGCCACCCTCGCCGCGCCCGATCACAGCCATGCGCGCGATGCGGCCGGCGTCGGCTATGTGCGCCCGCATGAGCTGGACGTGGAGCCGTTCACGCCCGATGGCGAAGGCATCGTGGCGCTGCTCAAGCGCGCCCATGCGATCGGCCCGCTGGCGCAACTCGAACTGGAGCGCAGCGACGGCGGCGGCCTGATCGAAGCGGTGCTGCCTGCCGAGCGCTACCAGCAGCTGCAATTGCATTTGGGGGCCACCGTCAGGGTCAGGCCGAAACGCGTGCGCGTGTTCCTCGACGAAGCGGTCTGACCGGGAGAATCCATGAATTTCCAGCAGCTGAGATCGGTGCGCGAGGCCGCGCGGCGCGGCTTCAACCTGACCGAAGTCGCGAATGCGCTGTTCACGTCGCAGCCGGGCGTGAGCCGGCAGATCCGCGAGCTCGAAGAAGAGCTCGGCATCGACATCTTCGAGCGCAACGGCAAGCGCCTGACCGGCCTCACCGAGCCCGGCAAGGAAGTGCTGCAGATCGTCGAGCGGCTGCTGCTGGAAGCCGAGAACCTGCAGCGCGCCGGCGAGACCTATTCGGGCACGACCACCGGCACGCTGTCGATCGCCGCCACCCACACGCAGACGCGCTATGTGCTGCCAAGGGCGGTGCAGCACTTCCGCACCGCCTTCCCGCATGTGCGCATAGCGCTGCAACAGAGCGCGCCGGAGCACATCGCCGAATGGGTGTTGTCGGGCAAGGCCGACATCGGCATCGCCACCGAAGGCCTGTCGCGCTTCGACGGGCTGGTGTCCTTTCCCTGCTATGAGTGGCATCACGTGATCGTAGTGCCGGACGGGCATCCGCTGCTGAAGCTGAAGAAGCTGAAACTCGAAGACCTGGCCGAGCATCCGCTGATCACCTATGACGTCGGCTTCACCGGCCGCAGCCACATCGACGAGGCGTTCGAGGCGCGGAAAATCGCGCCTGACATCGTGCTGACGGCGATGGACTCGGACGTGATCCAGCAATACGTGAGCATGGGCCTCGGCGTGGGCATCGTCGCCTCGATGGCGGCCGAGCAACTGCCGAAAGGCCTGCACCCGATACCGGCGGGCCACCTGTTCGCGACCAACGTGACGCGCGTCGCTGTGCGGCGCGGCGCTTTCCTGCGGGAATATGCGGTTGATTTCATCCGGCAACTGGCGCCGAAACTGAAGCTGGACGAACTGGCGGAAGCGGTCAGCTGGCGGCGTTGACAGCGTTGAACTGTGGCTTCTTCTGGGGAAGTTCCGAGGGCATTTATGCGATACTTCCTGCCAGATTTTTCAGCAAGAAGCCATCAATGCCCAATCAACAACAACCGTCCTCAGCCGGTCAGGTCATCACCTTCCCGCTCGCCGTCCTGCTTTTCATGCTGGCGCTGTACGCGCTGCTGAGGATCGCGCTTCTCGCCTACACGGGCATCGATCAGGTACCGCTGTTGCTGTGGCCAGCCGTGATGGTCAAGGGGATATGGTTCGACGTCGTTGTCGGCTTGACCCTGCTGGCGCCGGTGCTGGTCTACGAGGCCCTGATCCCGAACCGGCTGCGCACGTCGGCGCTGCACGCGAAGCTTCGGTTGCTCTGGCTTTTTGCTTCGGTCAGCGTGCTGCTGTTCGGCGCGGTTTCCGAGTTCACGTTCTGGATCGAGTTCTCGACCCGCCTGAACTTCATCGCGCTCGATTACCTGATTTATACCAGCGAGGTGATTGGCAACATCCGCGAATCGTATCCGGTCGGCTGGATATTCGGTGCGATTGCGCTGGTTGGCGGCCTGGTGACCTGGGCGATGAAGGCGCGACTGCTCGCAGCAATGACCGCGCCGATAACGATGACGCAGCGCGCCGCACTGGTCGCACTGGCCATCGCGCTGCCGACGGGGCTGCTGTGGTCGTCCAGCGTCGAGCAGATGGAGGGCCTGAAGAATGCCTATGCCGATGAACTTTCCGGCAATGGCCTGTTCACGCTGGCGGCTGCGGCGCGCCGCAACGAGCTCGATTACCAGAAGTTCTACCGCACGATGCCTGCCGATTCGGCGGCGTCCACGCTGAAGCGGCTCGGCGTGTCGCGCGAGTCGGAGGCTGGCCTGCAGCGCGCCAGCCTGCAGAAGGACGCGCCGGCATCGACCGCGCAGTACTTCACCCGCACGCCAAAGAACCTGGTACTGGTATCGATCGAGAGCCTGTCCGCGTCTTTCCTGGACAGCTACGGCGCGACCCGCAACCTGACGCCCAGGCTGGATCAACTGGCCCGCGAAGGCTTGCGCTTCGACCGTCTGTTTGCGACCGGCACTCGCACCGTGCGCGGACTGGAGGCCCTGTCGCTGGGCACGCCGCCGGTGCCGGGCCAGGCCATCGTGCGCCGGCCAAACAATGAGCACCTGAACACGCTCGGTGAAATACTGGAGCACCAGGGCTTCGACACTTATTTCATGTACGGCGGCTACGGCTACTTCGACAACATGAACGCGTACTTCAAGGCCAATGATTACCAGGTGATCGATCGCACCGACATACCGAAAGAGAAGGTCGTGTTCGAAAACGTTTGGGGCGTCGCCGATGAGGTGCTGTTCAATACCGTGATCGATCAGCTGGACAAGCGATCCGACACGTCGCGCCCGTTCTTTGCGCATGTGATGACGACCACGAATCATCGGCCCTTCACCTATCCGGACGGACGCATCGACATTCCATCGCCGGGCGGACGCAACGGCGCGGTCAGGTATACCGACTATGCGATCGGCAAATTCATCGACGATGCAAAGTCCCATCCATGGTTCAAGGACACGCTGTTCGTCTTCGTCGCCGACCATTGCGCATCGGTCGCCGGCAAGACCTCGCTGCCGGTGAAGAGTTATCACATCCCGCTGATCCTTTACTCGCCGGGCAACCTGAAGCCGGGCGTACATGACAAGATGCTCAGCCAGATCGACATCGTTCCCACGCTGGTCGATGCGCTCGGGCAGAAAGGCAGCGGACAGTTTTTCGGGCAATCGATCTTCAGGGCAGCCTCTTCCGGTGAACGCGCATTCATCAGCAACTATCAGGAACTGGGCTATCTGAAGAATGGCACGCTGACCGTGCTGCTGCCGAAGCGCCGCGTGCAATCGTTTCACATCGATCCGCAGACGCTTGAATCGACGCCGGCGCCCGTTGACGAGAAACTGCTGGCTGAGGCGATTGCGTATTACCAGTCGGCCTCGGCGGATTTCCGTAGCGGACGGCTTCGTGCACCCTTCTATCAGAACGCCTCGGTTAAGGTACCGATGCAGTAGGGCGGCTCATCACTGAGTACTCGGAATTGCGCGCATCGCGACCACAAGGCCTTCCTTCCACGTCGCCGCAATGCTGAACCTCACGCCGAACTCACATGACGCCCTTGGCTTGCTATTGCTGATGCTCTCGACCTCCGGCGCATGCAGCCCTCACAGCTTGAGCTTGAGCTTGTTCCTGATCTACTACGCCAGGGTCTGGCAGATGCGCGCTGACGGATCTGCCGCCCGCCAAGTGCCACTTAAGGCTTGTTCCATTTAGAACACTAGAATCAGCCCTTTAACAAAATGCTCTGAGCTTTCTCTTAATTTGTCTGCCTCGCGCAGAAAAATCAGTCCAATCCATGCTCAGAATTTTTTAATGTACGCGACACCTAGGCTATGAGGAGTAACGACGGGGGAGAGTATGAACTTATCAGTTGCCCATGCACCTATCGCTGAACCAAGCGTATGGTAAAAAATGTCCAATAACTGACTACTCCTCCGCGAACCCGTCCCGAGATGACTTCCTTCGGCCATGACAATCAATGCTGTGCTTACAGAAAAGCCGATCAAAGCTCGATGCTCAGACTCTTCAAATGCCTTTGATAGCAAACCAGCGGTAAGAGCACCGCCGACGGCATGGGGGATCTGGCTGGTCATTCCGTCGTAAGCATGGACTTTCCCAAAAAAGATCAGCATCAACAAGAACAAGGCTTTGTTCATTAATGTAGGCAATAAAAATTTACTTTATGACGGCAATGCAATTTACTTTATGACGGCAATACTTCACCAATTTAGCAATTTCTTTTTGTCATAAATCAAATTCTTATATCTATCTTGGTGTGCAATTAAGAACCTCTAACTTGACGGACCGAGATGTCTTGACCGGCTCTCGTGCGGTTTTGGGAGAGCGTGATGGCGACGCCGCTGCTGGACGAGGATTTATGAATACAGACACTTACCCGCCAGCCCGCTCCGCCTGATAGGCTGCGCTCCAGGCACCGTCAAGCGTCGATCCAATCCGCAGAAACGCAAAAAGCCCAGTTCGAGAACTGGGCTTTTTGTTTGACACTTTGGTGCTGATGAGAGGAGTCGAACCTCCGACCTACTGATTACGAATCAGTTGCTCTACCAACTGAGCTACATCAGCGAAGCCGTGAATTATAACAATTCCCAAGCCGGATCGGCAAATCCGGCGTCGGCAGCGCGAATTACGGCTGCTGGTGGTAGCCGGTGACGCGCTCCACCTCGCTCTTCGACCCGAGGAATACCGCTACCCGCTGGTGCAGCTTGGTTGGCTGGATGTCGAGAATGCGGGTGTGGCCATCGGTCGCCGCGCCGCCGGCCTGCTCGACGATCATGGACATTGGATTGGCCTCGTACATCAGTCGCAGCTTGCCCGGCTTGTCCGGGTCGCGTGCGTCGGCCGGGTACATGAAGATGCCGCCGCGGTTCAGGATGCGGTGCACGT
>JACCDH011324623.1_pt1 | contig 10961 bp, 4 predicted proteins | sample 7442481 | NCBI WGS metagenome assembly JACCDH01 (sample SAMN15323433, study PRJNA562643) | freshwater metagenome | isolation source: river surface water | place: USA:Blue River Watershed | collected 2017-08-15 | reverse complement strand
CGTTATCGTACTTATCGTAGATGCGGGCCAGATTCTTGGGGTTTCCTCCCGTGGCAATGGCTGCCGTGGTCACCGGGCCCCAGTAATTAAACTTGGCATTCTGCTGGGCTACCACCGACTCGGCCACCTGATTGACTACGTCAAAGCTGTTGTTATTGACCAAGTTGTTGTTATTAAGCACCGCCGTCGTGTGGCCATTGATGCTCACCCCGCCGCGCGTAGGGGTCGTGGTCGTCGAGTTTGGACTGCTCACGTAACCATTGCCCGAAATCGTATTGTTAATCAACGAATCCAAAGCCGGGTAGTTAAAATCCGAATTCATGTACACTCCCCAGTACGACCCAGACCAACCGTTATTGGTGATGGTATTGCCCTGAATCTTACCCGATACCCGCGTCAAGCGAATGCCGTCGTAGTACGAGCTGTCGATGACGTTATTCTCAATCTTCGCCTTCGACGACCGCTGACTCTGAATATTGACTCCGTATTGACTTCCCCGAATAATATTATTGTTAATCAGGAAGGATACCGGATTTTGGCCAACATTAATATTTACACCATAACCCGTGTTAAATGATCCTTTCTGTCCACGGACGATATTATCCGTTATAATATATCGTACGCTGTCGGTCGTACCTGAGGTGTAGTAGTTATCTCCACCTAGTGAAATTCCGGAATTACTCGAAAAACACTTAGTTAGTGTATTGCGTTGCACCCAAATGCGCTGGGGACCATATGCTTGTGACCCCGACAAATTCAAATTGACATTTTCAAACGTATTGTCCTGTACGTAGAATTCCCCTAAATAATTATTATTTGGAGAGGTGAAACGGGCTTGGAACGTAATTGTACTTGCTGTGGTGTTAATTACATTATTGAATCTGAATGCCTTATAACCTGACTGGCCATAGCTATTATCCAAAACCCCGCAATTCACCAGCTTATTGTGTGAAAACACCATGGGCCTGTTTTCAGAATCATTATTCAACGCCGATCCACCAAAGACAAAGCGTGAATTACGCACCACCACACTGTCTTCATTGCGGCCATTCTGCACCCAAAAACTTCCATTCTTGATAAGTACACCTTGGGTATAGTGGCTAAATACCGCATGGGCAATGTGCAGGCGATTCTCGCCATTGACATTGCTGCTGCCGCCCATCATTGCATACTGATACTTTAATACCACTCCGTACCAGTCGCCGCTGGCCGGCACGTCCCCGTTTGAGATAAAGCGAATCGAGTCCGTCGCCGTGCCCCGAGCGTCCAGCTGACCCTCCACGCGAATCTCAATGCGATTGGGGTCGTCTCCCCCCGCCAGATCGTCGGTCACCGGCTTAAACCGAACCTCCACCCCAGGCTGGATCACCAGCTTACTGGTGCGCGGCACCAAGATGTCGCCCGTGAGCAGGTACGGGCTATTGGCCAGGGTCCACGTCGTGGTCGATCCTACTTGCAGGCTGCCGCTCGGCACCACCGTCAATCCATAAAACGACGAAGTCGTAACCGTCGATACATTACCAAAATCGTCCGCAGGGTCTCGGTACGAGGCCGTTAGCTTCTGGCCCTTGTTTACCTGCAAAAAGCCGTCTTGCGCCACCGATCCCGTCGCGTCAAAACGCAACCAGCCCGTGAAAATACCCGTCGCTACGCCCGTCTCCGTCAACGTGATCTTCTCGCCCAAGGGCTCCTTGGGGCTGCTGATCCGAACACTTACCGTGTCCAACACCGACGACGATACATTGCGGTCCTGGTCCACCACACGAGCGTACGCACTGTCCGTCAATCCGTACGTCAACGACGTAACGCCTAAGCGATTTACTAACCGAACTTGGCCAGTAACCGTTTGAGCTTTTAATGATAAAAAGCTAAAAAATGCGAAAAAGAAAAGAAGTCGAGCGTTCATCGATTGGTGCGTTTAGGACCGACAAAGTTGACCATGCCCGCCTAAATTGCCGGCCCAACAAACTCATAATGAATCACAAAGACTACATTATGGTTAATATATATTATTTTTTATAGGTACAAATTGGGTACAAAAAAACCCGTAAAAAACGGGTTTTATTTTTTCATTCAGGACGTACCTAAAATGCGTCAGCTCTTGGGCTTGTCGGTCGACGCTTTAGCGGTGTCGGCCTTTTTGCTTTTTTTCGCGTCCTCCTTTGCCTTGGTTGCCGCGGCCTTTTGTTCTGCTACCTTGGCTTCGTCGGCGGCCTTGCGCTGCGCGGCCACGTCCATTACGCGGCGCAGGCGTGCCTCGTCAAACGCTTTAATCGAGTCCTCGCGGCGCTTGAGCGCTTCGTCTGCGGCGAGCTTGGCGGCCTTTTCGGCTTCGCGGTCTGCGGCCGACTTGGCCTTGGCGGCCTCCTTGGTTGCGCGGTCGACCTCTTTAGCGGCGCGGGCTGCGCCCTTGGCGGCCTTGGTTAACTCGCTTGCGTTCGGCTTCGCCGCCGAAGGCAAAAACGGCGCACTGGGCTCGGGCTCTGCCGGAGCAACCTCAGCTACCGCCGGCACCGGGGCCTCGATAAGGCGTTCGGGCTCCGCCTGAGCGGAATCCGAGGGAAGCTCGATGGGCGACTCCGCTGCGACGGGAGCAGACTGAAGCGGGCTCGATGCGGGCTGCATGGCCTCGACGCGCAGCGTGACGCGGCGGTTGAGCGAGCGGTGAAAATCGTTGTCGTTCGGCGCCACCGGGCGGGATTCGCCAAGCGATACCGAGGTAAGCGTGGCCGTTGGGCGCAGCACCGACCGAAGCTCGCGGCTAACCGCTCCGGCGCGGCGTTGACCGAGCGCGCGGTTGTAGTTGTCGGAACCCACGTCGTCGGTGTGGCCTTCGAGCACCAGCTTCACCGAATCCAGCCCCGAAAAAGCCTGCTTCATCGCATTGATTTCGACCATTGAAATCTTGCGGGGCAGGTCGCTGTTGAAATCAAACAGTACATTTTGAAAATCCAGCTCGGCGGACTGCACCACCATTCGGTTCGGGTTTAGTGGGTCCCGCGCAACCGCCGGCTTTAAAAACATGTCGTGGTAGTAGTGGGTAGCCACCGGAGCCATGACCGGGTTCAAGCGAATCGACTGGGGGAAGAATCCCGGAGACGAAACCGCCACCCCGAGCTCCGCTCCGTGGCTGTAGATGAAGTTGACCCGCCCCGTGCGCACCGTAGCGCTAAAAATGATCCGGTCGGTTCCGCGGTTAAAAAAGACCAGGGTAAAGGGCACCGCGGTTTTTTGTTGGGCGTCGTACACCTGAAGGGTGACCAGGGTTTCCTTGCGTTCCTTGAGCTTGTCGGCGTAGGTCACCATTTTTTTGACTCCGATGCCGCTGCTGAATGCGCGGCTCGAATCGGCCTGTATTTGGGCCAGACTGATGCGGTTCGGACCCATCACCGCAATGCCCTCTTTGGTGTCGACGGCGTAGGCGTCCGGGAAGGTTCCGACCAGGCCGTTGAGCAGGCTGTAGGCGTCGTCGGCGTTTTTAAACGTGTCAAACAGTACCGCAAACCGGCCCTTTTTCTTGATGCGCTCGCCGCCCACCGATTGCTGGTTGGGCACCACCGATTCCAACTTTTCGCCCGGATTCAGGTTTTGGGCCGCACTCACCGGCGCTTCGGTTTGGGTCGTTTCGTAAAACAGGGTAAACTCGCCCAACTTCACGCGGTCGCCGACGGTGTTGGCCGGCGCCTGGCGGAGCCTCATGAAGTTGACGTAGGCGGAATCACCCTTGGTTCCGAGCACCATCAGGCTGTCGTTGTTGATGATGAACATTTGCAGCGGAACGACGCCCTCCTGGTTAATGGGGTAGGGAAACTGGTTCCACGCCCCCGAGGTCCCCAGAAAGCTGAGCACGGGCGCCTCACCTTCGGGCTTCCACACCGCGAGCCAACGCCCGGCCTGGTAGCTCATCCATTCGGGGCGCAGGGTGTCGGCCAAGACCACTTGATTGATGAGGGTCAGTTCGCCGTTCTTCCATTGGCGCGCCGCAATCGACGACCCCACGGCCCGTCGGTCGACGTCGAGCAGCTGGCTCCCCAGCACGCGCACCGAGTCCTGAAACACGGGCGCCACCACGTCTCCGCGGTAGGTCGAGTCCAACGCAAAAAGGTACATCAGTCCGCCCGCGGCCGACGAAGAGTCCACGACCACCAAGCCTTGGGAAAAGCCCGTAACGCGCGCCCGGCCCCACTGCGCCAGGGGAATGCGCTGAACCTGAGTGGGTTTTAGTCCCCCGCCCGACGGCGAAAACCGCAACTGCACGTAGTCCAACTGCCGATCGACCAGCAGCAGCCGGCGGTCGAGTTCGTCAAAGTAGACCTCGGTCGCGGGCTGTACCCAGCCGTTCCAGCGTTCCGATTCCAAGTAGCCTTGGGCGCGCAGGCCAATTGACGCAGCAAGCGCGATAAGCGACCAATAATAGCGGTGATTCATAAAGCCAAAGTTCCTGCAATAATCTTAACTTGTCATCAAACCCAAATCCGATCCGATGCAAGCGCTTAAATTAAGGGAAAACCTGCGTGGTTTAACCCGAAACCACCTGATACTCAGCACCGCGTTGCTGTTTTGGGCGAGCAGTGTGGGGGTGGTTGCCCAAAATTCCACGGCCATGGTCGGTTTTGGCATGGGTCAAAATTTTTCAACCAAGGAATTTTACTACCGAGGTACCGGGAGTGTTTTTTCGAACCAGTCCATGTGGGGCGCCTATGTGGCGGTTGAATTTCGACCGCCCCAGGAAGTCGGGGGGCTGCACTTTAAGCTGCCCACCGGCCTGTACGCTAAGCTGCGCGGACCCCTTTACCTGCACTACGGCCTCGATGCCGTTACCTCGATTGCGTTCAACGAGAAGGTCCGACACGACCTCGGCCTCTCGCTGAAGTTCCGCGAGCTCCAAATCCTGTTCAACTACGCGGGTCGAAACGGTTTTGCCGCCCAGTTGGCGGTGCCCATTAAGTAGGTTTTAGGTCCCGATCGGGCCTCCGAGCACCGGTCGGTCGTTACCCAAACGGCCCCACGCGAAGACCTCGCATTTTGAAGGTTCTTTTTTACAGTATTTTTCGCCATTTTTATACACTTTTATAGCTGTTTTATATATTAATTTAAGCTTTATTTCTAGGGTCCTGGGTAGTTTTGACTTCTTGTTTCAAGTCGGAATCTCCCTTTTTTTACTGATCAGCATGGTGGCCGTGGTGCGCGCACTTCGGATCATGCGGTTGGGCAACGCCGTGCGCAACGGCGCCCTGATTTTTAAGATCCTTTTGAATTTTTCGGGAGCGGCCTTGATCATCGTCACGGGGGCCAAATTGCCCACAGCCTACCGCGCGGTGGCGCTGGGAATGATCTTTCTTCAGTTCCTCAACCCCGTGGCCCTGGCCATCTACTTCACCCCGGCCCAGGCCACCAGTGGCCTCAAGAGTTTGAGCGCCACGTTTGCGTTGGTAATGATGCCCCTGCTGCTCTGGTATTTGGCGATCGACGCGGGCGTAGCCCCCGCCCACCGGCTCCCGATGTGGCTGTTTGAGTTCAGCATGAACCACCCCGGCGAGTTCGGCGCGTGGTCGGTGATGTACAAAATCCTTACCCCGACGGTCCTGGCGACGCTGGTGTACTTTCAGCTCAAGTACTACCGCGTTAAGGGCCTCGGATTTTCCAAACACAAGTACTGGGAACTTTTTTACCTGCTCAACGGCCTCCTGAGGGCCCTGGTGCTGATCGCCGTCCTCGAGCTGAGCCCGAGCATTGACGAAGTCTTCGCCACCCTGAGCTACGTGATGGGCCTCAGCCTGCTGGTGGACACGGGCATCATTCTGGTTTTCGCCACCAACCGGGCGGTTCAGTTTCACCGCGACTACGAACTCACGCTGATGGGACCCTGGTCGGCGGAACTCGATCAGGTGGTGCGCACCGCGAGCCTGCCCCAGCACTTTAAAAAGGCGCATTTTAGCCTGGCCGACCTGGCTGAGGCCTCCAAGTTGCCCACCTACCGGGTCACCAAGCTGGTCAGCAAGGGCACGGACCTTCAGGTGCGGGAACTCATCAACCACTTCAGGGTGCGCCACTACGAGCAGCTGCAGCGCGCTCAGCCCCTGGAACGCAAGAAGGAGCTGCTCGCCCAGAGCGGATTCAATTCCTACGCCGCCTACTACGCCGCGCGCAAGAAGAAAATCGCCTAGCAGCGCAGCACTAGGGACAGCCGGTGAAGACCACGTCGGCGCTGCCGTCTAAGTCCACAGCCGGCGACGCGGCGGGCGCTGCAGTTACACAAAACTGATCTAAGGCCCATCCGTAGTTCTGGACCGTCGCGTCGCTACCAAAGACCATCCTGAAGCGGACGCTTGGCTGCGAAATCGCGAAGCGCAACGACGACGTCTTGTAGCCGGGCCAACTGCCGGACCATCCGCTGCGTCCGTCGAGCGACAGCACCGATTGGGTGGTGCTCCAGTACACCGCGCCGTCCGACTGCGTGTTGCCCAACTGGTGCCAGTTCACGTCGTCCAAACTGTACTGCACCAAGCCGCCATCGATGCCCGCCTGGGACTGCATGTTGTGAAAGAAGCTTACCTCATACTTCAACGCCGTGTCCAACGTAAAGCGGGGACTGTACAGGGCGTCACGGGCACCTTCAACGTACAGTGCGGCCCCGGTGACATAGGCCTTGCTGCCAAAATAGGCCGTCTGTACTGTCCCGTGGTTGGGCGTAGTACGGGTCCACGAATCGGTTCCTCCATTAAGCGACTCCGAAGGCCAATCGGCGGTTTCAAAGCTGGTGCAGAAGGGCGACGACGACGTCACTGCCACCGGCGCCACACACACCACCTTAAAGCAGAGGGAGTCCGAATTCGACACCCCGTCAAGTCGGGCGTTTACCCGGTGCACCGAAACACAGGGATTCAAGGTTCCGGCCGAATTAACCTTGAAGTACGAAGGCAGGGTCACCCAGCGCGACTGGCCCTTCGAAATGCCGCTTCCAGCTAAGGTCAGGGTCTGGAGGGTCGCGCCGCTCGAAAGGCCGTGCACCTTTAGGGTTAGGCTCGTCACCGGTCGTTCCGCGTCGTTTTGCACCCAGACGAGCACTCGGGTACTGTCTCCGGGCTCCAGCAGCATCGACTCGGCGCGCGCACCAATCAACGCCACCGAATTCTGGGGGGGTGCCACCACCTCGATGTCGTCAATGGCCCAAACATTGGTGCCCGCAGTCAAGCCTTCGCTGTACCGTGCGCGCAGCACCAGCGGCTGGGTCCGATCCTGCCAGAACGTCAAGGGAAACGACGAAGTGACGTACAGGCCGCCCGTAGTTCCTTGCCAGCCCGGCCAAACCAACAGGTTCGGGAGCGGCGTAACCCCATTCACGTTGTACCAGTTGGACCCAAAGGGAACAAAATCGTACAGCGGCAGCCACGTGCTTCCCTCCAGGTACTCAATTCGTCCGCCGTTTCCGGGAACAAAATCGTAGCGGTGCTTAAAGCGCAGCGACGCGCCGTAGGTCGTGTCCAACCCCACCAAAGGCGGAAAGCGTAGGTGCTCAGAATATGGGCCGTAGCCGTCTTGGGTCAAGCCCAAATACCACGCATTTTGGCCCGAAAACGCGGGAATCCCGCGCTGCGATGCACCCAATTCCCACATTTGCAGCGTTCCGCTGCCGCCTTGAACAAAAAATCCGTATTCGTCCGCCGTACAGTTGTCGAACGTGAGGGGTCCAAACGGAATCCGCAGCGGAATCGTTCCGTTGGTTCGGCGGATTGCCGTGTCGTTGGCGTGGAATACGTCGTTCGAAAGCCCTGTGTAGGCAGTAATTAGCATGTCGCCGGGCGTGTAGGTAATTCCCGCGGCCGGTATCGTCGCCGTTGCCAGGGTGCCCGGATTCAGAAGCGGAAGAACTGCGGTATACGTCGACGACTGCGACGGAGTACAGCGGTCCGACACGACCACCGTCACCGGAACGTTGGTTTGGGCCGCAGTACCGAAGTTCCGAACGACCACATTAATGCCCACGGGTGCCGTCAGCGACACGGTATTTGCTGGAGAAGTGATCGCCGTCACGCCCACGTCGGCGGCGGGACGATTGTAAATCAAGAGCTCGTCAATGGCCGTATGGTACATGACGCCCGTACCGTTCGTCGAAAGGCTGATGCGCAGGCGAACCTGCTGGCCCACGAGCAGACTCAAGGACACCTGGTGGAATTGCCAGTCCTGGGTTTCTATCGTTTGGTAGGGCATGGAAAGCGAACTTCCGCTTAAGGGTATCCATTGGTTCGACCCCACAGGCAGGTACTCTACCGCGATCGGCCCGCAGCCCGTACCCACGCTGTGGTACCAAAACGACAGCACGGGCGACGTGGCCGTCGAAAGGTCAATGCACTTAGTGGACTCCAGGTACGCCGTCGTAGCCGGACCAAGCGGTCCGCCCAAATACAGATAGTTTCCGCGGTTCTTACGCGACCAGCGCGGGCCCGTTCCCTCGACGGGCGTAAGGTCCTTCCCTACATAAATTGAGGTATTGGCTCCGGTCGTTCCGACCGGTTCGGGATTCCGCACCCAATCGCCCGACCCAAAAACACCGGGTGAAGTCGGGGTGCCGAGGCCGGGAAGCCAAGCGGGTGAATCAAAATTCTCGAAGTAGGGGAACACCATGGTCGGGGGCTTCACGATTTGCACCATTACGGCGGTATCATTGGCCCGCAGCAGGTCGCTGGCCAGCTCGACCCATGCGCGAACTTCGTAGGTTCCCGCGGCCGATAGGTTGGCCTTGTCGTTGAACGTCACGTTGGCCAAGCCGCCCGCCGTCCAGTTCACGGTCATCGTGTCGCGCTGCACCACCGTAACCCCGGTACTCACATTTTTCACCGAAAAGGCGAGCGGCAGTGCGGTGGGTTGCTGCCAGCCCCGGTTGGCCAAGCGCAGCGTCACGTTGGATTGGGCGCTGTAGCTGCACAATCCGTTCACCGGCTCGGTGACCTTGAGCACGTTAATGTCAAAGTCAGGAGCTTCATAAAGCAAGATGTCGTCGATGGCCATGTCGCTATTGATGCTCGCTTTGGTGCCGACAAAACGCAACCGAATGTACTTATTGAGGTAGGGCTGAAGGTTCAGCACCGCGGAATTCCACACGTCGGTTTGTGAAGAATGGGTGGTTCCGGGCAGAGAAATTGCCCCAATTACCCCACTGCCCACAGCAAAACCTGCTCCGGTATCCACATCGACGCGGAGCAATCCCATGCTGCTGCCAAACTTGTGGTAGTAGAATTCCAGCGCTGCGTGGTTGAGGTTGACAAGCTGGATGCACGGCGTCGTGAAGCTCGTCAGGGCATTGACCGCACCTTGAGCCGCCTCGGTGTAGAGGTAGCGACCGCTGCCTAAGGTGTGGTCGCTCGACGGACCCGTAGTGGTCGACGGGACCGACCCTTGGCGCACGGACCACGCAAAGCCCGTGACGTTGGACGCTGGCGAAACTTCATAGTTTTTGCCACCCGGAGGGTTTCCAATCGGAAACAGCCCGCGGTGGGTCACCCCGCTGATTCCGGTTCCTGTGCCAGGAACCCATTCGGATCCTTCAAAATTCTCCACAAACGGCAGGGAGCTCACCACATAGGGAAACGACCCGACGCTCGACGTTCCGCACATCGCCGGGGGAGCAGCCACGCGCCAAAACGTGAAGTACGAGCCGGGGGCAACCGGTTCTCGTACGTTGTTGCCCACACACCCGCAGTCCGTGCCTTGTACCCAGTAATCAACGGTATCACCCGCATTCGGTGTACTGATGTTTGCGATGAACTCCGACGAATCGGGGCAGCTCGTCGAAGGCGCCAGAGTCATCGTCGTCCACGAACCGCCGTTTAGGCGGTAATGCACGTAGGCCGTGTCCACGCCCTTCTTCGACACGCCGGCTTTATCGATCACGCGAAACTGAACCGTGGTCGTCGGGGTATAGCGGTCGCCTACGGGCTTCTTGGCTAGAGGGTAATTCCAATTAATCACCGGAGGGGTGGGTTCACATGGCGAACCCTGCACGCGCACGTTGTCGACAAACCATCCAGCTGTACTCGCCCCCGGAACGAAGAGTCGGTACTGCAGCGAAAAGCGCACCATTACGTGGCTGTAGCCATTGGCCGTTCCGTTCGGACCCTTGCCGGCAAGTTCGGTCAGGTCAAACACCTCGTTCTTCCACCAGGCGTTCGTAGGCTGAATACCGTTGCCTATCGAGGTGTACCCACCCCAGCCAGCGTAGCTGGCTTCGTTGAAGTAGTTCGTCGTTCTAAATAACTGTGAATTACCCCGGTACTCATTCGATGTCAGGGTATACCAGGTCAGGCCACTGTCTCGGGATACACTGATGTAGCCGCGCTGGCTATACTGAACTTTGGCAATGTGGTCAAACGTCAACCAGACGTAGGGCTTGCCGACCGTTGAAAACGAAAAGGTTTTAAAAAACACCGTGTCGTAGGGGAGCACGTTGGCGCTGTAGCAATTTTGGGGTGAAACCGAAAGCGATGAATTCGTTGTCCATAAAGGAACCGAATTCGTCAACGTGTGGTAGGTGACCACGTTGTGGGGCAGCGTGTCAAAATTCTCGTTGTAGAGCACCGCGGTCTGTGCTGCGGAACTCAGCCCCATCACAACGCCCGCAGTTAGGGCTAGTAGATGCTTTCTCATAACTTGACCAAGGGAGTTTGAATCCGGGCCGTGGGCGAAGTGGCCACTACCCAATAGGTTCCGCGCGCAAGGTGGCTCACGTCCATCTGGGCACTGCCGCCCGTCACAGGGTCTGAGCGCAGCACGCACTGCCCCAGGAGGTTCACCACTTCAAGCACCGCGCCCGGCGGAATTCCCGATACCGCAACGGCGCCCTCGGCGGGGTTGGGCCTCAACTCAAGCTGGGGCAACTGCGCTTCGGCCAAGTCCACCGTGCTCGCCACCAGCAGCGTATCGTGCTCTACACACAAGCCAAAACGGGTCTCGAGCACGAGCGT
>JACCDH010112034.1_pt1 | contig 10961 bp, 7 predicted proteins | sample 7442481 | NCBI WGS metagenome assembly JACCDH01 (sample SAMN15323433, study PRJNA562643) | freshwater metagenome | isolation source: river surface water | place: USA:Blue River Watershed | collected 2017-08-15 | reverse complement strand
ACGAGACTGTCACGGCGATGGATACCGTGGGTGATTCAGAAACGGTTGTCATTACTATCACCGTAACTCCTGGCCTATCGATGTCTTCTGCAACTGGAAGCACTTCACTTACCGCCACTGCGGGAAGAGCAGCTTCACTTCAACTGAATACTGAAAATGGAAGTGGAACCAAGACTTTTGTACTAACTCATTTAGGTACCGCATCAGCTGGAATCACGATAGATACAACTACTGTCGTGGGTTCTGCGATTCTACGAGTGGCCAATACAGTAGCCGCCGGAACTTACTCAGAGAGAGTCACAGTTACTGACGCACAAGGCGCCAGTGTGAGCCTTACAATTTCAGTAACAGTTAATCAGGCCCCAAGCATTTCTTATGCAGGATCTGTTAGCGGAGCTATCACTCTCACAACCACCGCAGGAAAATCACTTACCTCTGGAGCATTTACCGCTGCATTGGGAACTGGAACCCGCACACTTTCTTTGTCCGGAGTGAATAGCCAAGTATCGATTGATACTTCTACGGCGAACATCGGATACTTGATTTTAGGAAGCGGTTTAACCGCAACTAATTCAACGACAGATAGAACTTTCTCCGAGACAATTACTGTTACGGACTCTCTAAGCGCTACATCAATACGAGTTGTAACAATTGTTGTTAAACCGGCTATTTCTCTTACTGCCTCATTTCTTACTTTAAATACGACCGCTGGAATATCCATCACCGATACCGTCACAGCAAGTAACGGAACTGGTAACAAGACTTTCTCACTTGCGATTTCACCGAATGTTTCAGGTTTATCGTTTACCAATTCTGTGACCGATAGAATTGTGATAACGGTTGCTAATACGCTTAGCGCGGGTTCTTACACAATAACTGTCACCGCAACTGACTCGGTTAGCGCTACTTCAAGCATTAACATTGTGCTGAATATAGCTTCATCACTTTCAATTTTAGGTAGTTCTAATATCACTTCAACCGCTGGTTATGCCTTTACTTCACCTGTTTATTCAGCAACTGGTGGATCTGGCAACACAAGTTTTGTCCTGGTTTCCCCGCCATCTGGAGTTTCATTAAGCGCCTCAACGGGCTCACCTTCGATTTTAGTTGCCTCGACAGGGATAACCGCTGGCACTTATAACTTAACTTTGCGCGTAACGGACTCAGTTACCGCGACCGCAACCTTTGGAGTGACTCTCATTGTGAATGCGCCCGTATCACTCGACGGAAACAAAACCCTTTCAAAAGTCTATGGCGAAGAGTTAACGCAGGTTTATCAAACTAATGCTGGAACTTCACCGTTTAATATATTTTCTTCAAATCTATGTACGAGTGAAAAGTTTACGTACACAGGTGATGGAACAAATGGAACTTTAGGCGTTGACTACACAGTAGAGAGATTCAACGGAACTGGTACCTGTGATTGGATCGCACCTTCTAATGTGTCATCCGCGTCAGTTTTGGTGGTTGCTGGCGGCGGCGGTGGTGGAAGTAGACATTCTGGCGGCGGTGGCGGCGGCGGTGTTCTGTATGCAACCAATTACAGCGTTATTCCAGGTAATTCATACACACTGTCAGTTGGTAAAGGTGGATCTGGTGCATCAGGTGGCTCATCAGGTGGCGGAGGCCGCGCCGGGCAGAATTCATATTTCGGAGGTGCTTCAGGTTCAACATCTGTCGTCGCTAACGGTGGTGGCGGTGGCGCAGGAGGATCAGAGGGCGTAAACGCACTTGATTATCTGACCGGTTCTTCAAATGCATCTCGCGGAAGTGGTGGTGGTACAAATCATTCGAGTGTCGCTGGTGGGGCATCAGTTCCAGGTACTGCAGGTGGAGTTGTTAGATCAACTGGAAGTTCATCTTTAACAATTAATTCAGTCGTTGCAACTATTCAAGCCTATGGAAGTGCTGGAGCATCTGGAGCTGGTTCACAAGCGTGTAAAGATGTTACAAACGGTAACGGTTGGTGCGGAGGTGGAGGCGGCGGTGCTTCTGCTGTTGGCACAATCCCTGCGTTACTAAGTGGAAATCAGTGGCGCGCGGGTAATGGTGGGGATGGTGTAACTCTCAATATCACTGGAAGCAATGTCGTCTATGCGGGCGGCGGTGGAGGAGGTGCGGGATCAGATGAAACATATGCAAGCGCATCGGCTTGTTCAACTGACTCTGCACGAGAAGGCTTTGGCGGCAACGGCGGCGGAGGAAACGGAAGCAAATGTTTACTTGCCGCAACTAAAGGAGGGAATGGTCTGGGCGGAGGCGGAGGTGGTGGCGGTTATCAATACCTCAGCGCAGGTGGAGATCAAAATGCAGCTGGCGGATCAGGTGGCTCCGGCTCTGTAATCGTTCGTTACGTAACTCCAGTTGCCGATTCATCTACCACCACGATTACATTAACGACACTAACCACGAACCCAACGGGATCACTTCGACTAAATGCACCAAAGAATTTGCCTGTTGGAACTTACACGCAAACAATCACGGTGACTGATGCGAATGGATCAACTGGTTCGACACCCGTAAACGTTGTTCTAACTGTATCCAGAGCAACCCCTACCCTTTCGCTTTCAATTCCTGGCGGTGGAACAACAGTTACATATGGCTCACCAGTAACAATCAGCGCCTCATCCACAACCGCTGGAAACTTTGACTTCAGAAGAGGTGGAACCACTATTTCCGGTTGTGGAACCAAAGCAACTTCATCAGGCGTTGCAACTTGCTCATGGACTCCAACAGATACAAGCACATCAGTAATTTCAGCAGCCTTTACACCAAGTGATACCGGAAACTGGAATTCAGTAACTTCTTCAAACTTAACTCTCACCGTTTCCCAGGCCGATACTTTGACAGTCACATTTGCTGCACAAGATTTCACGTACACCGGTTCTGCAGTTTCTGTATCTCGCAGCTACACACTTTCCGGACTAACTTCTATCGATTCAATTACTGCGGTAACAACGTTGATCACAGGAACTGCAAATGACAACAGTTCTTATAGTTCAAATACAGCCCCAACAAAAGCCGGTGCATATTCACTAACTGGAACAGCCGTAACTTTCAGCGGTTCAACAAGAGCCAGCTATTACAAGTCAATTACTTATGTACCGGCAAATATCAATGTAAATCGCGCTGCAAACGTCATTTCATTGAGATACGGCTCAAATAACATAATCACTTATAAGCCAACTGGGGTTGAAACAGATACCGTCACTTTCTTGGGCGATGGAACTACTTCCTTCTCAACACCTTCATCTACATATTGTTCGGTTGACTCTTCAAATGGTGATCTAACTACACTTTTGGCGGGTAGCTGCGATGTTTCAGTAGCGGTAACTCAGGGAACAAACTATTTGGCAGATACTTCCACGGTCACTGTAACCATTAATAAAGCACCGCGAACAATCTCGATTTCAAGTTTAAAGAACTCGCTCAAATACAGTGAAACGGCAACCGTCACAACCACAGTGAATTTCGATGCCTTAGATGGGGCAATTTCTTACTCTGTTGGTGCAACTACGGGTTGCTCATTTGATCCAAACAACAACCAACTAATCGCAATTTCAGGAACAGCTACTTGTTCTTTGGCTGCTGCAATTGGAGCAGGGGATAATTACTTATCTGCAACGTCAAACACTCTGTCGTTTACTTTGAGCAAGGCAGATGCGCCAACTTTGACCTTGATTGCCCCCGCGACTATGGATTATTCACCGACGGCAACCTCGGCTGATATGCCGCTACCGACATTTACATTGACTGGATTAAAACTCGATGACACTGCTACAGCGTTGTCGAACATGACAATTACATATCTCGCTTCAGGCACTTACTCATACAACAGCACAACTGTTCCAATAGGTGCGAACGTGTACACGTTAACGCCATCTAACTTAACTCTTTCAACGGGCGATATAAGTAACTATCAATCGCCAATTATTGTTGGAGCAACTTGGACGATCAATCAGATAGCTCAAGCGGCTCTTTTGGTTACATCTTTATTGCAAGAAGGAATAACGGTTCCTTATGACATCCAGTATTCGGGCGGATCGACTAACGGGGTCGTTACCGCAAACATTGTTTCAGGTGGTACTGCAACAAGTTGTTCCTTTGCAGGCAATAGCCTCCGCGCGAACTCAACTGGAAGCTGCGTCATTCAGCTAACAATGGCTGGAAATCAAAATTACTTGGCAGTCTCATCCGAGACAATCACAGTAGTAATTGCCAACTTTGTTCAATCAATATTTAATTTTGACAGTCTGGCCTCCGGTTCAACGGGAATATCAATTAGTTCTCAGGTTCCAATCACTGTGGATGTAGAGCAATGTTCAAGTGAATGCGTCCCAACAATTGCTAGCGTCTCACCTACAACTTTCCAAGGTGGAGATCAAATAGTTATCTCAGGAACAGACTTCCTTGGGGCTACCGCAGTTATTTTCAATAGATCCGTATTTGTTAATTTAGGAGATGGTTTACAAGTAGATAGCAATAGTCAGATAACGGTTCTTGTCCCGATGGGATTAACCGCCGGCCCTGGCTCGGTTTCCGTCAAGAATGACTCAAAAATTTCCTTCAGATTTGGTGGCCTTACTATTACGGCTTCACCGCCTCCACAAATGGGTTAGCCTGCAAAAACAAAGCGAAGTGAAACTGTGTTACTTGGAAGGCCTGAATCTGTAGCAATCTTAAAGGCAGTCTGAGTGAAGTACTCCGGAAGCGCATTCTTCATCTTTAATGCGAAGTTAACGGCAGTCACGGTGCCGTTATTTATTCTCTCTGAAGCTGGGTTGTAACCGCCAATAACCTGAACATAAACAATTTCAGAACCTGTAGAAAGACCTTTTTCCTTCTTATATGCAGTGATATCGGCTCTTAGCTTTTCGGCGTCAAAAACAGAATATTGGATTTGTGCACCTTGGTTCATCGTAGATGAAGCAACGGAAGTGCCTTCCACTGTCGAAGTAGTTGTAGGTGCGGTACGTAGTTCTGGAACGAAAGAAATAGTTGCCAAGAAGATAACCATCAAAGCCAAAAAGAGGTCGGCATACATCCATCCCGCTTTATCGGTTACATCTTCACCGATCGTTGCAGAATTATTTCGTACGCCTCTGACCATTTTTAGCGGCCAAACTTCTTAAGATCTTTTGCCAGATCCTTGCTTACCTTTGCAAGTTCCTTTGAAGTTGCCAAGAGATTACGAGTTGAATTAGTGACATTGACATTTACAACTTCAGGTGTAGCAACACGCTTAGTGTGGAGATATTTGTGGATCTTGATGCCCAGCGCTAACCGCTCATTTTCTCTCTTTGCCACAAAGGTAGAGAGCATTTTCTTATGCTGGATTTCCAAAAACGAAACGATAAGCGAGAGCACAATTACAACGCCAATAATCGCGGCATCTAAGAAGGCAACGTGGCCAATCGTCCAGTCTTTATCTAGAACGCCATAGCCGTTCTGCCAGAATTCCAAGAAGTTAACAACCGCATTTGGATTTGCAGCTGTGTATTCAGCAAATGCTTCAGTTGCTCGGCTAACGGCGATCCAAGTCAGAGCAACCGGCACGAAGACCAAGATATTTCGAATAATTGCGATTCGGTTTGCCAAAGTTATTTTGCTATCTGCCTTTGGCGTATTGATTGATGGCAGAAGTTCAATTGTGGGAAGAGTCGCCCAAGCATCAAGATCGGTCATTTCCCGTAAGTCGCTTACTAGCTCAGTTACAACGGCATCGTCTGAAGAACCGTTCGTTTTTGCCCAATTCAGGATCTCATCGATTAACTCGAGGTTGGGAGCCTCAGCCTTGCGGCGTGATTTCGGTGTGGCCATGGGCGCACGCTACCCGAAAAGAGGTGATTATTAGAATAGAAGTATGCTGCTTTATGCTTAACCCGTGGAACCACGCAAGGCTTTCTTAATCAAACGCAGTGTTGCTGCGGTGATGTTCGCCCTTGTCGCAATACAGGTTGCACCTTCTATTGCAGATGTTCTAAACGGAAACCCAGCGCCAGAAAGTTCTGCATCGCCAAGTTCTGCCCCAGAGCCTTCACTATCGCCTGAACCAACAACTTCTGCGTCAGCGAGCGCTTCACCTTCTCCATCTTCTCCTGCAGTTCCATCTGCATCAGTTACTTATTTGGAAAGCACGCCTTCAGAAAGTCCGACCGCTGAACCTGCGCTCGCAGATGAGCAAGATATTGTTTTGCGAGTTCCAACAAATTTCCCGGTCGACCCACGTGCCACATCGGTTCGCGTTTCACCAATAAATGTTTATTCCAGTGGTGAAGTTCTTCTCTGCCTTTCCACATCTGGTTCTAAATTTTGGCTATCAAATACAAGCGAATCTGTTGAGACGGTTGGAAATAACACCACCCAGCTGATCCTTTCGGGTAGTGCTGCGGCCATAAATAGCCTGCTTAATTCGGGCCAGGGCCTGCGAGTGGGGGGCAATCCACGTGTCCAAGGCGCGGTGGTTACATCGCGAGCGGCGGTAGTGACAAAGACCACCCTCAATACCGATCTCTGCAACCAAGCCCCGAAAATCATCTCTAGCGCCATAAACGCGCTTGGTTTAGGGATGAATACCGTTAAAAACCCCGTCCCAATCAAGTAGTTGGCTAGGCGAGCGGTTTAGACCTTTAGTCTGCTTTTGGCTAATATTGGGGCTTGTAGGAAAACCGAGCCACCCCTCGTTCGGCTAAAAGCAAAAATTCTTTGGAGTAGTAAATGTCGTTGCACTCACCGTTGAGCGGAAGCGTCAAGTCACGCTTTGGCGGCTCCGGTCGTGCACGTTCAAAAGTTGCTGCAGCAATCGCAGTCGTAATTTCAATTCCATTCTTTGTTTCAACATTTGCTGCATCCGTAACCGTTGGTTCAGGTGCACTCACATTCGGTCAAGGTTCACAACAAGCAGTTGCTTGTGACTCACAGGTTTATGTTGCACTCGCGCAAGAATGGAAATCTGCACCAACTCCACAAGATGCAACCGCTGGTTTCTTCCGCGTTAAATCAGTAACCGTTTCAGGTCTTGATTTAGTTGCTTGCCAAAAAACTAAGTTGCGAGTTCGACTAATTAATATGCAAGGGCAAGAAATAGTTCTTGGCCCATCAAATGCCACAGTTTTACAAATGGCCGTTCCAACTTCAGCTGCTCCAGAATCTTCTTCTGATGCTGCAGCGCTCGCACTTGGATATCTCACCGGACCTGGTGACGTTATCTCTGGCGTAATGAACGCGACAATAAATATGTCAACTAGCGGGACATCTATCTACGACGGAAGCACACTCAGTGCAAACTCCGCCGACGTAACTTTCTACCTCGATCCAACACAACAAACCATCAACATCGATGGCGCAATTGTCGGAAGAACGACGGTGGAATCAGTTAACAACCCATCTGCGATGGGCTAACTGAACAAGTAAACAAGCACGAAGGTCGCAAGGACTTTGACTGGCAAGGTGCCAGCTCTTAGACTTGAGGTCTAGATACGGAGCCAAGGGTGAGAGCCCAGGGTTAACTGACAAGAAAAGGAAACAAAGATGGAGATTTTAAAGTTTGACGGAGGTCGCTCACCACAGAAGCGCACACGTCTAGTAACAGCGATCGCTGGCGCATTTCTAGTTGCAGCTGTTGGCTCAACATTCGCGGCGAACATTTCAATCAACGCCAACACAAGCGGTTCTTTGGAATACGCACAAGGCGTAACACAAGCTGTTGCTTGTAACCCAGGTATTTTGATTGTTCCAGCTAACCGCTTCAATAACGTAGCCGGTGCTGGATCATTCCAACTTGAAACAATTACAGTCACAGACACAGCATCTGTAACAACTTCAACAAACGCTGGTTTTGGTAATTGTTCAGGTAAGACCATGCGCCTTCGCGCATTCGGCAACACAGGCAATGCGCTTACGCTTTCAGCTGGAACGACACCAACATTTTGCGATGTTGCACTAGCCAGCCCTGCATTTGCTAATTCAGTGGTTCAAGCATCTGTTGATAACACTCAGTGCGTTGCATCTGTAACAAAGCTTGCGAAGGGATTTGCTGTCGCCTTTACTTCACCAAGTTTGGCAGCAGCCGATATCTTCAAAATAACTATCGAGTCGTTCTAATTCGATCGCTGACTAACTGTCGGCCGTCAGTTCCGACGGTTAGTTAGAAAAAGAGCTATGAAAGAGAAACCGCTAAAGGGCCAAGTAATTGAGCCCCTTAGCGGTTCTCTTTTTGGCAAGGTAGTTTTAGATCGAGGAAATCAAGAAGTTACTCATAACATTCTTCTTACAGTCTCAAGCACCGAAGGTGCCAAATCTGTATTGATTACTCCAGATTCAATTATTGAAACATCACCAAAGCACTTTGTTGAAACACCTAAAGAGCGCGTGATCACCGGTTGGGATCGTTGGGCTAAGCGCTTTGCCACCTACGCAACTATCGGTGGATATCTATTCGCAGCAATTCTTATTACCTTCTCAGCTGCCTCTATGACTGGATATACAAAAGCACGAATCGTTCTAACTGGTTCGATGCAGCCATCTATTGATCCAGGCGATGTCGTTATCACGGTAAATCCAAATAATGTGGTGCCGCAGATAGGCTCTGTCGTTGCCTATCAAGCGCGGCAATTTGATGGCACACCAGTTGGCGTATTTACCCACCGCATCATCGGCGGAAATGCCATCGATGGTTGGCGCCTAAAGGGTGACAACAACCCATCTCCTGATATTCAAACTCCAAAAGCGGCAGACATTCTCGGCACGGTAGTTGCGACTATTCCTTTTGTTGGCCACCTACTTAACCGCCGTATGTTGTTCACGCTAATTCCGCTATTGATCGGTATCTGGTTTGTTATCGACACCTTGCGAGGTGGCCAGCGTGATTAAAAAACTTGCAATTCTTCTGGCGGTCTTTTTCCTTGCTACACCGTCGGCAAATGCTGCAACAGCACTCAACGTTCCGCTTTTAACTTGGGAAGCCGGCAAGCAGCAGGTCGTAATTCTCGGCGGACCTGGCAGCAATGGCGCCTGGAAAATGCAATTAGAGGGCGAAGATATTGAGCCTTTGGTTTTCAAACAGACTCGACCTGATGCAAATGGTGCTTTTCTTTACACAGTCGATCTGCCTAAAGATTTAACCCCTGGCGCTTACGTTGTTCAGGCAGTTGAGGAAGATGGCACAAAAACTATTGTTGCCGGAATCCAAGTAAAGGAGCGCGAAACATATCGAATCGTGCAGATTCCAAGTGACCTCAAGTTGCTAGTAATGATCTTTGCCGGGTTAACAGCAGTTCTCTCTGTGATTCGCAGCCGTAAATACGCAAATCTAATCTTCACTCGCCGCAGTGCTCCAGAGAAAGAGAACTTCTTCTATCGCTTCCGCAATACCCGCTTAGCTTCTGAAGGCGATTCTCTGTCTAGATATCTCGCGCTGCAATCTGGTGAAGCACTTCATCGCCTAAGCCCTACTTTATGGTCATTACTTCCCTGGCTTGCGATTCCACTCGGCATTTACACAGCGCTACAGATTCAATTTGATGCCGCAATACCAAATGGTCCAATTGTTCTCTTCTTTATCTGTGCCGCGATTGGCGCATTTGATGCCGCAACCGGAATCTCTTTAGCGCTCTCGCTGGGATTCATGCACGTTGCACTCGGTAACGCAACAAGCCTTCGCTCACTTGCCGTTGTTGGAGCATTTACTTTGGCTTGGTACTTACCAGCGCTAGTTGCATCACTTATTCGCCTGACAATTAATCAAGATTTCAAACGACTTACTCCGCAAATCACAAACTTGGTTAGCGCACTCCTTGCAGGAATTTTTGGTGGATCCTCAGTTGCGTTATCAACCATTCTTACCGATTCACTTGTAATAAATCGTCGAGCTTCAGAACTACTTCGTTGGCCATTAGCGGCAACGGTGGCAGCAGTTATCTTCTTTAAGTATTTATTTGAATCAATCAAAGAACCAAGCGAAGGAAGAGAAGAAAAACTCTTCTTGGCACGTGTTGTTAGCCCAGGTTTTGCATTCATTCTTTTCTTCTCCTCACTGCTATTAATTTATGTTTGGACAAATAACGCCGTTGCAACATTCGTGGCAGGCGCCGTTATGTCAGCCCCTTACTTCTTGCTATTTGTGGTCTTCCCAAAACTTGGCCGATTGAAGCTGCCAGCAGCAAAGCGAAACGTCTTAATCGAGGTCGCGATAGTCGCGGGCCTTACTTTCGCGGCATATTGGGCAATTCAGACCCTTCCGCAGGCTGTTATTATTAGGTCTCGAATATTTATTCTGATTGGTTTTGTGCCAAGTCTGCTGCATGCGATCTATTCAGTAGCCATCGCCTCAGCCGAATACGCGGCGCGAAATGAAGAACAGGAGGTGGCTTCATGAAGTTTTTAAATCGTTCTTTAGTCATCACTCTTCTTTTTCTAGCTTCCGGAATCGGAATCACCTTCGCTTCTGAAACAGCGACATCAACCATTAACTTACTTTTAGATGCTAATTCAACAGATCCAAATTCAAGTGACAACCAACCGCTGACACTTCTTGTGGGCCCACCTGGACCTGAAGGTCCGGCAGGTCCTGCTGGAGCTCCAGGTGAAAGAGGCGAACAAGGTTTACCTGGTGAATCTGTGGTTGGTGCTGCGTTAAACGTTGGCGATGCAAACTGTCCAACTGGTGGTGTTCGCTTAACTATCGGAACAAACAATGTTTATGTATGTAATGGTCGCGATGGCGCTGCAGGTGCAACTGGTCCAGCAGGCGCCAATGGTTTACCTGGAGCACCTGGCACAAACGGATTAAATGGCGCTGCAGGTCCCGCTGGTCCGGCCGGCCCCGCAGGTCCCGCAGGTCCAGCGGGTGCTAACGGAACTGGTGGCGGTGGCGGAACCGGAACTGGTTTCGGTGCAGGAACGCTTGTTGCAGGTGTTGCGATGATGCAGTTGATGTACAACTCAAGCATTCATTTGCCGGT
>JACCDH011555988.1_pt1 | contig 10962 bp, 7 predicted proteins | sample 7442481 | NCBI WGS metagenome assembly JACCDH01 (sample SAMN15323433, study PRJNA562643) | freshwater metagenome | isolation source: river surface water | place: USA:Blue River Watershed | collected 2017-08-15 | reverse complement strand
CGGAAACGGAACCTCTGCCGATCTCGATTGACACCATCGCCTATGGCAGCGCGGGGGAGGTCATGCTTTCGGGCCGCGCCGCTTTGGGCGGGCAGCTTCGGGTCTATCTGGACGAGGCCCTGGTGGCCGAACCCGTGACTGACGCCAAAGGCAACTGGACTGCCGAGATTGCCGAGGTCGCCGCCGGTCTGCATGTCTTGCGGGTGGATGAGGTGGATGCCACGGGGACGGTGGTTTCGCGGTTCGAAACGCCGTTCAAACGTGACCTGCCCGCCGTGGCCGAGGCGGACGCTGCCGCTGATGCGCAACCGGCCTCAAATGCCGAAACCGCCGCCGCTGCCCCGGAACCCGAAGCCGAAGGAACCGCCGGGACAACGGCCGCCAGCGATGCCGAGACCGATGCCACCGCTGCAGCAGATACCGTTGCCGTCGCAGAAGAAGCGCCCTCGGCCGCGCCATCCTTGCCGGTGACGATCACCGTTCAACCGGGCTTTACGCTTTGGGCCATTGCGCGCGAAAACTATGGCGACGGGGTGATGTATGTGCAGGTCTTCGAGGCCAACCGTGACAAGATCAAGGATCCCGACCTGATCTATCCCGGACAGGTCTTTACGGTGCCCCAACCCTGAGCCCCAACCCTGAGCCGCAGCGCCGGTGGCAGACCGGGGCCTCCGGCGGGGGTATTTTTGCCAAGATGAACCCGCAAGGCCATGATGTCCACCGCGCCTGACCCTTTGGTGCGGGCGCGTTGGCTGTGTTGCGCGTTGATGCGGCATTGAACAATCCCCAGCCCGACTCTAGGGAGGGGGCAGCACCGCGAATGATGAGTCTCCCCCATGCGCCGCCATACCGCCACCTCTGCCGATCAGCATCCCGCGCCTGCCTCGGGATGGCAGACGATTGCCCGCGTTCTGCCCTATCTCTGGCCGCAGGGTCAGGCTTGGGTGAAGCGCAGGGTGGTGGGGGCCTTGATGCTTTTGGTGATGGCCAAGCTGGTCTCGGTCACCACGCCCTATCTTTACAAGCTGGCGGTTGACGCCCTGAGCGGCGCAGCAGCGGGGGATCCGGTCTGGATCATGACGCTTGGGGCGGTTGGGTTGACCGTGGCCTATGGCATGGCGCGACTTGGGGCAGTGGCCTTTGGCGAGGCGCGCGATGCGGTCTTTGCCCGCGTCGGACAGCGTGCCATTCGCCAACTGGCGCTGGAGACCTTTCGCCATATCCACGCGCTTTCCTTGCGCTATCACATCACCCGCAAGACCGGGGGGCTGAGCCGCATCATCGAACGGGGGGTGAAGGGCGTCGACTTTCTTCTGCGCTTCATGCTCTTTTCGGTAGGCCCGTTGATCCTGGAGCTGTCCATGGTCTCGGTGCTGTTTGCGGTGCTGTCCGGCTGGCAATACATGGTGGTCGTCGTCATCACCATTGCGATCTATGTCGCCTTCACCTTCAAGGTGACCGAGCTGCGGGTGCGCATCCGCCGTGAGATGAACGATCAGGATACCGACGCCAATCAAAAGGCCATCGACAGCCTGTTGAACTTTGAAACCGTCAAGTATTTCAACGCCGAAGCGCGTGAGGCGGCCCGCTATGACGTGGCAATGCAGCGCTATGAGGTGGCGGCGGTCAAGACCGGGCAGTCGTTGTCGTTCCTGAATGCGGGGCAGTCCTTCATCATCACCACCGGTCTTGTCATCGTGATGATCATGGCGGCCAGGGGCGTGCAGGCCGGGGTGCTGACGGTGGGCGATTTCGTCATGGTCAATGCCTATATGATCCAGATCACCATGCCGCTGAATTTCCTTGGCACGGTTTACCGCGAAATCCGCCAGGCCCTTGTGGACATGGGGGCGATGTTCGGTCTTCTTGGCCAACCCGCCGAGGTGGTCGACCTGCCCGGCGCCAAGCCCCTCGAGGTCAAGGGCGGAGAGATTGTCTTTGACAATGTGTCATTCGCCTATGACCCCGCCCGGCCCATCCTGAAGGGGATTTCGTTCACCGTCAGGCCTGGTCACAAGGTGGCGCTTGTTGGCCCGTCCGGTTCGGGCAAGTCGACGATCGGGCGGCTTTTGTTCCGGTTTTACGACGTGACCGGGGGCGCGATCCGCATTGACGGGCAGGATATCCGCGAGGTGCAGCAGACCTCGCTTCATGCCGCGATCGGGGTGGTGCCGCAGGACACCGTGCTGTTCAACGATACGGTCTATTACAACATCGCCTATGGCCGTGACGGGGCGGATGAGGCCGAGGTCATGGCCGCAGCCAAGGCCGCGCGCATCCATGATTTCATAATGTCCCTGCCGGAAGGCTATGACACCACGGTGGGCGAGCGGGGGCTGAAGCTGTCAGGCGGTGAAAAGCAGCGGGTGGGCATCGCGCGCACGCTTCTCAAGAACCCGCCGATCCTGATTCTGGACGAGGCGACATCCGCGCTGGACACCCAGACCGAACGGTCGATCCAGGAAAGCCTGACCGACATGGGGCAGGGGCGTTCTGTCATCACCATCGCGCACCGTCTGTCGACGATTGCGGATGCCGATTGCATCCTGGTTCTGGAGGATGGCCGCGTCACCGAAGCGGGGAGGCATGAAGAGCTTCTGGCGCTTGAGGGCAAATACGCCGCCATGTGGGCGCGCCAGTCTGCCGAGGAAGAGGATCAGGCAGCCGCCTGATCCTGCCTGACCCCGTCCCGGCAACCGTGGTCTTCCAACCGGGCCCCTCTTGACCGGACCCGCGCAACAGGCCAAACCCGGCGCCATGGTTCCGCAGGACAAACTCGCCCAGATCACCCAGCGTTTCGAGTATCTCGAGGCGCGCCTGAATGCAGGCGCTGCCCCGGCCGAGATCGCCCAGATCGCGCGTGAGTATTCCGAGTTGAAACCCGTGGCCGAGGAAATCGCGGCCTATACCCGCGCGTTGGCCGATCTGGCGGAAGCCGAGGCGATGCTGGCCGACCCCGACATGAAGGCGCTGGCCGAAGAAGAAATCCCCAGCCTGAAGGCGCGCATTCCGGAAATGGAAGGCCGGCTGCGGCTGGCCTTGTTGCCCAAGGATGCCGCTGATGCGCGGCCGGCCATCCTGGAAATCCGCCCCGGAACCGGGGGCGATGAGGCCGCCCTTTTCGCCGGAGACCTTGTGCGCATGTATCAGCGCCATGCCGAACGCATGGGCTGGACCTGGGAGGTGCTGGAGCATCAGGCCTCGGATCTGGGCGGGATCAAGGAGTTTACCGCGCTCGTGTCCGGCGAGGGCGTCTATGCCCGGCTGAAGTATGAAAGCGGCGTTCATCGCGTGCAGCGCGTGCCCGAGACCGAGGCGCAGGGGCGGGTGCATACATCCGCCGCGACCGTTGCCGTTCTGCCCGAGGCGGAGGAGGTCGATATCGACATCCCCGCATCCGATATCCGCATCGACACCATGCGGTCCTCGGGCGCGGGCGGGCAGCATGTGAACACCACGGATTCGGCGGTGCGCATCACCCATTTGCCCACCGGCATCGTGGTGACCAGTTCGGAAAAGTCGCAGCACCGAAACCGCGAGATTGCCATGCAGGTCTTGCGCGCAAGGCTTTATGAGGCCGAACGCGAGCGGCTGCATTCCGAGCGCGCGGCAGACCGCAAGGCGCAGGTGGGCAGCGGCGACAGGTCCGAACGGATCCGCACCTATAACTTTCCGCAAGGCCGCATGACCGACCATCGCATCAACCTGACGCTTTATTCGCTGGGGCAGATCATGCAGGGCGATCTGGGCGAGGTGATCGACGCGCTGACCTCGCATGATCAGGCGGCGAAACTGGCCGAGATGGAAGGATGACTGCCGCCGAGGCGCTGCGTGCGGCCATTGCCCGGCTGCGGGCAGGAGGCATCGAGGATGCCGCTTTGGATGCGCGCTGGATTTTGGCCCATGCCTTGGGGCTGACCCCGGACCGCCTGACCCTGCATCTGCCCGACGAGATGAGCGCGCCACAGGCACGGGCCTTTGACCGGGCTGTTGCCGCCCGGCTTGCCCGCCAACCGGTGGCGCAGATCATCGGCCAACGTCAATTCTGGGGGCTTGGCTTTCGCGTGACCCGCGATACGCTCGACCCCCGCCCTGAGACTGAAATCCTTGTGGCCGAGGCGCTGAGGCTGCCGTTTCGCAAGGTCTTGGACCTGGGCACCGGCACCGGCTGCATCCTGTTGTCCTGCCTGCATGATTGCCCAACGGCCGAAGGCCTGGGCGTTGACATCTCTGCCGCGGCGCTTGAGGTCGCACGCGGCAATGCCCGCGCGCTTGGCCTTGAGGGGCGCGCAAGGTTCCAGCTTTCGGACTGGTTTTCAACCGTCGCAGGTCGCTTTGACCTTATCGTGTCGAACCCGCCTTATATTGCGGCGGACGAGATGGCGGGCCTCGCCCCCGAAGTCCGCGATTGGGAACCGCAGATTGCGCTGACCCCGGGCGGTGATGGTTTGTCGCCCTACCGCATCCTTGGCCGCGATGCCCCGGCCCGGCTTGAACCGGGCGGGCGGCTGATCGTCGAAATCGGCCCGACCCAGGGCAGGGCGGTTCAGGCCCTTTTTGCGGCGGCCGGGCTTGAAGATGTTCGCATCCTGCCCGATCTTGATGGCCGCGACAGGGTGGTGACCGCAAGGCAGCCCGCCTAGTCCCTTTTGCGTCGTAATGGGCGCAATCGGCCTGTTTTCTTGACAAAACGAGAGAATCCGCTTGCCAGTCGCTGCGCATGTGATAATCCCAATTTCAGCACATCGCCTGGCCACACTGGTCGCTTTGGTGCTCAACGCCAGCCACCCCGCCATATCGAACGCGCCCTGATGGGCGACAGGCGCAGGGTCACCGCCATCAAAGGACAAGATGCGCTCTTCCAAGTCTCGCTCGCGTTCCAAGCAGAACCGCCCGCGCACGCTCGGCAATATCATCAACCGTGTCTTCGACAGCTCTGGCCCCGAAGGCAAGGTGCGCGGCACGCCTCAGCAGATCATTGAAAAATATCAGCTTTTGGCGCGTGATGCCCAGTTGTCGAATGACCGCGTGGCCGCGGAAAACTTCTTGCAGCATGCCGAGCATTACACCCGGCTTCTGGCCGAGGCGATGCGCGAACAGGCGGCGGAGCAAGAGGCGCGCCAGCAACAGGGTGGCGGGCAGGGTGGCAATGGCCATCACCAGCGGGACCGTCAGGATCGCGGCGATTATCGTGGCGATCAGCCGGTTGAGGGCGGATATGGGGCCGAATCCTTTGGGGTTCTGGGCGGCGATGATGAGGCCAATCTGGTCGATCTGCCCGAAGCGCGCCCGCACCATGGCCAGCCGCAATCGCAGCCGCGCCGCGAGGATCGCAACCGGGACGACCGTCCGCGCGACCAACGCCGCGACGATCGGCGCGAGGATCGCCGTGATGACCGCCCCCGCGAAGATCGGCGTGAAGATCGGGCGCGCGATGACAGACCGCGCGATGAGCGCCCCCGTGACGACCGCCCGCGTGAAGATCGGCCCCGTGACGACCGGCCCCGTGAGGACCGCCCCCGTGAAGATCGCCCGCGGGAAGATCGGGTTCGCGCAGACCGTCCGCGCGAGGACCGCCGCCGCGCGCCGGAAGGTCAGGCCGAACTTCCCGCGTTCATCACTGGCAACCCGGCTCCCGAAGCATCCGCCGATTCGGCCCCGCCGTCTGCGCCCGAGGCAGCCAAGCCCGCGCGCGCCCCGCGCAGCCGCAAGCCCTTGGCCGCCAAGTCGGCTGATGCCGCGCCTGAGGCTCCTGAAGCGGCCGAGTGATTGGCGCCTGCAACCGGCACGGCCCGCGCCACCGCGTGGGCCTTTTCGTATCACGCTTCCGGTGCCAATTCCCGCGCCAGGGCGCAGAACCCTTCCAAAGACACTTCCTCGGCCCGTTGCGTCGGCTCGATCCCGGCCGCGCGCAGCCGGTCCTCGATATCCGGCGCCCAGGCCTTCAGGCTTGACCGCAGCATCTTGCGGCGCTGGTTGAAGGCCATGGCCGTTACCCGCTGCAAGATCGCCGCATCGGCCGGATAGCGCGGCTGATCAAGCCGCGTCAGATGCACCACGGCCGAATGGACCTTGGGGGCGGGGGTGAAGGCCTCGGGCGGCAGATGCAGGACGATCTTGGCATCGCAGCGCCATTGCGCCAACAGCGCCAGCCGCCCGTAATGGTCACTGCGCGGCTTGGCCACGATCCGTTCGGCCACTTCCTTTTGAAACATCAGCGTCAAGGACTGCCAGACCGGCGGCCAGATCTTGGGCGTCAGCCAGCGGATCAAAAGCTCGGTACCCACATTATAGGGCAGGTTGGCCACGATCTTGATCGGCGGGGTCAGATGGGCAAGCGGATCAATCTCCATCGCATCGCCATTCACCACCTCAAGCCGCCCCGGATAGCGCGCGGCGATTTCGGCGAGTGCCGCCATGCAGCGCGGATCCTTTTCCACCGCCAGCACGCGGCGCGCACCTTCAACCAAAAGCCCGCGCGTCAGTCCACCCGGTCCGGGCCCCACCTCAAGCACGTCGCAGGCCGACAGGTCGCCCGCCAGGCGGGCAATCTTGGCGGTCAGGTTCAGATCCAGTAGAAAGTTCTGCCCCAACTGCTTTTTCGCCACCAGATCATGCGCGGCAATCACCTCGCGCAGGGGCGGCAGTCCGTCAATCGTCGCCATGGTTGGCCTTTCGCGCGCGACATTTCGTCGAAACATCGTGTGGGGTGAGTTTTCGGCGAAATTTCATGGGCGCGCGGCCCGGACCTGCGCCATATCCCGCGCCATCCGCAGCGCGGCGATCAGGCTGTCAGGACGTGCGATCCCCTTGCCGGCAATATCCAGCGCCGTGCCGTGGTCGGGCGAGGTGCGGATGAAGGGCAGGCCCAGCGTGACATTGACGCCACCGTCGAAATCCAGCGTCTTGATCGGGATCAGCGCCTGATCGTGATACATGCAGACCGCCGCATCATAGCTGGCACGGGCACGGGCGTGAAACATCGTATCCGCCGACAGTGGTCCCATCAGATCCATGCCTTCGGCACGCAAGCGCGCCAGCACCGGGGCGATGATCTCGATCTCCTCGCGCCCCATGGCACCGCCTTCTCCCGCATGTGGGTTCAGCCCGGCGACGGCAATCCTGGGGCGGGCGAGCGCGAAATCGGCGATCAGTCCGGCGTGGGTCAGGCGCAGGGTCTCGGTCAGACGGGAAGCGGTCAGCGCGGCGGACACTTCGGCAATCGGGACATGAATCGTCACCGGCACCACCCGCAACAGCGGGCTTGCCAGCATCATCACCACCTGCTCCACCCCGGCCAGATGCGCCAGAAACTCGGTATGGCCGGGAAAGCCAAAGCCCGCCCCGTCTTTGAGGGCCTTCTTATGCAAGGGCGCGGTGCAGACCGCCCCGGCGGCACCTGACTGCGCCAGAGACACCGCGCGCTCGATCACCTCGATGACGCCGCGGGCGTTTTCGGGAACCAGAACCCCGGGCGGGTTATCGGCGGCAAAGCGATGCTCCAGCACCGGCAGAACCCCCGGCGGCACCGCATGGGCCTGTTCGGGCACCCCGATCAGTTGCACGGCGCTGCCCTTGGGCAGATGGCGCGGGTCGCCGATCCAGAACATCGGCAGATCGGGCAGGGCGGCGCGGGCAGCCACCGCCAGTTCCGGACCGATACCGCCGGGCTCACCACAGGTCAGGGCAATGGGCGCCGTCATTTCTCGGTGATGATGGCTTCCGAGCGCAGCTCTTCCAGATAGATATCGGCCAAGGCCGACAACCGCTGGTTCAAGAGCTGTTCGCGCACCACCTCGCGGTCAGGCTCCAGATCGGGGGCAGGCCCGCGCGAGCAGAGCATCACGAGAACCCGCCAGCCCGCCTGGCTGATCCGGGTTGAGGTTTCGCCTGCGTCAAGCGTTGCCAGAACCGCGCCGATGTCGCCGCCCACCGCCGATTGCGGCTGGCTTTCGCGGATCAGCCGATCGGCGGGCAGCCCTTTGGCCACGGTATAGAGATCGTCGCAGGTATCCGCCTTGGCGCGGGCGGCGGCGAGTTCGGCCTCGGCATTGGGGCCTTCGGGCACCAGGAACTGGGCGTAATCCACCCAAGTGCCCTCGGTCTTGCCCAAGGGATCCTCGCCGCGTTCCACAAGCCAATAGACCACCACGCGATCTTCCAGAAGGACCGGCCGCGACATGCCCCCCGGTGCCAGCCGCGCCAAGGCCTGACGGGCCGGCTCTGGCAAGTCTGTCAGCCGCTGCCAGCCGATGCGTCCGCCCGAACCGGCCGTGTCGCCGGCCGAGTTGGCCCGTGCCGCAGCGGCGAAATCCGCCTCGGTCTCGATCTGGGCCTGCAGGCGCCGCGCCAAGGCCTGGGCACCCGACAGATCACCATTCACCCCCGGCAACACCAGTTTCAAAAGCTGCAACCGGCTGGCCCCGGTCGGCTGGAAATTCGCAATCGCGCGGTCAATCTCGGCTTCGGTAATGGTGACGCCAGCGCCGTATTTTACCCGCACCACCTCGCGCCAGATCATGCCCGCTTCGACGAAATCGCGGAAGGTCTCGGCGGCAAGGCCCATCTCGCCGGTCAGTTTCAAGAACTCTTCGGTGCTGAGATTGGCGCGTCCGGCGAATTCCTCCATCCCCGCCATGACCTGATCGGGCGTGACCCTCAAACCAGCCTCTTCGGCCGCAAAAAGCCGCAGACGGTCTTCGATCAGGCTGGTGCGGGCCAGTTCGGGCAGATCGCCCTGCTGTTGCAGGATCTGCAGGAACAGGATGCGCTGGTCGAGCTCATACTGGGTGATGACCCGGTCGTTGATGGCTATGACCGGCTTGAACGGGTTGGCCATGGCAGGCGGCACGGCGGTGCCAAGCGCCAGCATCATCGCGAGGCCAAACCCCAGAAGCCGCAGCCGCGCACCGGGCTGCAAAATCCCCTTGTCGGTTGTTGCCGTCATTTGCCTTGCCATTGCTTCTTTCGCCTGCATTCGCCCGTCACCCTTGACCCGCATCCCCTAGCCTCGACACTGCCGCGCCGGACCCGGCGCCATGGACCCGCCAAAGCCCAAAAGCTGAAGCGAGACCGAAAGATCGGTGGTCGGCCTTACACTAGTCGAGGATGTGAACCGACGCGAGAGAGAAACATCGACCGACAGGCATTCGTTGCGAAACACCAGTCCCAGCCCCGCGTTCGAGGCGCGGCGCGCCTCAAGGTCATAGCGGTTGGAAAGCTGCGCCTGCCATCCGGCTTGACCAAGGGCAACGCGCCCGTCGAACACGACTTCGCGGGTGTCGATCAGACGCCCTTCGGCCGGATCGGCCTTGTGATACAAAAGCCCGGCCTCAAGCCCATAGCGCGGCCGGTCATGGGCCAGAAGCATTTCCGCCTTGGTCAGGCCAAAGCCATCATCAAGAAGAAGCCGGCTGGTCAGTTGCGTGCCGTTTGCATGAGTCAATTGCCAGGCCGCAAGCCAGTTGGAATTGCGCCCGTCCAACCCCGAACCGGCGGTGAATTGGGTCAGGTCCCTTGCGCGGATCACCCGGCCAACCGTTGCCCCCAAGGTCCAGCCTGACGGATCGCGCCGCAGGTAATTCACCCCCAGATTGGCCCGCACCCCCCGTTCAACCGCATCGGCACCGGGAAAACGGTTCAGGGCAAAAAGGTTGCCCTGATCGAATTCGACCAGAACCGAATCCTCGTTGGCCAGACGCGCGGTGCGGTTGGGCGCGGCCACCACCTGAATGACGGGCTCCAGCAGATGGTTGACCCCGCCCTTGCCCGCCTTGACCAAAGGCCAGCGCAACTCGGCGGCAAAGGCACCATGGCTTCGGCTGTGGGTGCCGCCATAGGCTGAGGCGACATCGCCGATCTGGTAAAGGTCGGTCGTCACCTCGCCCAGAACACCGAAGATCAGCCCATTGCCCATGATCCAGTCGCGCCGCCAGTCGGCCTTGATCCGGGCCCGCGCGACGTCGCGGCCATCGCTCAGCCCATCGTTATCGCCGTCGGTTGCAACCGTGGAAGAGCGCCGATGCCCGTGGGCCTGAAATTGCAACCCGCCCTGACCGCCAAGCGGCCCAAGGCTGAAACGGCGCTGCCAGGTCAGATCGCCCAGCGATGCGGCCAGCGTGCCCGACGGCTCTCCCACGCGCAGGGTCTGGATGGCAATCAACCGGCCCGTGATATGTTCGTTGCGCCGGGTGCGGGTGACGGCAAGGACGCTGTTCAGCCGGTCGGCATCCGACAACCCGTAATCCAGAAGGACAGCCCGGTCGGACACGGTTTGCGCGTCAAAGGTCAGCTCAAACCCCCGTGGCAGATCGAACCGGCCCTCGGCCCGTGCCTGCGCCCGCGTTTTCCCGGCCTGCAAACGGTCATTGGCCAGAAACCCGCTCAGCGCGATTTCCCCGGTGCGAAACGCCTGTCGATAGCGCAGTTCCAGCGCCTGCACGTCCTTGGTGGCCAGAAACGGCGTCACCGTCAGGTCGCGGCTGGGGCCAAGGGTAATGAAATAGGGCCAGCGCAGACCCGTGCCCAAGGTGGACGACGATTTCAGGGCCGGCATCAGGAACCCGGTGCTGCGCGTCAGCGTGGGGTCGGGCATCCGCAAGCGCGGGATGTAGAACACCGGAACCCCGCCCAGACGCAGCGAGGCATTGTGGAAATAGATCTGCCGCTCTGCCTGATCATGTACCACCCGCCGGGCCCGGATTTCCCACAGCGGGGTCGGGTTTTCGGCGCAGACCCGGCAGGACGAGGCGACGACCCGCGTCATCGCCGTATAGCGCCCGCCCAGGCGCAAGACCTCGGCGGCGGCCAGTTGCAACTGGTCATTCATGACCACCCGCGCCGACCGCAGGTTGCCGTCGGTCATATCGGCCTTCAACTCGGCCTGGCTGGCCAGGACTGTGACCCCGCTGCCGTCGGAAAGCGTGAGCGGGCCGGCGATGGTCAGGCTGTCGGCGACCCGAT
>JACCDH011254699.1_pt1 | contig 10963 bp, 8 predicted proteins | sample 7442481 | NCBI WGS metagenome assembly JACCDH01 (sample SAMN15323433, study PRJNA562643) | freshwater metagenome | isolation source: river surface water | place: USA:Blue River Watershed | collected 2017-08-15 | reverse complement strand
TTAGCCTATTTGTATACGCTCCAATTGCACATTGGACATGGCATCCAGAAGGATTTTTATTTAAAATGGGTGCATTAGACTTTGCAGGCGGAACGGTGGTTCATATTTCTGCTGGCTGCGCTGCACTTGCTGGTGCACTTGTATTAAAACGCAGAAAAGCGCATGTAGAACAAAGAGAAATTCCTCCAGCAAATATTCCATATGTTTTAATTGGCACCGGTTTATTATGGTTTGGGTGGTTTGGTTTTAATGGTGGATCGGCACTAGGTGCAAATGCACTTGCTGTAACTGCATTTGTAACAACCAATACAGCTGCAGCATCTGCTGGATTATCATGGATGTTTTTTGATGTGATGCGTGGTAAAAAACCATCGGTACTTGGTTTTTGTATTGGAGCAGTAGTAGGACTTGTTGCCATTACACCATCTGCCGGATTTGTTGCAGTTCCACAAAGTATTTTTATTGGTTTTGTAACTGCTATCATTTCAAATTTAGCAGTTTACTATAAGTCAAAATCTAAATTAGATGACACACTAGATGTATTTCCATGTCATGGTGTTGGTGGCATGGTTGGTATGTTAATGACTGGAATATTTGCAACTAAATCTGTGAATGCCGCTGGCGCAGACGGTTTATTGTATGGCAACACCACCTTTTTTTTAACACAATTAAAAGCACTATTCATTGTAGTTGGCTATAGCTTTTTAGTATCACTTCTTATTTTTAAGGTAATAAGTCTCATGATTCCACTTCGCGTAAGCCAAGAAGAAGAAGAAATTGGATTAGACGCCACACAACACGATGAAAAATATGGCAGAAACCCACATAAAATTTAATGCATGAAACTCAAAAATTCGTTTTAATAGTTCAGTAATAGCAAGCAATCGAAAAAAGTGGCGGTTCCATTTAATGGGCCGCCATTTTTAATGGTACATATTAGAATATTGCTTAAGTTAGCACCTATGAATTGGGGGATTCGAACGATCAGATACATATATAGCGTTTATGCACTTCTTACTTTTGTTTTAGTAATGATTGTGCTGATGCCCTTTGTTTTTATATCACTCTCATTTGGTCGCGTAAAAGGCGGAAATTACATCTATCATTTGTGTAAAATATGGGCGTCGGTATGGTATGTTTTTTTAGGCGTAAGGCACCAAGAAATTCATGAAATAGAACACGAAAAAAGCCAGCAATATATTTTTATTGCCAACCACAATTCTTACATGGACATCCCTCCCATTGTTTTAATTGCACATAGTCCACTACGTATTTTAGGAAAATATGAATCATCAAAAATTCCATTATTTGGCTGGATGTACAAACAAGCTGTTATACTAGTTGACAGAAGCAACCCAGAAAGAAGAGCCCAAAGTGTTCGGGAATTAAAACAAGCCATTGATGACGGCTTATCCATTTTTTTATTTCCAGAAGGCACATTTAACGAATCGGAACAACCGCTTAAATCATTTTTTGATGGCGCCTTTCGTATTGCCATTGAAACCCAAACCCCCATCAAGCCCCTCTTATTTATTGATACCATGGAGCGCATGCATTTTAGCTCTGTATTTTCAATTACCCCAGGCAAAAGCAGGGTGGTATATTTAGCGGATATTCCTGTAGCCGGATTAACCCTAGAAGACTTACCCGCGTTAAAAGCAAAAGCCTACCATTTAATGGAAGAAGGCCTCAAAAGATACCGCAAATACCCAACCGTTTTAAGCGTATTTTAGCAAAAAATTGGGCCCTTGTTCGCAGAAATCATTATACCACTTGCTTTACCTAAAAACTACACATGGGCCATCCCTACTAGGTTTCAGGCGCTCGTGAGCCCCGGCATTCGAGTTGAAGTATTACTAGGCAGAAACAAAAAATATGCAGGTATCATTAAAAAAATTACCCTCGAAAAACCTGCTGCTTTTGAACCCAAAGAAATTTTACAAGTAATAGATGAAACACCAATCTTACACCCTACACAACTAGAATTTTGGGAATGGATGGCTTCCTATTATATGTGTACTGAGGGTGAAGTGATGCAAGCAGCTGTACCAGCCAATTTAAAATTAACCAGCGAGAGTATTTTAATTTGGAATGAAGACCGCACACTTGATTTTTCTGATTTATCAGATAACGAGTATTTGGTAGCCGAAGCCTTGCACATCAAAAAAGAACTCAGGCTTTCGGAAGTACAACAATTGGTGGACAGTTCACATGTGTATCCACTCATCAAAAAACTCATTGAAAAAGAAGTTTGCTTTATTTGGGAAGCTTTAAAAGATAAATACAAAGCAAAAAAAGAAACCTTTATTCGTTTATCAGATGCATATAAAACTGAAGCTGCGCTTGAAACACTATTAAACAACTGGACCAAAGCGCCAAAGCAAATGGAACTGCTCCTCGCATTTATGCATTTGCAAAAGACAGCGCCAGAAGTAATTCAATCGGAGCTTTTAAAAAAATCAGGAGCGAATGCTGCACAATTAAAAGGACTCCTAGAAAAAGGAATATTAATAGCCGACAAAAGAGCCGTAGACCGTTTCAATTATGGAATTGACAATACCGAATTAGAAAATACGTACACCCTATCTGAAGCACAAACAAATGCTTACAATAACCTCGTTACTATATTTGATACAAAACCTGTTTGCTTACTACATGGCGTAACCGCTAGTGGTAAAACCCAAATTTATATTAAACTCATAGAATCCTTTATAGCAAAGGGCCAGCAAGCACTATACATGCTGCCAGAAATTGCTTTAACGGCTCAAATGATACGCCGTTTACAATTTTACTTTGGTGATAAAATTGCCATTTATCATTCTAAATTTAACGCCAACGAAAGAGTAGAAATTTGGAACAAAGTAAACTCTGGACAAATAAAAATTGTGCTAGGCGCTAGATCGGCACTTCTATTACCCTTTAAAAATTTAGGTCTTATTATTGCCGACGAAGAGCATGATCCTTCTTATAAACAACAAGACCCTGCGCCACGTTACCATGCAAGAGACGCTGCCATCTATTATGCAACACTATTTAATGCCAAAGTATTACTTGGTAGCGCCACCCCTTCTATAGAAAGTTATTACAATGCGCTTCAACATAAATTTGGACTCGTTACATTACTAGAACGCTTTGGAGCAGCTACACTGCCCACCATTGATATTATCAATGTTCAAAAATTACCTAAAAAAGGAAAAGTAGCACTTACCGAACCACTTATAGAAGCCATTAAAGAAACACTCGCAAAAAATAAGCAAGTGATTTTATTTCAGAATAGAAGAGGCTATGCACCCTATATGATTTGTGATACCTGCGGATGGATTCCACAATGTAAACAGTGCGACGTAACCCTTACCTACCATAAAGCAAAAAATACATTAACATGTCATTACTGCGGTAGCAATTATCCGGTTGTAAACCAATGCGCAGCCTGTGGTAGTAATCAGTTCACCCAAAAGAATTTTGGAACCGAGCAAATACAAGAACTCTTATCGGAACAATTGCCAGATGCGCGTATTGCCCGAATGGATCATGATAGTGTAAAAGGAAAAAATGAGCACGACGCCCTCATTAAATTATTTGAACAACGCGCTATTGACATATTGGTAGGTACACAAATGGTGGTTAAAGGACTCGATTTTGAACACGTTAACTTAGTAGGTATAATCGATGCAGATGGCATATTAAGTTTCACAGATTTTAGGGTCAATGAAAAAGCCTATCAGCTCATGGAACAAGTAAGTGGTAGGGCTGGCCGTAAAGATGATCAAGGAAAGGTACTTATTCAAGTAAGCCAGGCAAATCATCCCGTGCTTCAATTTGTGCAGCAGCACAATTACCCCGCCCTATTTAATTTTGAAATTGACAACCGTCAAGAATTCAACTATCCTCCTTTTTCCAGAATCATACTTATAACCTGTAAACACGTAGATAAAAACGTTGCACAAGAGGCTGCTAATATATTAATGCGTGGACTGAGTAGTAGTTATGGAAAATATATTACTGGACCAGCACAACCCGTTGTAGACCGTATTAGAAATCAATACCTATGGGAACTACTTTGTAAAATTCCAAAACAACAAGTAAGCATAGGAACTTTTAAAACGAGGTTGCAACAACAAATTTTGATACTACAAACCAACAAACGATATAGATCGGTGAGCATCGTTATCAATGTAGATCCGCTTTAGATGTATAGCTGCGCTTGATGTGGATGCGCGCTTGATGTGAATGTGCGCTTGATGTGAATGTGCGCTTGATGTGAATGCGCGCTTGAATTGGATCCAATTATTATTTTACAACTGAACAAAAAAATTTTGACAAAAAAAAGAGCTGCCGTAAGGCAGCTCTTTTAGTATAAAAAGTATGACTGTATTAGTAGTTTAACTTTAATTCAACTCTTCTATTAGCAGCACGTCCTTTTGCAGTTTTGTTATCAGCAATTGGATTCTTAGAACCAAATCCTACAACCATGATTTTAGCTGCATCAACTTTACCTTTTGTAGTAAGGTATGTTTGAACGCTCTTAGCACGGTTTTCAGATAAAGGATCATTGATTGCATCAGTACCTGTGTTATCACAATGGCCTTCTACAGATAATTTTAAATTAGCATCTTCATTTAAAGCTTTAGCTACTTTATTTAATCCTTTGAAAGAACTAGAAGCTAATTTAGCACTACCAGTTACAAAAGAGATTTTTTTAGCACCATCAGTAACTGTTTTAGCAACTTCTTGCTTGATTGCAGGACAACCATTGTTTTCCTTTACACCAGCAAGTGTTGGACACTTATCTTCTTCATCATTTACACCATCACTATCAGTATCCGGTACAGGACAACCTTGGTAACGTGCAACACCTGCAACTGTAGGACATTTGTCTTCTTCATCATTGATACCATCTTTATCAGTATCAGGAATAGGACAACCTTGGTATTTAGCTAAACCTTTTACAGTTGGGCATTTATCGTTTTCGTCATTTACACCATCCTTGTCTGTATCAGGTACAGGGCAACCATCATATTTTGCAACGCCAGGGGCAGTAGGACATTTGTCTTTGCTGTCAACCAAACCATCATTGTCACTATCTTTTTCAGGAGCTGGTGGTGGTGGTGGCGGAGGTGTAACTTTTACTGGCTCTGGTCTATCCTTGATTGGAGAAACAATACCGATATTGTATGACAAATGATTTGTTGCTAAATTTGACATTGCAGTTCTGTGCACAAAATTAGTAGTCAAGAAATTATCATTTCCTAACTTAACTTGTAAGCCAACTCCAATTGGAGCGTATGTAGCAAAATAAGTTCCACCGTAGAGTGATGCTCCAGCACCAATTGTAAAGTAAGGAACAATTAGGTAATTATCTTTTAGCATCTTAACATTAACAGCAACATCTGTTTCAAGTAATAATCTTTTAGCTGAAGGAACAGCGATACCTGATTTTGCTCTAAATGGATATCTTACTGAAGCAGCACCAACGCTAACTTGCAAATCAACATATTCATTAAGACCTTCGATATACTGAAAAGACATACCTGGATCTAGATCCTTGATTTTAGTCCATTGGTTGTTGGTTAATACAGATGACGCTGAACCAGCACCAATTAAACCTGCAGTAGTTACATCTTGCAATAGAAAATGGAACCCAAGTGATGGTCTTTTTTTATAACTGATTGGGGTAGTTTGCGCAGTTGCAGAAACAGCCATTCCAATCACGATTAAAGAAAAGAGTAATTTCTTCATAAACAGTTTTTTATTAATTATTGCAAAAATACAAGGTGAAACTGATTTTGAGAAAAAATTAATCAAAAACTAGGGTATTAATTTACCCCAATCGGTGTAAAAACTACTTATTAGCCAGTTTTTCTACTTTTTGCACCAAAACCTTGCCTATTCCATGCTTAAATATGCCAATTTCTTTTGCTGCCACACTTGTTAAATCAACGATTCTACCCTTTTTAGACATAGATTTTGCCATTCGGTCATTTATCTTAACAATCACAAATAAATTATTCTTTGGATTCAATACTTTTACATAAATACCTAGCGGAAAAGAATTACTTGCTGCAGTATATTTTGCGTGGCTAAACTTAGCACCAGTGGCTGTTTTTCTTCCTTCAAATTTTAAGCTATAATAACTTGCAGTTCCTTTTTTTACAGGTCCTACGGCTTTGTAAGAAATATCCTGGAAAATGAGGATTGTTGATGTATCGTTTACAAGTTGATCTTGTGCCTTAACCTCATTAAAAGGGACAGTTAGAAGTAACAAGAAAAGGTATTTTAAGATACTCGACATATTCTTAAAGTTACAATAAATAAGACTGAAAAGTAAATAAATACAAAACTATACAACCGCAAGCTTCAACTAAAAATTGAAACAAATGACACAAGTAAATGAAAATCAATAATTTAGATAGATTCAGCTTTTATCACTGCTGATAAATTAATAGGGCCGTGAATATGAGGGAAAACCTCATTAATGGAGGTAGCCAGTTCAAAAATAAGGGGACTCGTTACCTTAGATTTTTCGATAGTAAGTTTTACTAAATTGGTTTGACCCTTGTAATAACGGTCTAGAACACCGGCAACCTGATCTTGGGTACTGCAATGAATAAATCCTTCGGTTGACAAACTGTCGGTAATATAAGCACCAGTAGTTTGCGCCTTCTCCCAAGCTGCGGCTGTTGTAATATGGTAAATGTAACCTGAATCCATAATCCTATTTTAATCCTTGATAATCAAGGGTATTTGTTGGGCTCGAAGCATCAAATCCACTAAAACCATGGAAGTAACAGCTTCTAAAACAACAGGTACACGAAGAGCTATACACAAATCATGCCTCCCTTTAACGGAGAAAGGCTCCACTATATTGCGCTCCCAGTTCCAGCTTTGTTGCTCTTTGGGGGTTGATGCAGTAGGTTTTATGGCAATTTTAAAATACAAATCGTTTCCATTGGTGATACCCCCTACGATCCCGCCAGCATGATTGGTACTTGTTTTACCTGAAGCGTCCAAAATAGCGTCGTTATGGTTTACGCCAAACATTTTTGCAGCCGCAAAACCAGTTCCAAACTCAATGCCTCTAACGGCAGGAATAGAAAAAACGGCATGTGACAACATAGACTCTACCGAATCAAAGAAATGTTCTCCGAGTCCTATAGGTAAATTAGAAGCCGTACAATCAACAATTCCACCAATACTATCTTTAGCATCAATGGCCACCTGCAATCCTTTTTCAAGGTCTGTTTCACCTCCAATTTCTAAAATTGTTGAATGAACTTTAATAGCATTTGTTTTTGCCAATAGTTTTTTTGCAATAACACCAGCAGCAACCAAACATACTGTTAAACGGCCACTAAAATGTCCACCTCCTCTGTAATCTTCAAAGCCTCCATATTTTGCATGCGCTGTAAAATCGGCGTGGCCAGGACGTGGAACCTCACGGTGCTTATCGTAATCTTCGGATCTGGTATTATTGTTTTCAAATAAAATTGTAATGGGTGCACCAGTAGTAAATCCTTTAAAAATACCTGATTTAAAAATGGGCAAATCGTCTTCCTTTCTGGGCGTGGTACCTTTTTGCACCCCTCCTTTTCTTCTTTCGGTATCTTCTATAAAATCTGATTCTTGAATTGGCAATCCAGCTGGACATCCATCAATTGTAATGCCCACACAAGCACCATGCGACTCGCCAAAAATATGTACTCGAAATAAATGTCCAAAGGTATTCATGGGTATAAAATTTATGGAAGCCGTTTACTTATAATCGACCTCAGCAGAAAGATACGAAAGGTCTTTGAAAAAATGTGGGTACGATTTATTAATCGCATCTGCATCCTCTATTTCTACATCACCATTTGCTTTTAATGCAGCTACAGCACATGCCATGGCAATGCGGTGGTCATGTCTAGAATGAACAACACCTCCTGTTACCCCTTTACCACCTTCGATAATCATTAAATCATCTTGCAGGGTAATGGAAACACCAAGTTTTCCAAACTCCTCCTGTAATGTTAAAGCTCTATCACTTTCTTTGTGGGCAAGTCTACTCACACCTTCAATCACTGTTTTCCCAACACAAAAAGAAGCAAGTGCAACAAGTGGCGGAAATAAATCGGGACAATCGGTGGCATTAAAATGAAACGCTTTTAGAGGTAACGGTGCAATTTCAATTCGTGTAGGCTGAATAGAAATTTGACAACCAGCATCTATAAGTGCTTGTAAAACCGCTTTATCGGCCTGCGTAGAAAATGGATCTAACCCTTCTACAACAATGCCTCCGGCAATCGCACCAGCAACGAGTAAAAACGAAGCGCCACTCCAATCTCCTTCTACCTGATAGGTAATTGGATCTAATGATTGCTTGTTATCAGCCGCCTTAAAAACAAACTGCTCATGATTGATACAATTTACATGCCAACCAAAATGATTCATTACAGAAAGTGTAAGATCGATGTAAGGTTTGCTTTTTAAATTGGTAACCGTAATGGTACAATCAGATGCACCTGCACCTCCATAGGCCATTAATAGTCCTGTTAAAAACTGAGAACTAAGAGAGCCATCTACGGTAATATTTTGTGGCTTAATGGGCCCCTGAATTTGAAGTGGTAATTTACCCGCATCAGATGTTATGGAAACACCTATTTGTGGTAAGATTTCATCAAAAAAATGCATGGGTCTAGTTGTTAAACTACCCATACCAGTAATTGTAATTGGAATACTACTTAATGCAGCAATGGGCGTAAACATTCTAATGCCAAGCCCGCTCTCCCCACAATTAATAGTGTTACTTTCTGGATGTATGCCACTAGAAACAATATGCAAATTCCCATTATCTAATTTGGTAACAACAGCACCTAGTTTTTGAATTACATCTATGGCAGCCATATCATCGTTACTAACGCCCGGGTTGATAATAACTGTTTCACCTTTTCTTATCAATGCAGCTGCACACGCGCGCTGCATACTGCTTTTACTAGCAGGCGCTGTAATGGTTCCAGTAATTGAAGAAGGGATTACAAGCGCTTTCATCATGACTGAATCCCTTTTAATATTTTTTCAAGTGTCACAAATGGAATGGTATGAATCACTCCTTTACCTAATTTTTCTAATAAGATGTAATGCACTGCATCCTTTGTCTTTTTCTTATCCTTTTGTAAAATAGAAACCACTTTTGAAACATTAAATGAAGCGTAGGTAGGTAAACCATACTTTTCTAAAAGTGCCACCAACGCATTTCTACTTTTAAAATTTATTAATTGTTCCGAAATTACGGCTGCATAGGTCATGCCAATACTAATGGCCTGACCATGACTTAATTCGTAAGAGTTTTCGAGTGCATGACCAAGGGTATGCCCAAAATTTAAAAGCTTACGATCCGCTTTTTCAAATTCATCGGCTAGTACTACTTTGGTTTTAATCATTACATTTCGCTCCACTAGCTTTGCTGTTAAATCCAAATCTTTTTTAAAGGAAGAGAGGGTATGCGACTCTAATTGTTTAATGAGTGTAGCATCTTTAATAGCACCATGCTTGATGATTTCTGCAAAACCATTTTGCCACTCAGTTAGTGGTAATGATTTTAAAAAACTAGTATCAAAGAGTAAAAAGTTAGGTTGTCTAATAATACCTACCATGTTTTTATAAACGCCAACATCAATGCCATTTTTTCCACCAACAGAAGCGTCTACCATGGCAAGTAAAGAAGTAGGCACAAAACCTACTGCAATACCACGCATGTATATACTAGCCACATAGCCAGTAATATCTGTAATAACGCCACCGCCAACACCAATTAAAGTAGTTTGACGATCGGCACCGAGTTCTATGAGCCTATCAATAATTACATCCACGGTTTGCTGTACTTTATACTGCTCACCTGGTTTTAAAACAATCGTAGACCAACCTTTAAACTTTTTTTTATGAGCTTGAAAAACATTTTCATCCGTAATGATTACAGCCGATGTAACAGGCACTATATTTTTTAATGCATCAAAAGAAGCATCAAAATAATATTGAACCGGCTTACCCGAAAAATGAAAAGTTCTTTTTTTCATCGGAAATAAATTATGCAAGAGATCCTAAATTAGGAATTCATGATTTTATTTTGATGGTTGATACTTTCCATATGCACCGCATCAAAATATTTGGTAATAAATTCTTGACTTAATCCAAGCTTCTCTCCTCTTTCGTAGGCGCGCGCTAAAATCGAATTCCATCTGTTCGTTTGCAAAATGGTGATATTATTGTCTTTTTTGTATTGACCAATTTTATCGGCAACTTTCATACGTTGACCAATGAGTTGTAGCAACTCATCATCTAGCTGGTTAATTTGCTGACGCATTTTTTCCATCACTGCATGTAGTTCTTCAGAATCAATAGTCTCTGTTCTCCAAACGATAGAACTGATCATTTCCCCTAAACGTTCTGGGGTAACTTGCTGTTTAGCATCACTCCAAGCATTATCAGGATCGATATGGCTTTCAATAATAAGTCCGTCAAAATCAAGGTCAATGGCTTTTTGTGCAACATCCATTAGAATATCTCTTCTACCACAAATATGGGAAGGGTCATTTATGAGCAGCATACCCGGATTACGACGCTTCATTTCGATGGCTAAATGCCACATCGGTGCATTTCTATACTCGGTGTTACCATAAGAACTAAATCCTCTATGGATAAGACCAATATTTTTAATGCCCGCATTTGCAACGCGCTCCACTGCACCAATCCATAATTCTAAGTCGGGGTTGATGGGGTTTTTAATAAGTACTGGAACATCAGCTCCTTTTAATGCATCTGCGACATCTTGCACACTAAAAGGATTTACGGTGGTTCTTGCACCAATCCATAAAACATCTACACCAAAATGAAGTGCATCTTCTACTTGTTTAGCAGTAGCAACCTCAACCGCTACTGGCAAACCAGACTCTTTTTTTGCTTGTTGTAACCATGGCAAACCTTTGGT
>JACCDH011194003.1_pt1 | contig 10967 bp, 8 predicted proteins | sample 7442481 | NCBI WGS metagenome assembly JACCDH01 (sample SAMN15323433, study PRJNA562643) | freshwater metagenome | isolation source: river surface water | place: USA:Blue River Watershed | collected 2017-08-15 | reverse complement strand
TTGCCGCCGCCGCCCGCCGAGGCTTTCATCATCACGGGATAGCCAATCTCGTTTGAGATGCGCACCGCGTGCTCGGTATCTTCAATTTCGCCCACAAAGCCGGGAACGACGTTGACGCCGGCTTCCTTTGCCAGTTTCTTGGACTCAATCTTGTCGCCCATGGCGGCTATGGCATTGACCGGCGGGCCAATGAAGGCGATGTTCTCTGCCGCCAAAGCCTCGGCAAAGCTCGTCCGTTCCGACAAAAAGCCATAGCCGGGGTGGACGGCTTCCGCGCCCGTCGCCTTGCACGCGGCAATGATCTTATCGGCAATCAGATAGCTTTGCGCCGCGGGAGACGGGCCAATATGCACCGCTTCATCCGCCATTTGCACAAAGGGTGCGCGTGCATCGGCATCGGAATAGACAGCAACGGTTTGAATGCCCATGCGCTTTGCCGTGCGGATCACGCGACAGGCAATTTCGCCACGATTTGCGATCAGGATTTTTTTGAACATCTTGGCTTTCCTTGTGCCGAAATTCTATAAATTGCGCGATTAAGCATCCAGCGGCGGCATATTATGGCCGAGCAGACGCAGCACATCGGCTGCGCACTCGACCACATTTGAGCCGGGGCCATAAATGCCCTGCACGCCCGCATTTTTCAGGAACTCATAATCCTGTGCTGGGATAACGCCGCCCGCGATGACCTTGATGTCGCTGCGGCCCTTTTCCCGAAGCAGATTAATCAGCTCTGGGATGAGCGTCTTATGGCCTGCCGCAAGTGAGGAAGCCCCCACCACGTCCACGCCGCTGTCGAGTGCCAGCACCACCGTTTCCTCGGGCGTCTGGAACAAGGGGCCCGACACAACGTCAAAACCCATATCGGCAAAGGCCGAGGCAATGACATTTGCCCCGCGATCATGCCCATCCTGCCCCATTTTGGCGACCAGCAGCTTCGGCTTGCGGCCCAAGCGGCGGGAGACGGCCTCAACGCCTTCCAGCACCTGCGCCCAACGCCGATCAAATTCATAGGCGCTGCCGTAAATGCCCTTTACGGGTGTCGGTGTGGTCCCATAGCGGCCAAATACGGCTTCCATCGCGGCAGAGATTTCCCCCAACGTTGCCCGCGCCCGCGCGGCTTCTACGGCGAGTTCCAGCAAATTGGCGCCGCCCTTTGCGCCTTTGGTCAAGGCCGCGAGCGCCGCTTGGCAACGGGCTTCATCGCGATTTTCCTTAACGGCCCGAATGCGCGCAATCTGCGCTTCCCGCACGGCGGCGTTATCAACTTCCAGAATATCGATCTGATCTTCATTGGCGAGGCGATATTTATTCACGCCCACAATCACATCGTCACCGCGATCGACACGTGCCTGACGTGCCGCAGCCGCTTCTTCAATCATCGCCTTGGGCCAGCCTGCCGCCACGGCCTTCGCCATGCCGCCTTCGGCTTCAACCCGCTCAATGATGTCCCATGCCTTATCAACCAATTCCTTGGTCAGCGCCTCGATATAATAGCTGCCGCCCAATGGATCGACGACGTTGCACATCCCCGTTTCTTCCTGAAGGATGATCTGGGTGTTGCGGGCAATGCGGGCTGAAAAATCAGTTGGAAGCGCAATGGCTTCATCCAGCGCATTGGTGTGCAGCGATTGGGTACCGCCCAGCATGGCGGCCATCGCCTCAACCGTGGTGCGGATCACGTTGTTATAGGGATCTTGCTCGGTCAGCGAGACGCCCGAAGTCTGGCAGTGCGTGCGCAGCATCTTCGATCGTTCATCTTGGGCGCCCAGCTTGGTCATCACGCGATGCCACAGCACACGCGCCGCACGCAGCTTTGCCACTTCCATGAAGAAGTTCATACCAATCGCAAAGAAGAAGCTCAGACGGCCTGCAAATTTGTCAATGTCGAGGCCAGAGGCCACACCATATTTCACATATTCCATGCCGTCGGCGATGGTGAAGGCAAGCTCTTGAACCTGCGTCGCCCCGGCTTCCTGCATATGATAGCCAGAAATGGAAATGCTGTTAAATTTCGGCATCTTCTGGCTGGTAAATGCGAAGATGTCTGAAATAATTCGCATAGAGGGTTCAGGCGGATAGATATAGGTGTTCCGCACCATGAACTCTTTGAGGATGTCGTTCTGGATCGTCCCATCCAGTTGCTCAACCGGAACACCCTGCTCCTCGCCCGCGACAATGAAGAACGCCAGCACAGGGATCACCGCGCCATTCATCGTCATGGAAACCGACATTTGATCGAGCGGAATACCGTCGAACAGAATTTTCATATCCTCAACGCTGTCAATCGCGACACCAGCCTTGCCGACATCGCCCACAACGCGCGGATGATCGCTATCATAGCCGCGATGCGTCGCCAGATCGAACGCGACCGAGAGGCCCTTTTGCCCCGCCGCCAGATTGCGGCGATAAAAGGCGTTGGATTCTTCAGCGGTTGAAAAGCCCGCATATTGGCGAATGGTCCATGGACGACCAGTGTACATCGACGCGCGAACGCCCCGCGTGAAGGGCGCAAAGCCCGGCAAGCCGGGGTCTTCGCTGACGTCTTCCGCTGTATAAAGCGGCTTCACATCAATGCCTTCCGGCGTGTGCCAGGTCAGGTCTTTGCCCTTAACCTCTTTGGCCGCTGCCTGTTTCCAGTCGTCCAGATTTGCCATATTTTATCGACCCTTAAATTGCGGCTTGCGCTTTTCGAGGAAGGAAAGCCCCCCTTCGCGCGCATCTTCTGAGCTGCCGGCTTTCTGCTGGCCTTCGGCTTCTGCATTCAGCGCAAAGGAATAATTCTGCTCAAGCGCGGTCAGGATGTTCTGGCGCATAATGCCATATGCCAGCGTTGGACCATTGGCGAGGCGCGTGGCCAAGGCCCGGGCTTCTGCCATCAACTGATCATCCTCAACGCACTTGTAGATCATGTTCCAGGCAACCGCCTGATCGCCGGAGATTTTCTCACCCAGCATCATCATTTCGGTGGCGCGCGCCTTGCCCACCAAGCGCGGGAGCATCCAGCTGGCACCGCCATCCGGCACCAAGCCAATGTTCACAAAGGCTTGCAGAAAATAGCCGCTCTTGCCCGAGATCACGAAGTCTCCCGCCAGTGCAATCGAGCAGCCGACACCCGCCGCAGGGCCGTTGACAGCGGTGATCACCGGAATGTTCAACCGGGCGATCTTCATCATTGTGGGGTTGTAGCGCCGCGTGAGCGCGGCATAGCTGCCCTGCCCGCCGGTCACCGGGCGTTCTCCGCGCGCCTGAAGGTCCGCGCCCGAGCAAAAGGCGCGGCCTGCGCCTGTAATGATCAAGCAGCGTGCATCGCCCAATTGGTCCAACGCATCGGCAATATCGTCCGCCATATCGAGCGAACATGCGTTTAAGCGCTCAGGACGGTTCAGCGTAATTGTTGCAATACTGTCGCTGATATCGAGTGTAATGGTTTCAAATTTCATGATTTTTTTTCCATCCTCTCTCTTCGTCATGCTGAACTTGTTTCAGCATCCATGAACACCCAGTCATTAAATTTCTAATCAGCTGTCAATGGACCCTGAAACACGTTCAGGGTGACCTATTGTTGTTCCTCAATGTGCCGTTTTCGGCGTTTCCATAATTTCGGTCAGAACCCCACCCATGTCTTTGGGATGAACGAAGAAAATCAGCGTGCCATGCGCGCCAATGCGGGGCTCTCCCAGCACGCGCTTGCCCATCGCTTCAAATTCCGCCTTGGCGGCATGAATATCTGGCACTTCAAAGCACATATGGTGCTGACCGCCCTGCGGGTTCTTTTCCAAGAAGCTTGCAATGCTGGTGTTGCCCGGAAGTGGCTCAATCAGCTCAATTTGCGTGCCATTATTCGGGCCTTCGGCAGGTGTATCGACAAAACACACCTTCACGCCCTGCTCAGGCAAATCAAAGGGCGCATGAATATGCGTTGCGCCCATCACATCGCGCCAAAAGGCAATGCTGGCCTCAATCGACGGCGTTGCGACGCCAATATGGTTTAAGCGGCCGAGTTTCATAAAGGGCGCTCCTTAAAGCGGAATATTATCGTGTTTCTTCCACGGGTTTTCGAGCTGCTTGTTGCGCAGCTTGCGCAGACCCAAGGCAATCCGGCGGCGCGTGGAGTGCGGCATGATTACCTCATCCACAAAGCCCTTGCTGGCCGCCACAAATGGGTTGGCAAAGCGGTCTTCATATTCCTTGGTCCGCTCGGCAATCTTTTCAGGGTCGCCAATGTCAGAGCGGAAGATGATTTCTACCGCGCCCTTTGCGCCCATCACGGCGATTTCCGCTGTCGGCCATGCATAGTTCAGGTCGCCGCGCAAATGCTTGGAGGCCATCACGTCATAGGCGCCGCCATAGGCTTTGCGCGTGATCACGGTGATCTTGGGCACGGTGGCTTCGGCATAGGCAAAGAGCAGCTTGGCACCATGTTTGATGATGCCATTATGCTCTTGGCTGACACCCGGCAAAAAGCCCGGCACATCGACAAACGTCACAATCGGAATATCAAAGGCATCGCAGAAGCGAACGAAACGGCCCGCTTTTTTCGACGCATTGATATCCAAGCAGCCCGCCAGCACCATCGGCTGGTTGGCGACAATACCCACGGTGCGGCCCTCAATCCGGCCAAAGCCGATAATGATATTGCCGGCATGATTGGGCTGAACCTCAAAGAAATCGCCCTCGTCCACGGTTTTGCGGATCAGCTCATGCATATCATAGGGCGTGGTGGCCGAGGCCGGGATCAGCGTATCGAGGCTGGGCTCGACACGATCCCATGGATCATTGGTCGGCCGCTCTGGCACGCCCATGCGATTGTTTTCGGGCAGGAAATCAATGAAGTCACGCGCGGCGAGCAGTGCCTCAATGTCATTTTCCAGCGCCAGATCCGCCACGCCGGACTTCGCCGTGTGCGTAATCGCGCCGCCCAGTTCTTCCTGCGTCACGACTTCGTTGGTGACGGTCTTCACCACATCCGGGCCGGTCACAAACATATAGCTTGAGTCCTTCACCATGAAGATGAAGTCCGTCATCGCGGGTGAATAAACGGCACCACCCGCACAGGGGCCCATGATGAGGCTCAACTGCGGCACAACGCCCGAGGCCAGCACATTGCGCTGGAACACCTCAGCATAGCCACCCAGCGAGGCGACACCTTCCTGAATGCGGGCGCCGCCGCTGTCGTTGAGGCCAATGACGGGCGCACCAACTTTCAGTGCCATATCCATGATCTTGCAGATTTTCTGGGCGTGCCGTTCTGACAAGGAGCCGCCAAACACCGTGAAATCCTGGCTGTAGACATAGACCAGACGGCCATTGATCGTGCCTGATCCGGTGACGACACCATCGCCGGGGATCTTGGTCGCTTCCATGCCAAAATCGACGCAATTATGCTCAACATACATGTCCAGCTCTTCAAACGAGCCTTGGTCCAGCAGGACGTCCAGACGCTCGCGTGCGGTCAGGCGGCCCTTGGCGTGTTGCGCGTCAATGCGCTTTTGCCCCCCACCCATACGGGCAGCAGCGCGGCGCTTTTCGAGCTCTGCAATGTTCGATGACATGGCGATCCCCTAAAAATTGAAGCATCGCTTTTGGGGCCAGTCATTGGCAATGTCCAATGTGAACTTGCAAAGTTGCAAAGTGGGAGTTTGCAAATTTAGGCACCAACCGGCATAAGCCGCGAATGAGCGAGACAAAAGCTGCCACCGGCCCTTTGCGTCGGCGCATTTTTGCCGGGCCAAAGCTGCGCGCCTTGCGGGCAAGTTTTACCCTAAAGCAATCCGACATGGCGGCCCGACTGGGCATTTCCGTGTCCTACCTCTCACAATTGGAAAGCGATGATCGCCCGCTAACCCCAGCTTTGCTAGAAATCTTAGCACGGGATTTTCCCCTCGATTGGCAGGATTTTGAGGAAGATGCCGCCACCCGGCGCTTTGCAGCCCTGCGCGAGGCGGCAGCCGACCCCTTATTCGCAAGCCCGCTGACTGCTGATCAACTGGCGCGGATTGCCGAACAACAGCCTGCACTGGCCGATCAATTTGTGCAGCTTCACGCCGCGTATCGCAATGCCGGCCAGCGATTGCAGATTATTGATGAAGCCATGGGCGCCGACCAATCATCGGGTAGCCGCCTGCCTTGGGAAGAGGTGCGGGACTGGTTCCATAATGCGGGCAATTATGTTGATGTTCTGGATTGCGCCGCCGAAAGCTTGGGAGATCGACTACGTGGGACACTCCCCACGCCGCCGCGTGAGGCACTAGAGCTCTATTTGCGCAATGCGCTGTCGGTTTCCTTGGTCTATACCGCCCATGCGGGTTTGCGCGATTTTGACGCCGAAATGGGCCATCTGATCATTGATGGCGCACAACCGATTGAGAGCCAGCGTTTTCAGCTTGCGCATCAAGTGGCCGCTCTTGCCCTGAAGCAAGATATTCGTTCAGTCGTCGAAGGTGCCGGTCTGCGCACCGCCGCTGCCCGCCAATTGCTCTCCATTGGGCTTGCCAATTATGCGGCTGGCGCCTTGCTAATGCCCTATGCCCGGTTTCGGGAGGATGCCCGCACCGCACGCCATGATATTGATCGGCTGCGGCAAAGCTTTGGCGTTAGCTTTGAACAAGCCTGTCATCGCCTGTCCACGCTGCAACGCCCGGGTGCGCGCGGTGTGCCTTTTTTCTTTTGTCGCGTGGATATGGCCGGCAACATCACCAAGCGCCATTCCGCCACTCGATTACAATTTGCGCGCTTTGGCGGGGCCTGCCCCTTATGGATTGTGCATGAGGCTGTTGCCATTCCCGACCGCATCTTGGTTCAGCTCGCCGAAACGCCAGATGGCGTGCGCTATGTCTCGATGGCGAAGGGACTGGTGAAAGCGACGGGCAGCTATGATCGTACACCGCGCCGCTATGCCGTCGCTTTGGGGTGCGAAGTCGATCACGCCCGCGAGTTTATTTATGCCGATGGGTTGGACCTAATGTCGGCCCGCGCCGCGACCAAAATTGGAATTAGTTGCCGCATCTGCCCGCGAAGTGACTGCGATCAAAGGGCATTTCCGCCCTCTGACCGCGATATTCTGGTTGATCCTGATCGGCGCGATGTTGTGCCCTATCGCCTGGCCTAATCTTAGAGTTTTACGACCCCCAGCCGGATCATATCCCGCGCTGTATCAACAATGCTCTCTTCCGCTGGGCGTGTTTTCCAGCCAAGTTTATCCAGCGCGCGCTGCGCCGATGTGTCGCGGACATTTCCCAATTCTCCAACGACTTGTTTAATAACAGGGTCAAACAGCCCCACCAGCTTCACGAGGAAATTGGGCAAGCTCCGCGTGGGAACCTTGCGAGCTTGCTCCCCAAGTCCGTCGCGCAGAATCTTCGCCAGATCGCGCATCCAGAGAAAGGGACCGGCAGCAATAAAACGCTCACCGGCAAGGCCCGGTGTCGTCAGGCAGCGGACATGCAAATCCGCCACATCGCGGACATCGACAACCGAAAAACCAAAATTGGGCAGCCCCGGGATCGCACCTTCAAGCAGCTTCTTAATCGCCTCGAGCGAGGTGGAAAAATCTGCGGCGAACAAGGGGCCCAACACCAAAGAGGGATTAACAGTCACAAATTCCAACTCTGGTGCATGCTCTGCCACCCAATTGCGGGCCGCGCGTTCCGCAATTGTCTTAGATTTCACATAGGCATAGGCATCTGGGCTGTCTGCATTGGTCCAGTCTGCCTCAGTAAAATGCTGCTTTTCCCATCCATGGCCATAAGCAATCGCCGCAACCGAGGATGTCATAACAAAGCGCGTAATCCCGGCACCTTTCGCAAAGCGTAACGCGCGCAATGCGCCTTCGCGGGCGGGAATGATTAAGTCATCGTCGGATTTGGGGGCATTGGACGGCAAGGGAGACGCCACGTGCGCCACATGGCTGCATCCGGCCATTGCCTCGGCCCAGCCTGCATCTGACATGAGATCAGCCTGAAAGAAGTGCAGCTTACTATTATCGACGCCCAGCCAGCCGCGCACTTCAGGTTCGCGTGCCAGATTGCGAATGCTGGTGTTTACGTGCCAGCCTTCCGCAATCAACTGGCGGATTAAAAAGCCCGCTATATAGCCACTGCCGCCCGAAACGAAGATTTTGCCAGCCATTTACGCCTCCTATTACGCACTTTGGCTGCAAAGTTAGCTGTGCAACGCCACAAAGCAACACGCTTCTTTAGGCTTGCCTATGTCTGCGCATTTTCCCAATGAAAGGGCAGAGAAAAGGAAGTGCGATGTCAGACCAAAACCTGTTTCCCGTGCCGCAAGACTGGGCCCAAAATAGCCGCATCACGGCAGATCGTTATGATGCGCTTTATGCCCAGGCCCTGAAAGAGCCGGAACAATTCTGGTTGGAACAGGCGAAGCGGCTGGATTGGTATCGCGCCCCGACCAAGGCTGGCAATGCCTCATTCGACAAAGAGAATTTTGGCATCAAATGGTTTGAAGACGGCCAGCTGAATGCCAGCGTCAACTGCATTGATCGACATCTTCCCGCGCGCGCCGATGACATTGCGATTATTTGGGAACCAGATGTTCCTACTGAAGCCCCCCGCCATATCAGCTATGGGGAACTTCACGCTGAAGTGTGCCGGTTTGCCAATGTGTTGAAGGCACAAGGCGTCCGCAAAGGCGATCGCGTGACGATCTATATGCCCATGATCCCGGAAGCCGCCTTTGCGCTGTTGGCCTGTGCGCGGATTGGCGCCATTCACTCAGTTGTCTTTGGGGGCTTTTCACCCGAATCCCTCGTGGGCCGCATTCAGGATTGTGACAGCAGCGTCGTCGTCACCGCCGATGAGGGCCGCCGTGGCGGCAAACCCGTGGCGCTAAAGGCCAATGTGGATATTGCGGCCCAAAGCTGCCCCAGCCTGAAATCCGTCATTACCGTGAAGGCCACTGGCGCAGACGTCAGCATGACGCCGGGCCGGGACGTTTGGTATCATGAAGAGGCCGCTCAAGTCTCTGCGGATTGCCCAGCAGAAGTGATGGATGCAGAAGACCCGCTCTTCATTCTCTATACCTCTGGCTCTACTGGAAAGCCCAAGGGCGTGCTGCACACCACAGGCGGCTATCTGCTCTGGGCCAGCCTGACGCATGAATGGGTTTTTGACTATCGCCCCGGGCAAATTTATTGGTGCGCCGCTGATATTGGCTGGGTGACAGGCCATAGCTACATCCTCTACGGCCCGCTCGCCAATGGGGCGACGACGCTGATGTATGAGGGCGTGCCCAATTGGCCCGATGCCAGCCGCATTTGGCAAGTGGTGGATCGGCATAAGGTCGAAATCGTCTTTACTGCACCCACGGCATTGCGCGCCCTGATGCGCGATGGCGATGAGTTTGTGACAAAAACATCACGTAAATCATTGAAATTGCTTGGCACCGTGGGCGAGCCGATCAACCCAGAGGCATGGCGCTGGTACCATAATGTCGTGGGCGAAGGTCGCTGCCCTATTGTCGATACTTGGTGGCAGACGGAAACCGGGGCCGCGCTGATTGCGCCCCTGCCCGGCGCAACCGACCTGAAGCCGGGAAGTGCGACCAAGCCCCTGCCCGGCGTTGTACCCCAGCTGGTCGATGCCGAAGGACAAGTCCTTGACGGCGCAATTGATGGCAATTTGTGCATCACCCAAAGTTGGCCGGGCCAGATGCGCACCGTATGGGGCGATCATCAGCGGTTTTTTGAAACCTATTTCACCACCTATCCCGGCAAATATTTCACAGGCGATGGCTGCCGCCGCGATGAAGATGGTTATTATTGGATCACGGGCCGGGTCGATGATGTGATTAACGTTTCCGGCCACCGCATGGGCACGGCCGAAGTGGAAAGCGCGCTGGTGCTGCACCCCAGTGTTGCCGAAGCCGCCGTTGTGGGCTTTCCGCATGATATTAAGGGACAAGGCATTTACGCCTATGTGACCTTGAACGCGCATGAGGCGCCCAGCGATGATCTGCGCAAGACGCTGGTGGCGTGGGTCCGCAAGGAAATTGGGCCAATTGCAACGCCAGATGCCATTCAGTTTGCGCCGGGCCTCCCCAAGACACGATCGGGCAAAATCATGCGGCGCATTTTGCGCAAAATTGCCGAAGGCGATGTCTCAAGCCTTGGCGACACCTCAACTTTGGCGGACCCCAGCGTTGTCGATGATCTTGTGGCAAACCGCGTCTCATGAACGGGTTTGACGGGTCCTCAATCGCGCAAACCATTCAATTGGCCCTGACGCCCATTTTTATCTTGGTCGCCATTGGCAATTTTATGAATGTCCTCACGGGGCGGCTCGCCCGCATTGTCGACCGCTCGCGCCATTTGCAGGGCCTGCACGTCGAAACCAAGGGGCCAGAGCATGACAAGCTGGTCGATGAGCTGCGGCAGATTGATGTGCGTATCAAGCTGATCAACCGAGCGGTTTTGTTGCTGGTGATTTCGGCCATCACGGTCGGGGTAACGGTCGGGATGTTGTTTATCGAACGGCTGACTCATGCGGGGCTGGATGTGCTGATTGCGGCGACATTTTTCGGCGCAGTTGTGTTGCTGATGCTCGCCTTTGTCACCTTCCTGCGCGAAACACGGATCGCAACCGCACAGCTGCGCATACCGGAGACCTTTTTGGAACTGGATCGGTGAGGCAGGTCGCGGATTAGGGCAGATGTGTTCGCGCAAAGACGCAAAGCACGCAGAATAGATAGTCCATGCCTTGGCGTCCTTTTGCGTCTGTGCGCGACCATTGACGTGCGCTCCGGCCCTGGGCCGGAGCCTAGGAGGAAGGTGCCACTGGGCTCCGGGTCACCCCCGGAGTGCGTGCGTGGCTGAGCTCTCCCTATTTCAGCAGAACCAGCTCTTCGGCCATGCTGGGGTGGAGCGCGACGGTATCGTCAAAGGCCTGCTTGGTCAGCCCAGCCTTAACAGCAATCGCCGCAGCTTGCAGGATTTCGGCGGAATCTGG
>JACCDH010542977.1_pt1 | contig 10967 bp, 9 predicted proteins | sample 7442481 | NCBI WGS metagenome assembly JACCDH01 (sample SAMN15323433, study PRJNA562643) | freshwater metagenome | isolation source: river surface water | place: USA:Blue River Watershed | collected 2017-08-15 | reverse complement strand
CAACCGCAGAAGCCATTGAATTGGCAGAATTTGCCCGAAAAGTCGGGGCCGACTGCCAGCTGCAAGTGGTGCCCTACTACAACAAGCCCACACAAGAAGGGCAGTACCGGCACTTTCGCACCATCGCTGAACGGGTTGATCTCCCGCTCGTGCTCTACAACGTGCCCGGCCGCACGGTGGCCGATCTGCAACACGCAACGGTCATGCGCCTCGCGCAAGTGCCAGGGATCGTCGGCATCAAGGAAGCCACGGGAAACATTGAACGGGCCCAATGGCTGATCCACGAGGCCCCGAGTGGCTTTTCGGTTTACTCCGGCGACGACCCAACCGCCATTGCCTTGATGCTGCTGGGTGGAGCGGGCAACGTCAGTGTGACGGCGAACGTGGCACCCAAGGCCATGCACGACCTGTGCGTGGCCGCTATTCGAGGCAATGTGACGGCCGCCACGGCCATTCAAAAGAAACTGCTGCCGTTGCATCGCGCCCTCTTCCTCGAATCCAACCCGATTCCTGTGAAATGGGCCATGCAGCGCATGGGCCTCTGTGGCCCTGCGCTTCGGCTGCCCATGGTTCCGCTGGACCCGGCTTTACACGGCGCTGTGGAACAGGCACTGCAACACGCCGGCCTCTTGACCCCAAACCAGGCAACGCCATGAAAACATTCAACGCGTCCCCCTCCTCAGCGCCAACGTCATCGCCGCGTTCAGCCGGTTTGGCTGTACTGGGTCTGGCCAGCGTCCTTCTCGTTTCTGGCTGCAGCACCATGCAGGACGACCGGATCGACTACACCAGCGCCAAGCGAGTGAATGCCCTGGAAATTCCACCCGATCTGAACCAACTCAGTCGGGACAGCCGATACGCACTTCCACCGGATGGCATCACCGCCTCCGCTTACCAAGCGGCGTCTGCAAACGCCCCCACCCGCCCGGTGGCCGTTGATCAACTGCCGGGGGTTCGGCTGGAACGGGCAGGTACCCAGCGCTGGCTGGTCGTCAGCGCCCCAGCAGACCAAGTGTGGCCCCAATTGAAAGACTTCTGGCAAGGCGCGGGGTTCAACCTGGCGTTGGAAGACAAGCCGTTGGGGCTGCTGGAGACCGATTGGGCCGAGAACCGGGCGAAGATTCCGCAGGATTTCATCCGCAACACCATTGGAAAGCTGGTCGACAACTTGTACTCTACGGGCGAGAGGGACCGGTTCCGCACTCGACTGGAAACCAATGAAAAAGGCGAAACAGAGATTTACATCAGCCACCGGGGCATGGTGGAGGTCTACGCCGACCGGGACAAGGGCACCACGGTTTGGCAACCCAGGCCCAGCGATGCAGCGCTGGAGTCTGAATTTCTGCGACGGCTGATGCTCAAACTGGGCACACCGGCAGACGCGGCGCAGCAAAAACTGGCAGCCGCGAGCAGCGTCCCGCCCAAAGCCCGGCTGGTGGGCAGCGCCGCTGGGTCAAACGTCGCCATTGAAATGGACGACGGATTTGATCGGGCCTGGCGCAGAGTGGGCGCTGCACTGGACCGCACCGGATTCACGGTCCAAGACCGGGACCGGTCGGCGGGTGTCTACTACATCCGTTACGTCGATGGCTCACGCGAACCGACCGAGCAAGGGTTGCTGTCCAAGTGGTTCTCCAGCAACAAATCCGAGGCAAAAACAGACCGCTACCAAATCAATGTGGTGTCAGCCGGCAACGCCACGCGAGTCACTGTGCAAGCGGTGGATCTGAGCGCGACGGCAACCAATCAGTCCGAAAAAATCGCAAAACTGCTGGTTGACGACCTGAAATGAGCGTTTTTTCCCATAAAAAAAGCCGCTGACGCGGCTTTTTTTATGGAGGCAGAAGGATTACTGCTTCTTCTCTTCAGGCTTCGCGTCTGCAGCAGCAGGAGCGGCGGCAGGTGCCGCGGCTGCATCAGCAGCGGGGGCAGCGGCAGGTGCAGCAGCGGCGTCGGCAGCGGGAGCTGGTGCTGCTGCAGGAGCGGCTTCAACCGGAGCGGGGGCAGCAGCGGGCGCAGGAGCGGCAACGGGTGCTGCTTCCTCTTTTTTGCCACATGCGGTCAGGGCAGCAGCAGCCAGAATACCAACCAAAAGAACGTTCTTGATCATATGCACTCGTTAGGGGAAATGGTGGTCAATAAAACCGGCTTTCACCGGTTCATCAGACAAAGCTGATCCGAATATTGTATTCCGAATCTGTCAATGGTAATTTCCCTCCGAAACCGCATCTTTTTCTGAGCATGAGACGGGGTGCCCAATCAGCCCCCCACCAAAGCCTGAGCACTCAACCCCCAATTGGCAAGCAAGTCAGAGCCCCAGGACAGTGGCCGGGAAAGCCGGCCGACTTTGCTGATAGCAGGCATCGAACGCCAACTTCAGCGCCGAACAGGCCTCAGGCGTGCGAGAAAAACGCCCCCTGAGCCGAACCGCGTCTGCATGCACCATGCACCATTTTGGCGACCAAATGCCTTGCTTGTCCGGTGCAAGCACACCCTTCCCGCACTGACGAACGTCGACACGGTGGTCCCATTGAACCCGCCACTCTCGAAACCGCGGTGCATTCAAGAGCAAGTGATCGAACCGCTCCCCAATCACCACCAAACGACGACCCGTCCGGGCCCAAGCGTGCAAGCGGTCAACGATGGTCCGCTCATTCAAGGGCCAGTCATGAAAATCGGCATCCACCCACCACCACTCTTGCAGGGACTGAACAGTGGCCGCCTCCACGGCCGCCCGCAGACCATCTTGAAACGCATGCCGTCCAACATAAGCATGGCTTTCGGACAAAGGAAACGGCTCACTCGCAGAGTTCAAAACCATGGCAGCGGTGTCCGATTGCAACCGTCGGTTTCAGTCCGTTTCCAACGCCACCAACCACCCCGCCGCATGCCATTCGGCCAACAGGGACTGTGCTTGAACACTGGCCTTTCTCACGTGTGCATCGCTCAACTGCCGCTGGTCCGCCAGACGACGCATGAGCCGAGCATCTGCACCCGACGCACGAAAACTGTCGCCGTTGATGAACACGTGGTGCGCGTCGTACATCATTCGGGTCCGCCGATCCAGCCTGATGGCGCCGCCGTCCCATTCGGTCTCGGGCTCGTCGAACCAGACGCGCGGCTTGGGATCCGTCATCACCTCCCCCAGCGCGCAGGCCAATGAACGCGCATCGCCCGCCAGCCGAGCCAACGCATCCGCAGCAAAGGCCTGCAACGATTCAGGGACCGCAGCGGGACTCGATGTGGCCGACTGTTGCGCGTCTTTGTAAAGGGTGTCGTCCTCGTAGGCTTCAGTCATGCGCAGCAGAACTTCGCCCATCAAATCGTTGCGCTTGGGCACACGGAAACCAATGGAGTAAGTCATGCAGCCATCCGACTCGGCAATGCCGTCGTGCGACCAACCGGGCGGCAAATACAACATGTCACCCGGCTCCAGGAGGTGCTCCTCCTCCGGCTCGAAGCGAGACAAAATTTTCAAAGGCACGTCGGGCTGCAACGATCGGTCCGCTTGGCGCCCAATGCGCCAACGACGGATGCCCGCCGCCTGCAAGAGAAAAACGTCGTAGCTGTCAAAGTGAGGCCCCACGCCGCCGGTTCGCGTCGCCCAGGAAATCATCACGTCGTCCAAACGAGCATCGGGCAGAAACCGGAACCGTTGCATGAGGGCATGAACCGCATCGCAGTGCAAATCCACCCCCTGCACCAGAAAAGTCCAACCCGGTTGATGTCGAGGCGGCCAATCGGCTGCGCCAATCGGCCCGTGGATCAACTGCCAAGGCGAGGGGCGCTGTGCGCCGCGCCGCACCTTCCGGCCAGCCGCCGAATCAGCGTCACGGACGATCAAGCGGGACTCAACTTCTTCTCGTGCCGCCAAATCGAACAATGCGGCCTCGGACAGAAGGGGTTGAAAACCTGCAATGGCCTGCCGGATCAGCAACGGCTTTTTCTGCCAGTGACGGCGCATGAACCCATCAGGCGACAGCCCGCCCAACAATGCCAATGGCTCGTTCAAGGGGGGAAGGGGTGAGAGGGGCGCGACGGTTGTGGTCGCAGCGGTCAGTCGGGATGAAGCACGGGTCATGGGACAATTGTCGGATGAAAATCACCGAGCAATGCGTGGTCGCGCTGACCTGGACGCTGAAAGACACACTGGGCGAAGTGCTGGATGCGCTGGACGAGCCCATCGAGTTTCTGGTGGGTGGTGACGACCTGCTGGAAGCCATTGAAACCCGCTTACAGGGCCATGCCGTCGGTGACCGGGTGGCCTTGCAACTGGAGCCCGAGCAAGCGTTTGGCGACTACATCGACCGGCTGGTGTTTTTAGAGCCCCGCAGCCGCTTTCCCGCCGACGTGGAAGAGGGCATGGCGTTTGAGGGCCTGCCGGCTGGCTGCAATCCAGACGCGCCAGCAGACCGGCTGTACTTCGTGACCGAGCTTTACCCTGAACATCTGGTGCTGGACGGCAATCACCCGTTGGCCGGCATTGCCTTGCGACTGGACCTGACGGTGCATGGGGTTCGGGAAGCGACCGAGACAGAGGTGGGCAACGGCTCCTTGGGCGTTGGATTTTTTCGAATCGGTCCCAGCGACATCAGCCATCAGGTGACCCACTCCCTGCAGCAGGCGCACGGCCATGACCCTGATGAGGATGAGGGGTGCGACGCACCCGGGCACCGGCACCTGCATTGAGCGCGGCAGTTGCCACGCACCGCTCAGGCGGTTCCGGTTGACCCATAGCCCGATGCACCGCGTGCAGTTGGCTCAAAGTCAATCACCTCCCGGAAGGTCGCCTGAACCACCGGCACGATCACGAACTGGGCCAGGCGCTCCAAGGGTTGCAGGGTGTAAGCAACTGAACTGCGGTTCCACGCGCTCACCATCAACTGCCCCTGGTAATCGCTGTCGATCAAGCCGACCAGGTTGCCCAGCACTATGCCGTGCTTGTGTCCCAAGCCTGAGCGGGGAAGAATCAGTCCCGCAAACCCAGCGTCTTTGAGGTGCACGCTCAAGCCCGTGGGAATCAACTGCCAAGCATTTGGCTCAAGCACCACAGGGGCCTGCACGCACGCCCTCAAGTCCAGCCCCGCGGAGCCAACGGTGGCATAGGCGGGTGGGTTGTCGCGCAGACGGTCGTCCAGAATTTTGATGTCGACTTGCATGATGGGCAATAAAAAAACATGAAAAAGCCCGTCCGCGAGACCACTCGCGAACGGGCAAAACCCTGAGGCAGGGGGCGTTCAGCGGATCGGATGGTACCGAAATCCACCGCGCCGCGCATCAGTGACTTGTCACTGCTTCATCGACTCCTTCAGCGCCTTCATGGGATCGTCGGCATCGTCTGCAGCCGGTGTCGGCATTGTGGTGTCCGCCTCCGCACCGTCAGCGGCCGGAGCGGTTTCATCAGCTCCGGTTGGCGCCTCTTCCGCAGAGGCCTCTGGCTCCATACCCGGCATGTTGTTCAGCATGTCGGTCACTGCGGCATCGTCGACCTGTACGGGCTTCTCGATGCTGCCGGTGACCACACCCGGAAACGCGATCACCACAGCAACCATGATGAGCTGCAAGATGATGAACGCAATCGACCCCTTGTAGATCTGTGCGGTCGTCACTGCAGGAATGCGCGCCTTGGTGACCACGTCGGTGTAATCGCTGCGGGCGGCGACGCTGCGCAGGTAGAACAGCGCAAAACCGAACGGTGGGGTCAGGAACGAGGTCTGCAGGTTCATCGCCAGGATGATGCCGAACCAAATCAGGTCGATGCCCATCTTCTCCGCCACGGGCGCCAGCAACGGCACCACGATGAACGCGATTTCGAAGAAGTCGATGAACATGCCCAGCACGAACACCAGCGCGTTGACCACGAGCAGGAAACCCATCTGGCCGCCGGGTACCTTGTCGAACAGGTGTTCCACCCAGAAATGTCCATCCGCCGCGTTGAACGTGAAGCTGAACACGGTGGAGCCGATCAGAATGAACAGCACAAAAATGGCCAGCTTGGTGGTGTTTTCCATGGCCTGCAACAGCAGGCTGAAGCTCAGGCGACCGCGAGCGCCGGCCATGATCAACGCACCCAGCGCCCCCATGGCGCCACCCTCGGTGGGCGTCGCCACGCCCAGAAAGATGGTGCCCAGCACCAGAAAGATCAGCACCAGGGGAGGAATGAGCACGAAGGTCACCTGCTCGGCCAAGCGTGACAGCAGACCGATGCGCAGCACCCGGTTCACAATGGCCAGCGCCAACGCCAGAAACGAGGCCACGGTGATGGACAGGATCAGGACTTCATCCCCGCCAGCGGGCATTTCTCGACCAAACATCGGGTTGATGATGCCCTCATGGACTTGCGACCTTGCGTACCCCGCCGCAGCACACACGGCCAGCAACAGGCCGAGGGAACGGTGTCCACTTGCGCCGGTGGGCTCGGTGTAAATGCGGGCTTCGGCCGGCAGGGCTGGCACCCAATCGGGCTTAAAAATGGCCACAGAAGCAATGAACAGCAGGTAGAGGCCCACCAGCATCAGGCCTGGAATGAGGCCGCCGGCGTACATGTCGCCCACCGAACGGCCCAACTGGTCCGCCAGCACGATCAGCACCAACGAGGGGGGAATGGCCTGCGCCAAGGTTCCCGACGCGGTGATGGTGCCGGTGGCAATGGTGCGGTTGTAGCCGTAGCGCAGCATGATGGGCAGCGAGATCAGGCCCATGGAGATGACGGCAGCCGCCACCACACCCGTGGTGGCCGCAAGCAATGCCCCCACCAGCACCACCGCCACGGCCAAGCCGCCGCGGACAGGACCAAAGACTTGGCCCACGGTCTCCAGCAGGTCTTCGGCCATTCGGCTGCGCTCCAGGATGATGCCCATCAGCGTGAAGAACGGAATGGCCAACAGGGTGTCGTTCTGCATGATGCCGAACACCCGCAGCGGCAAGGCCTGGAACAAATTGGAAGGGAACAGGCTCAGCTCCATGCCCACAACGCCGAAGAACAGCCCGGTGGCCGCCAGCGCAAAGGCCACGGGAAAGCCGCTGAGCAGGAACACCAGCAGGCCGCTGAACATCAACGGCACGAAATTGGCGGTCAGAAATTCAATCATCTCAGTTCACCTTCGCAGCCTTGGCGGCTTGTTGTTCGGCCAGCAGGGCTTGCGCGAGTTTTTCTTCGTCAGAGGGCCCGTCATGGGCGAGTACGTCGGGTCCATGGCCCGTCAGGAAAGCCACGCGCTTGATGAGTTCTGAGCAAGCCTGGATGGCCAACATCAAAAAGCCAAGCGGTATCAGCCCGTAAACCGGCCAGCGAACCAGTCCCCCCGCGTTGGAGGACATTTCGCCGGAAACCCATGCGTTTTCAAACACCGGCCAGCTCAGCTTCACCATGAGAAAGCAGAGCGGAAACACAAACACCAGGATGCCCAGCACGTCCACCAGGTTGCGTCCGCGCGCACTGAACTTGCTGGAAATGAAATCGATGCGAACGTGGGCATTTTTGAGGAATGCATACCCCGAACCCAGCATGAACACAGCGGCAAACAAATACCACTGCACTTCAAGAAAGGCATTCGAGCTGATGTCGAATGCCTTTCGAACGATTGCGTTTGTCGCGCTGATGAGGGTGGTGGCCAAAATGCACCACATCATTATTTTTCCGACCCAAGTGGTCATCGCGTCGATGAGGCGCGACAGGGAGAGAAGTAAAGGCATGAATGGACTCCAAACAGGAGAAAGGGAAGGCAGACTGCACGCAATGTTTCAGAAATAGGCTGAAAAAAAGCTGACGACAACGGCTGCCCATTAACGAAAAAACCCCGCAAGTGCAGGGTTTTCTCGTCGCGGCTTGATGCTTACAGCTTTGCGCTTTGCATGTATCGATCGAACTGGGCTTCGGTGAAACGGAACCACAGGTTCTGGTCTTTGCGGAAAGCTGAATAGTCCGCGTAGATTTTTTTCCAGTTGGGGTTGCTGGCGCTCAATTCAGCGTAAAGCGCATTGGCCTGTTTGAACGCCTCGTCCATGACCACCTTGGGGAACGGCAAAACCTTGGCGCCAGCTGCAACCAGCCGCTTGAGCGCAGCGGGGTTGCGCGCGTCGTACATGGACTGCATGGTGGTGTGGGCGTGGGAGGCGGCGCATTCCACAATCGCTTTGTTGTCCGCAGACAGGGCGTTGTATGCGGCTTTGTTGATGTAGAAGTCGAGCTGGGCACCGCCCTCCCACCAGCCGGGGTAGTAGTAGTTCTTGGCCACTTTTTGAAAGCCCAGCTTTTCGTCGTCATACGGCCCCACCCATTCGGTGGCGTCGATGGTGCCTTTCTCCAGCGCCTGGTAAATCTCGCCACCGGGGATGTTTTGCGGGACACCACCCATGCGGCTGAGCACTTTGCCGGCGAAGCCGCCAATGCGCATTTTCAGGCCCTTGATGTCGGCCAGGGTCTTGATTTCCTTGCGATACCAGCCACCCATTTGTGCGCCGGTGTTGCCGCCGGGGAAGTTGACGATGTTGTACTGGTCGTAAAACTCACGGAACAGCTTCATGCCGTTGCCGTCGTAAAACCAGGCGGTGAGCTGGCGGCTGTTCAGACCGAAGGGAATGGCACAACCCAAAGCAAAGGTGTCGTCCTTTCCGAAAAAGTAGTACGGCGCCGTGTGGGCCATCTCGACGGTGCCCTGCTGCACGCCGTCCACCACACCAAAGGCGGGCATCAACTCACCACCGGGGTGCACGGAGACCGTGAACTTGCCGCCGGACATTTCGTTGACCTTCTTGGCGAACACATCGGCAGCGCCGTAGATGGTGTCCAGCGCCTTGGGAAAGCTGGACGCCAGACGCCAGCGAATGGCCGCCTGCGCATGAACAGCGGGGGCGGCACCAGCAGCCAGCACGCCAGCAATGCCTGCGTTTTTGATGAGGGAACGACGATCCATAAGTTTGACTCCGTGGTTGGATTGATCTCACACCCGGACGCCGTGGGCCACTGCGCCGGAGACTGAACAGTCAAACTCATTGTAGGAAGGGGGGTCGCGCACCATCGTGGGGGTTTTCCCTCGGAAACGCACCCGTTTGGGCGGGTGTTCAGCTTGCTGCAAGCTTTGCACGCCAGGCAAAGCCCGATCGCTCAAAACCAGCGTGAAAAGATTTCACGCCAACGGGTGCGCCTCGGCCGTCCACGCCCGAACCGATGCCTGGATGCCTGATGCATCCAGTCCCTGCAAGGCCAGCAGCCGGGCCGGGTCGCCATGGTCAATGAAGCCATCCGGCAGACCGAGAGTCAACACCGGGCGCTGCAACCCGAGGGTTTGCAAGGCCTCCAGAACGGCGCTGCCCGCACCGCCCATGATGGCGCCCTCCTCCACCGTGACCAGATGGGGATGGCCGAGCGCCACCTCGCGCAGCAAGTCCATGTCCAGCGGCTTGACCCACCGCATGTCCACCACGGTGGCGTCCAGGGCATCGGCCGCCACCCGGGTGGCGGCCAGCAGGGTGCCAAACACCAGAAACGCCACGCCCTGGCCCTGACGGCGCACCACGCCGCGCCCAAAGGGCAGCGGCTCCAGGTGGCTGGGCACGGCAACGCCGGGGCCACTGCCCCTGGGGTAGCGCACCGCCACCGGATGGTCTTGCTGGAATGCAGTGGTCAGCAAGCCGCGGCATTCGGCTTCGTCGCTCGGGCAGGCGATGGACACCTGGGGTATGCAACGCAAGTAGGCCACGTCGTAAGCGCCCGCGTGGGTGGCCCCATCGGCGCCGACCAGACCGGCGCGGTCCAGCGCAAACACCACGGGCAGCCGCTGCAGCGCCACGTCGTGAATGAGCTGGTCGTAACCGCGCTGCAAAAAAGTGGAATAAATGGCCACCACGGGCTTGAGGCCCTCGCACGCCAGACCGGCGGCAAAGGTCACGGCGTGTTGCTCGGCAATGCCCACGTCGTGGTAGCGGTCGGGAAAGCGCTGCTCAAACGCCACCAGGCCCGAGCCCTCGCGCATGGCGGGGGTGATGGCGACCAGCCGGGGGTCTTGCGCCGCCATGTCGCACAGCCACTGGCCGAACACCTGCGTGAAGGTGGGTTTGGTGGGGGCGCTGGACGGCACCAGGCCCACCGCCGGGTCGAACTTGCCGGGGCCGTGGTAGGCCACGGGGTCGGCTTCGGCCAGCTTGTAGCCCTGCCCTTTTCGGGTCACCACATGCAAAAACTGCGGGCCTTTCAGGTGGCGCAGGTTTTCCAGCGTGGGAATCAGGGAATCCAAATCATGGCCGTCAATGGGGCCGACGTAGTTGAAGCCGAATTTTTCAGACAGCGTGGCGGGCACCACCATGCCTTTGGCGTGTTCTTCCAGCCGCTTGGCCAGCTCGAACAGCGGCGGCGCGTTTTTCAGCACCTGCTTGCCCACCTGCTTGGCCGCCGCGTAAAAACGGCCGCTCATGAGCTGTGCCAGGTAGCGGTTGAGCGCGCCCACCGGGGGCGAGATGGACATGTCGTTGTCGTTCAACACCACCAGCAGGGGCACGTCTTGCACGCCGGCGTTGTTCAGCGCCTCAAAGGCCATGCCGGCGGTCATGGCGCCGTCGCCAATCACGGCGATTGCATGTCGGTGCTCGCCCTTTTGCCGAGCGGCCACCGCCATGCCCAACGCAGCAGAAATGGAGGTGGAGGAGTGGGCGGTGCCAAAGGCGTCGTAAGGGCTCTCGCTGCGGCGGGGAAAACCGCTGATGCCGCCCAGCTGCCGCAGGGTGGCCATCTGGTCGCGCCGCCCGGTGAGAATTTTGTGGGGATAGGTCTGGTGGCCCACGTCCCAGACGATGCGGTCTTCGGGCGTCTGGAACACGTAGTGCAGGGCGATGGTGAGTTCGACGGTGCCCAGGTTGGAACTGAGGTGACCGCCGGTGCGCGACACGCTGTCCAGCACGAATTGCCGCAGTTCAACGGCCAGGGCGGGCAATTGGTCGCGGCGCAGAGCGCGCAGGTCCGACGGTTGTTG
>JACCDH011462586.1_pt1 | contig 10969 bp, 8 predicted proteins | sample 7442481 | NCBI WGS metagenome assembly JACCDH01 (sample SAMN15323433, study PRJNA562643) | freshwater metagenome | isolation source: river surface water | place: USA:Blue River Watershed | collected 2017-08-15 | reverse complement strand
CAACGAATTCTGATTCACCTAAAATATCTTCTAACTTATTTAATGTAGTTTGAGTCAATTTCATAATTATGCATTGATTTATAGGGTAGTAAGTGGACATACAAATATAGTTTTTTAGCAAACTAAGGGGGGATTTTAGGCGGAGTAGTTATTCACATTTCGTACCTTTACCAACACTCATTTTATATGGCTTTTACACATCGAAAAATTATTAATGACCCGGTTCATGGTTTTATCACCATTAATGATCCACTCATTTTTGAAATAATCAATCATCCTTTTTATCAGCGATTAAGAAGGATTCAACAAATGGCATTAGCACAATTAGTTTATCCGGGTGCTGTGCATACCCGACTACATCATTCATTGGGCGCTTATCATTTAATGAGCATGGCCATTAATGAACTAAGGGACAAAGGGGTGGAAATTACATCCGAGGAAGCACTTGCGGCAAAAGCAGCCATTTTATTACATGATATCGGACATGGTCCTTATTCACATGCATTAGAAAAGGTACTACTAAAAGGAATTAATCATGAAGACCTTTCCTTAGTGATTATGGACGCATTAAATGAGGATAGCCATCCAAATTTGAATGGACAATTAAGTTTGGCCATTCAAATCTTTACCAATCAATATCCAAAGAAATTTTTACACCAATTAATCAGTGGTCAACTCGACGTTGATCGCCTAGATTATCTATCCAGAGATAGCTTTTTTACAGGTGTAAGTGAAGGCGTGGTGGGCTATGAACGCATTTTAAAAATGCTAACAGTCAGAGACAATGAATTGGTGGTGGAAGAAAAAGGCATCAATAGCGTAGAGAAATTTTTACTTTCAAGACAATTAATGTACTGGCAGGTTTATCGACACAAAACGGTGGTGGCTAGTGAAAAAATGTTGGTGAAAATAATTGAACGTGCTCAATACTTATTTAAGCAAAACAATGCTTCAGTAAAAACGAATGCAGTACTCGATTACTTTTTATCCAATCCGAACATTGAAATTAAGGACCTTGATTTACATGCTTATTGTAATTTAGACGATACCGATATTTTACATGCCATTAAACAATGGCAACACAATGAGGACCCTATATTGTCCCTATTGTGTAAGGGATTGCTCAATAGAAAGTGTTTTAAATGTCAAATTCAAGCTGAACCCATCAGGGAGGAGCAGTGGGAAAAAGCGCGCGCGACCATCGCTTCCAAGCACTCTTATAAGGAGGAGGACCTTTCCTTTTTATGTTTCCAAGGCACGGTGTCCAATACCTTGTATAAAAATGACAATGAAACCATTAAAATTTTGCTAAAAACCGGTGAAATTGTTAACATTTCAGCCATTCAGAACGCTTTAATCGTTGAAAGTCTTTCTGCCCCGGTGAAAAAATTTTACATTTGCTTACTTAACGATTAACCTCCTTCAAATATTAACGAATGCTACAATTTAGTGCCCAACAAGTTGCGATGATGATTCAAGGAAAAGTAGAAGGTGATGCAACTGTAACCGTTTCTCAATTTGGAAAAATTGAAGAAGCAATCGCTGGCCAAATTTCTTTTTTAGCCAACCCTAAATATGAAACGTTTTTATACCAAACAAAAGCAAGCATTCTTATTGTTAATGAAAGTTTGGTGTTAAAAAATCCAATTACTGCAACTTTAATCAGGGTACCTGATGCGTATGCGGCATTTGCTACATTACTTACAAAATACCAAGCATTAAAAGCACAGCAGTTAACTGGCGTGCAAACACCCTCCCATATTTCAAAAACAGCCACTTTAGGAGAAGGACATTATGTTGCTGCATTTGCGCATATTGGCGAACAAGTAAAAATTGGAAACAATGTAAAAATATTTGCCAATGTAGTCATTGGTGACAATGTGGTGATAGGTGATAATGTTATTCTACATCCTGGTGTAGTGATTTATGCAGACTGTTTATTAGGCAACAATATCACCATACACGCTGGTGCAATTATAGGCAGTGATGGGTTTGGATTTGCTCCTACTGCTGATGGAGGTTTTCAAAAAGTGCCTCAATTGGGCAATGTAATTATTGAGGACAATGTAGAGATTGGCGCAAATACCACTATAGATAGAGCAACGATTGGCTCCACTTTAATCAAAAAAGGAGTTAAACTAGACAATCTTATACAAATCGCACACAATGTTGAAGTGGGAGAAAATACGGTCATTGCTGCACAAACAGGCGTAAGTGGTAGTACAAAAATTGGAAAAAATGTAATGATTGGTGGCCAAGTGGGTATTGCCGGTCATTTAAGTGTTGCTGATGGAATAAAAATTGCGGCAAAAAGTGGCATTACCAAAAGCTTCAAAGAGCCAAATTTAACCCTTACCGGCAACCCTGCAGGGGACCATAATAGCTCATTAAGGGCCCAAGTACACATGAAAAACCTTCCAAACCTTGAAAAAAGGGTGAAAGAATTGGAAATATTGCTTGCACAACAGTCTCAAAAAGGCTAATTAACCTAATTTTGTGGAAATCATCGCTTTAAGTAGCGAGTTAAACTTTTATAGTGTATGGATGAGCATTTTAATCCCGACAAACAGCATACCCTTACTGCCCCCATTAGCATTAGTGGTACTGGATTGCACACGGGTGTATTGGTGGATATGACTTTGAATCCGGCTAATCCTGGTTTTGGCATTCAATTCCAAAGAGTGGATTTACCCAATAAACCAATTATCAAAGCTGATTGTGATTTGGTAACCGATACGAGCCGTGGTACAACCCTTCAGGTGGGTGATGCCAAAATAAGTACAGTGGAACATATTTTAGCCGCATTAGTTGGTATGGGGGTTGATAATGTATTGATTGAAGTGAATGGCCCAGAAATACCAATTGTGGATGGAAGCTCTACCCCATTTATAGAACTTATTGAAGGCATTGGTGTATTAGAACAAGACGCCGCAAAAGCATGGTATAGTATTGATGAAAATATTTTTCATTACGATGAAGGCAAAAGAGTGGAGATGGTTGCCTTACCCGCACTCGATTATCAAATTACAACCCTGATTGATTTTAATAGTCCTGTATTAGGCACACAGCATGCTGCTTTGAAAACCATCAAAGATTTTAAAGCAGAAATTGCACCTTGTCGTACTTTTTGTTTTTTACATGAATTAGAAGCTTTATTGGAACACGACCTCATTAAAGGAGGCGATATCAATAATGCCATTGTAGTGGTGGATAAACCAGTGACCGATGAGGAAATGGGACGCCTTGCAAAAGTGTTTAAGCGAGAAAGAATTGAAGTTAAAAGTGAAGGTTATTTAAATAACTTAGAATTAAGATTTCCGAACGAGCCTGCAAGACATAAATTATTGGATGTGGTGGGCGACCTTGCCTTAATTGGATATCCCATTAAAGCAAGAATCATTGCCAATAGACCTGGGCATAGTAGCAATGTAGAATTTGCTAAAAAAATTAAGCAATACATTAAAAAAAACAAGCACGTTAAAGATGTGCCTGTATATGATCCTGCGTTAACCCCTGTATTTAATTTAGAGCAGATTGAAAAAATATTGCCCCACCGTTATCCGTTTTTGTTTGTTGACAAAATTATTGAGTTAACCGATACCGTTATTGTGGGTGTTAAAAATGTAACCTTCAATGAATGGTTTTTCCCAGGGCATTTCCCAGGAAATCCTGTAATGCCAGGAGTATTGCAAATTGAAGCATTGGCTCAAACTGGGGGTATCCTTTGTATTAATGCCATGCCTGAAGGAAGTTATGATACTTATTTCTTAAAAATAGACAATTGTAAATTCAAGGCCATGGTTAAACCTGGTGATACCATGTTGTTGAAAATGGAATTGACTGCTCCCATCCGTCGTGGCATTTGTGAAATGCGCGGCACTGTTTATGTAAACGGTAAAGTAGCTACCGAAGCTGACTTAGTTGCACAGGTGGTAAAAAGAGTAGAATAAAAAATTAAAAAAATATGACCCATCCATTTACCTATATCGATCCAAATGCAAAAATTGCACCCAATGTAAAAATTGACCCCTTCACCGTCATTCACGGAGAAGTTGTCATTGGCGAAGGCACATGGATTGGGAGTAATGTGACCATTATGAATGGTACTAAGATTGGGAAAAATTGTCGCATATTTCCTGGAGCGGTTATTGGAGCCGATCCGCAGGATTTAAAATTCAATGGCGAAAAAACATCGGTTGAAATTGGTGATGGAACGACCATTAGAGAATTTGTAACCATTAACCGTGGTACTTCCGACCGATGGATTACCAAAGTAGGTAACCATTGTTTAATAATGGCTTATAGTCATATTGCGCATGATTGCATCATTGGCAATAACTGTATTTTAAGTAATAGTGTACAAATTGCAGGCCATGTAACCTTAGGTGACTATGCTTGGATTGCGGGTGTGAGTGCAGTGCATCAATTTGTGAATATTGGTCAACATGCTTATATCGCTGGAGGTAGCTTAGTAAGTAAGGATGTCCCTCCTTACATTAAAGCAGTTCGCAACCCATTAAGTTATGGTGGTGTAAATAGTGTTGGATTAAAAAGAAGAGGATTTACTTTGGAAAAAATCAATCATATTTTAGATATCTATCGCTTTATATTTAATAAAGGAATGAACACCACACAGGCCCTTGAATTTATTGAGGAAGAATTGCCTGCAACAGATGAACGTGATGAAATTGTGACATTTATTAGAGAAAGTGGACGTGGCATAATCAAACGTTTTGGAAAAGGCGTTGTTGAAGAAGATTAATTATGGTACAAATAACCCTAAAAGAGGCAGGTAAAAGATTCAATAAGGATTGGATTTTCAAAAACCTGAATTACACTTTTACAACGGGTGAACATTATGCCTTGATTGGCAATAATGGTTCAGGCAAAAGTACTTTGTTACAAATCATTTCAGGATATGCTACATTATCCAAAGGCAGTATTGAATGGGGCGCATTTGACTCCAATACTATTTTTCAACAAATAAGCATTGCGGCTCCTTACCTTGAAGTAGTGGAGGAATTTACAACCAAAGAGCAATTTGAATTTCACGAAAAATTTAAGCCGCTTAGAAAGGATCTTTCGATAACTGATATGATTGAAATGATTGGTTTAAAAGAAGCAACCGATAAACAAATCAGGTATTATAGCAGTGGAATGAAACAAAGATTGAAATTGGCATTGGCGATTTTTTCAGAAACTCCGGTCCTACTTTTAGACGAACCTTGTAGTAATTTAGACAAGGAAGGTTATGCGCTTTACCAAAATTTGATTCAACAATATGCAATGCATAAATTAATTATTGTAGGTAGCAACGATCCACAGGAATATCAATATTGCAATAAGCAAATTAATTTGCATGATTTTAAAAACTAACTCCTACTTGCAATTAATAAATTTAAGTCTGTAAATTTTAATTGAAATTTCTCACTAATGTAAAAATCGGTAAGTGCTCCTTTATATAAATAAATACCTTCTCTTAAATGCACTTGTTGCCAAATAATTTCTTCCAAGCCACCTTGGTCCCCCACCTGAATTAACAAAGGCATTAATACATTACTAATGGCCTGACTCGCAGTACGCGCAAATCCACTAGGAATATTGGGGACTCCATAATGTATTACATTGTGTTTGGTAATAATGGGATGCTCATGATTGGTTAACTCACTGGTTTCAAAACAACCGCCACGGTCAATAGCAACATCAATAATAATACTGCCAGGTCGCATAGCAGCTACCATTTCCTCCGTTACAACAATTGGCGCACGACCAATTTCATTGCGCAAAGCACCCACAGCCACTTCACAAGTTTTTAATTGCTTTGCTAAAATTTTGGGTTCTAATACACTGGTCCAAACTCTTTGTCCTAAATTATTTTGCAGTCTTTGTAAGCGCGAAACATTATTATCAAATACTTTCACACTGGCACCTAATGCCAATGCGTTTCTGGTGGCAAATTCACCAACAATATCTGCACCTATAATCACTACTTTAGTTGGCGGCACCCCACTAATTCCTCCTAATAAAACACCCTTGCCTTGGTTAAAATTACTCAAGTACTGTCCTGCAATTAACATCACCGCACTTCCAGCAATTTCTCCCATGCTTCTTAAAATGGGGTAATTTTGATTTTCATCTTTAATATTTTCAATAGCAAGTGCTGTGATTTTCTTGGCCATCAATTGTTCCACCAATTCTTTTTTCAAAGCCGACAAGTGCAAGGGCGAAATAATAATTTGGTGCATTTGTAAATAAGGCAAATCCGCTTCAACAGGTGGGGCCGTTTTTACCAATATTGGACATTTATATACTTCTTCTTTTTCAAATACAATCCGCGCGCCTGCTTCGGCATAATCATGGTCCGAATACCTACTCCCCGCCCCTGCGCCCGACTCCACCATTACTTCATGTCCATTGGCAACCAATACGCCTACTGCATCAGGAATCAATCCGATTCTATTTTCTTGAAAGGCAATTTCCTTAGGAATGCCAATTAATAAGGACTTTGACCTATGGGGTATATCCAACACTTCTTCCTGTGTTTCATAGGAAAAAGAGCTCGAAATAAGGGGCTTAAAACTACTCATACGGACAAGTTTTTATGAAGGTATAAAAATCCTTCTATGTTCGGGATCTAATATTTGAATTTCAAGTTTCAATGCATTGTCGGGCAATAATGTGGGTGCTTTTTCAGGCCACTCAATAAAGGATAAATCGGCCTCATCCATGGCCGCTTCAACCCCTGTTCTGCGCGCTTCCGCTTCATCCTCCAAACGGTACCAATCCATATGATAAATAAGCTGTCCTTTTGCCTCATATTCATTCATAATGGAAAAAGTAGGACTAGCCACGGCATCCTGCACACCCAATTGCTTACAAATTTGTCCAATTAAGGTAGTTTTTCCCGCACCCATGGGGGCAAAAAAAGCCCATACGGGTTTATCGGCATGCAACTTAATTAATGTAGCCGCTACCTCCTCCAATTGGTCCAATGTGTACGTCATATCCATTGCTCAAAGATACATCAACAATCATAAAGCCAAAAAATAGAAATCTCAAAAGGGTTGTACCTTTACAGTGTAATATCATTTACACAGAAATCTTGAAATGAAGCTTTATGGAAAATGTACAATTAAAAGTGGACGGCATTAGTTGCACCAACTGCGCACTCACTATACATAAGTATTTGGAAAATCAAGGAGTAACTGAACCTAAAGTAAGTTTTATGGAAGGGGAAGTACAGTTTGAATTACCCCCTACAATAAAAAAAGAAACACTTATTAAAGGCATTACTAATTTAGGATTCAAAGTGCGCGGTCAGGAAGAAGCTGCTCCTACAAAAAAGTGGTTGGACAATAATAAGGAACGTGCTTTGTTTTGTTTCATTTTTACCATTCCATTGGTTGCCCATATGATACCAGGCATTCATCAAATTCCTGGCATGCATGTTTTCATGAATCCTTATGTTCAATTAGCCATTACCCTTCCTGTATTTATTGTGGGCATGAGCTATTTTGGGAAAAGTGCCTGGAACAGTATGCTCAATGGCATACCGAATATGAATGTATTGGTAAGCATTGGCACACTTGCTTCCTTTGGGTATAGTTTATATGGCACGCTTATCGGCAAAGGGATGGAGTTTGCATACTATGAAACCACTGCAACGATTTTTACATTAGTATTTTTTGGAAATTTTTTGGAAGACTATTCTATTGAATCCACTCAACGTGCATTAAAGGATTTAGTAAAAGCCCAAAAGGTAATGGCCAACATGATTGTGTTTGATGAAAACCATAAAGAAATTTTATTTACAGTAGAAAGCGATACTTTAAAAGTGGGTGACTTAGTATTAATTAATTCCGGCGAAACCATTCCTATGGATTGTAAAGTACTATGGGGAGAAGCCAATGTCAATGAATCTATTGTAACCGGGGAGAGTGTTCCTGTATTTAGAAAGATGAACGATATTTTATTAGGTGGAAGCACTATTGAAAATGGAACCTTAAAAGCCTATATCACTGCGGTTGGAAATGACACTGTGCTTGCAAATATTTTAAAAATGGTAAAATCGGCACAGGGGGAGAAACCTCCGGTACAAATATTAGCCGACAAAATTTCAGCCATCTTTGTTCCCTTGGTCATTAGTATTGCAATAGTAACCCTATTGGGTAATTATTTTTTCGCACACAATGCAAGTGGAAACCCCATTGGTTTTGGAGAAAGTATGTTAAGGGCCATTGCCGTATTGGTTATTTCCTGTCCATGTGCAATGGGGTTAGCTACCCCTGCGGCTATTGCAGTGGGATTAGGTCGTGGTGCGCGCAACGGTATTGTTTTTAAAAATGCAAAGAGCTTAGAAACATTCAAGGATATCAAACAAGTTGTATTTGACAAAACCGGCACTTTGACTACTGGCCATTTTGAAATTGCCTCTTTTCATATTCATGGCAACATGAGCGAAGCAGATTTTAAATCTCTTGTTTATTCATTAGAAAGATATTCCAATCATCCAATTGCAAAATGCATAAGTACCAATTGGAAATCGAATAATGCCACGAATTGGGCAAAGATAGAAGAAGTAAAGGGCATGGGCATTCAAGCAAAGGACAAGGAGGGCAACGAATATTGGGCAGGTTCATTTAAAACACTAGCCGATCAAAGCGCCCAAGATGGACATAATGTATATATCCAAAAAAATGGAGTACTTATTGGATGGGTGGATGTCACCGATCAAATAAGACCTGAAGCAAAAGAAGTGATTGAAACCTTGCATCAACAAGGCATACATACCATTTTATTAAGTGGTGATAGAAAGGAAAAATGCGAAGCAGTAGGAAAGACATTGGGCATTCAGGAAATAATTAGTGAACAAAGTCCTTCAGATAAATTAGAAAAATTAGAAGCACTTACTACAATTGCACCAACTGCCATGGTGGGAGATGGAATTAATGATGCGCCTGCATTGGCCAAAGCAACAGTGGGTATTTCATTAAGTAACGCATCACATATTGCTATTCAAAGTGCACAAGTTATTTTAATGAACCAGGGATTAAAAAACCTACCCATGTCATTGGGTTTAGGAAGACGCACCTATGAAACTATCAAAGAAAATTTAGCTTGGGCATTTTCCTATAATATTGTAGCCATCCCCATTGCTGCATTAGGTTTATTAGGCACTTGGGGACCTACTTATGGTGCTTTGATTATGGGACTAAGTGATGTAGTATTGGCATTAAACTCACTTCGATTATTTAAAAAGAAATTAGTGTAATAAGTTGTCCAAGGAGTTAAATACCATATTAAAAACCTACTGGGGTTATGAAAGCTTTAGGCCACAGCAGCTTTCCGTAATCAATGCTGTGTTAGCGCAAAAAGATACCCTTGCCTTATTACCCACAGGAGCCGGGAAATCAATTTGCTTTCAAGTACCTACCCTATTTGCCAACGGAATATGTATTGTGGTAAGCCCATTAATTGCGCTCATGCAGGACCAAGTAAAAGATTTGCAGTCTAAAAATATTCCTGCGATTGCTTTGGGCGGTAATTTAAGCGAGGAAGCACAAGCCGAAGTTTTGGCGGCGGCCATCAAGGGAAAATATAAATTCATTTATTGTTCACCAGAAAAGTTGGCGCAGAAAAATTTTCAAGAAGCCATCAGTAAAATCAAAGTGACTTTATTTGCTATTGATGAAGCACATTGTATTTCACAATGGGGCTATGATTTTAGACCCCCTTATCGAAAGCTCAATGTGTTAAAACAACTATTTCCCAAAGTACCTATTTTAGCCATTACTGCATCGGCTATCCCAAAAGTGCAAGAAGACATTACTACACAATTGGATTTCAATAATGCCACCATTATCACAGATCGTTTTTTAAGGCCCAACCTACAATACATTGTCCAAAAGGTACCCGTAAAAATTCATAGTTTAAGAAATAGCTTAAATGAATTAACGGGGGCTGCCATTATTTATTGCAATACAAGAAATAATGTTACACATCTTGCTCAATTATTGCATAGCTATGGATACAAGGTAGCTGCCTATCATGCGGGTATGACGATGGAAGAAAGAAAATTGGTACAAGCTAATTGGATGCAAAACATAACCCCTATTGTAGTGTGTACAAGCGCCTTTGGTATGGGTATTAATAAAGGCAATGTACGCATGGTGGTGCATTACGATATCCCTGGAAGTTTAGAACAATATTATCAGGAAGCAGGGCGTGCAGGCAGGGATGGCCATAAAGCTGCTGCCATATTATTGTATCAACAAAATGATTGGGATTATTGGATAGAACTACAAGAAAAAAAATATCCTTCCATTGATACCATCAAGAAAATATACCAGGACTTAGCCGACTTTGTACAATTACCCGTAGGTATGGGTGAAAAACAACAATTTATATTTGACTTCGAAAACTTTTGTATCGTCTTTAAATGGGATAAAATAATTGCACGCAACGCCTTAAGCTGGATTCAACAAGAAGGGCATATACGTTTCTCTGAATCTGCATTTACCCCCTCCATGGTACAAGTACTTGGGGATCGTTACAGTATTGAAAATTTCCAAAATGAAAACGAAGCGGCTGGTGCAGTATTGCAAACCCTACTCAGAACCTATGGTGGCATATTGGATAGTCCTCATTTTATCAACGAACGTTTATTGGCTGAATTATTACAAAGGGACCCTCCATTTGTGGTGCAACAATTGCAATTTTTAGCATTGGTTGGATTAATTAGTTATGAACAAAAACAAAATCAACCTGTTGTTCAGTTTTTATGGAACAGGACAGCTGCTTCCTTTATGAAAATAGACTTTGACCATTATCAGCTAATGAAAAAGGCTTTTATTGAAAGGATTAAGCAGTTTATTGGCTATCTACAAGCAAAACCCATGGTTTGCAAAAGCATCTATTTAGCCAGCTATTTTGGCGAAAAGGGGTCAAAAGCTTGTGGAATATGTGACAT